>OLRG01000207.1_pt1 | contig 62330 bp, 45 predicted proteins | sample 1672331 | NCBI WGS metagenome assembly OLRG01 (sample SAMEA3136672, study PRJEB25190) | human gut metagenome
TGCGCACACAGCACACCGGCCCCGAAAAAACCAATCCTGCGAGCTTACTTCGCCACGGCATCCTTCAGAGCCTTACCGGCCTTGAAGACGGGAACGGTGGTAGCGGGGATCTCAACAGCCTCTTTGGTGCGGGGGTTCCGGCCAATGCGGGGCTCACGGTGCTTGGTCTCGAAAGCGCCAAAGCCAACCAGCTGAACCCGGCCGCCGGCAGCGAGCTCCTCGCCGATGACATCCAGCATGGTGGTGATGATCTGCTCGGTATCCTTGCGGGTGGCTCCGGTTTTTTCTGCGACCTGTGCAATCAGTTCCGTTTTGTTCATTGTTACATTCTCCTTCTTAAATAATGCCTGTATCGGCTCTTTGGTTTTCCTGTTCCGCGTCGAATGCGCGGATGCTTTGAATAAATGTCTCGCAGCGGCGATGGAGGGCCGTTTCCGGGTCCACACCGTATTGCCGTGCTGCGTTGACTGCGGCAAAAAGAAGCTCACCCACTGCCTGTTCGGGATCCGAGGACTGGGAGAGCGCTGCCATGGCTTCGGCAGTGCATACCGCCGGAGCGGCAGACGCTGCACCTACATGGGCTTTTTCGGCTTTTTTCTGGAGCTTTTCCGCCCGCCAAAGGGCAGGCAAACTCCGGGCCACGCCGTCAAGCTCCTCGGAAGGTGCGGTTTGGCCCTTTTCACGGCGCTTGATTTCATCCCAGTCGAGACCGGCCTCACCGCCAAACAGTGCCGGGTGCCGTGAAATCATTTTTTTGACGACGGTATCGCATACATCGTCTATGGTAAAGCGTCCGGCGTCCGCCTCGATGCTTGCGTGAAACACCACATGCAGCAGTACATCACCCAGCTCCTCACGGAGATGGACCGGATCCTGCTGGTCGATGGCCTCGCAGGCCTCATAGGCTTCCTCCAGAAAGTTCCGGCGGATGCTCTGATGCGTTTGGACGCTGTCCCATGGGCAGCCGTCCGGGGCGCGCAGTACCTTTACCAGCTGACAAAGATCGTCAAAATCATAGCGCGGTTTGCTATAAAAATCTATCATACTTTCCCCTTCTGTGCAAGCCCGGACGGCGTTTTTTGTAGAGATTTTTTTTCAAAACTTCCGCCGGATTTTGGTGGTTTTGTCAGGATACGCATGGCCCGGATCATTCGTCCCCGGAGGTGGGGGTGATCCGCAGAATTTTTGCGATCAGCTGGGATTTCGGCAGCAGCTGGCAATCCTCCCAGGTGATGATCTTCATGGTGTAGACCAGCAGCAGGTAGACGCAGCCGGCAACGCAGACCGATGCGATGGTAGAAAGCGCAGTGGAACCCAGCAGCGTAAAGACGGCCTCATAGGTAAAATAGGCGGCCACGGCCATAACCGCTGTGGCGATCATGGGCTTTACAAACTGCTTGAGAATGCGCGGGGGGAGATCCATGGTTTTATGCATGGCGATGATGTTGAGAAACATGATTACGGCGCAATAGGAGATCGTGGCGATGGCAGCGCCGTAGATGTGAATGGCGCCCATGCCGATGAGCACATAGTCGGTGATGATGTTCACAAGGCCGCCGGCCAGTGTGGTGTAGATGGGGATATTCACCTTGCCATGGGCCTGAAGAATACCGTTTGTCACAGTAACCATACAGTTAAAGATCACGGCAATACCCAGCAGAGCCAGAATCGGGCCCGCTACGCTGAGGGTCTGGGCATTGTAGCCGTAAAGCCATTTCTGAATGGGGGAGGCCAGCACAGCCAGTCCCGCACCGCAGGGAAGCCCAATCAGGGCCGTCATGCGGACTGCCGACTCCTCGGTGCTCCGCGCCTTCCGGTAATTGCTGAGGGTCAGGGCAGCGGTCACCGTGGGGATCACGCTGATGGCCAGCGGCTGTACCAGTGCGGAGGGCAGCATATAGAAGGTCTGCGCCGCAGAGTAGGTGCCAAACATGGAGGTTGCCTCTTTGGCAGTGAGACCGATGGCGTCCTGAAGCCGTCCCTGAATAATCATGGTATCCAGTGCGTTAAAAATTTGCAGTCCCGCAGAGCCGATGGTAATGGGCACCGCAAGGCGCAGCAGCTGCTTCAGGGTGCCGGAGGTGGAATCCGCCGGAACAGCCAGATCCTCCGGGGTCAGTACCACCTGCTTCTTCCGATACTGGAAGAACAGATAGACTGCGGCGAATACGGTGCCCAGTGTAACGCCCAAAATGGCGCCGCCTGCAGCCTCGGCCACGCCGAAGCCAAAGTGGAGGATCAGAAATACGGCGCCCAGTCCCAGCACCAGCTTGCACAGGGCTTCAATGACCTGGCTGACTGCGGTGGGGGTCATATACTGCTGCCCCTGGAAGTATCCCCGGAAGGAGCAGATAATACACACAAACAATACGGCAGGGGCCAATGCGGCGATGGCGTAGACCGCATCCGGGTCACGCATCAGATTGGCCAGCTGCGGCGCAAAAATCAGCATGGCGCCGGAGCATACCACACCGACGGCCAGAAACAGGCGCAGACTGACCTTGTAGATCTTTTGTACCTGCTGGCGGCGGCCCAACGTGTTGGCCTCGGAGATCATCCGGCTGACCGCAATGGGCAGACCGGTAGAGGAGATCATCAGCAGCACATTGTAAATGCTGTAGGCAACGTTAAAGTGACCGAACCCTTCGGTGCCGATGATCCGGTTCATGGGGATCTTGTAGAGGGCGCCAATGAGCTTTACCAGAATGGTGCCGAAGGTCAAAATAGCGGCGCCCTGTAAAAATCCCTGTTTTTTGGTCTTCCCGGAGTTCTGCTCAGCCATTGGGCTGCTCCTTTCCGTCATTTCCAAACATCAGAGGGATCACATAGTCGTGGAACTCCCGCAGCACATGGTCCAGATCAATGGTGGGATAATGGCCATCCTCGTAGAGAACTTTGCCTCGGACCATGGTCATGCGCACATCGTGGCCGGAGGCCGCATAGACCAGATTACTGATGGGGTTGTGGCAGGGGATAAGATGGGGCTGGGCAAAGTCCAGCATGATGAGATCTGCGTCCATGCCCGGGGCAATGACGCCGCACTCGTTTTCACGGCCCTGGGCCTTTGCGCCGTTGACGGTGCCCAGCTTCAGCGCCTCCTGCGCTGTCAGGGAGGTGGGGTTCAGGGTGGAACCGTTGGAAAGCAGCGCTGCCAGCTTGACCGCCTCAAAGAGATCGGCGTTGTTGGAAGAGGACATGCCGTCGGTGCCCAGCGCCACATTGATGCCCTTGTCGATCATCTTCCGAACCGGAGCAATGCCGGAGGCCAGCTTCAGGTTGGAGTTGGGGCAGTGGACGGCGGTAACGCCGCGGCGGGCGAAAAGCTCCATATCCTCCTCGGTGAGCCATACACAGTGGGCGGCCAGCGCCCGGGTATCCCATACATGGTACACATCCAGCAGCTGGGCAGGGGTGAGACCGTACTTTTCCAGGCAGGTGTCGTGCTCATTCTGGGTTTCGGATACATGCACCTGCATGCCGATGCCGCTGTTGATGGCAAACTCCGCCAGCGCATGCCACACCTTGTCAAAGGAGGTGTATTCTGCATGAATAGAAGCCTCCACCTGAATCCGGCCATTGTCATAGCCATGCCATTTCTCCTTCAGGGCTACGGCCTCCTGAGAGGGGGCGTGGGTGTCAAAGCAGTAGTCATCTTCAAACACCGTAATGGAACGGGAGATATTGCCCTTGATGCCCACATCGGCCACACACTGGCAGATGTCGTCAGAGAAGTAATACATGTCCGACACAGAGGTGGTGCCAAACCGCAGGCATTCGGCCAGACCCAGCAGGGTTGCCGCACGAATGGCCCGGCTGTCCCAGAGATCCTCTTTGGGGAAGACATAATTGGTGAGCCAGTCTTGCAGATCATGGTCATCCCCATAGCCCCGGAGGGGGGTCATGGGGAGATGGGCGTGGCAGTTGATGAGGCCGGGCATCAGAACCATGCCCCGGCCATCGATCACCCGGGCGGCCTCTTCCTTGGGGGGCTCTTTGGAAATATAGCTGATTTTCCCGTCAGTAACGCCCACATAAGCGCCCAGGATGACAGGGAGCTTGTCGATCATGGTTACGGCGGTGATATTGGAAAACAGAGTGTCCATAGGACTCCTTTCAATTGGTTGGGACAATGGGAGATCGTCCGGTTTACATATTTTCTACACAGTCACAGATCAGCTGGGAGAACCGCTCCTTGGCGGCAGCAGCGGCATCCAGTACCTCCTGCTCGGAGAGGGTGGCACCTTCTACGATACCGGCAGCTGCGTTGGAAACCAGAGAGAAGCCCAGCACTTCCATGCCGGCATGTCCGGCAGCCAGTACCTCCGGCACGGTGCTCATGCCCACAAGGTCTGCACCCAGCACACGGATGGCGCGGATCTCCGCAGGAGTCTCATAGGAGGGGCCGGGGAAATACATGTATACGCCTTCCTTGAGGTCAAGCCCCTGAGCCTTGGCCACGCTCCGGGCCACATCCTGAAGGCGGGGCGTGTACAGATGGGTGGCGTCCGGGAACCGGGTGCCGAATTCATCCAGATTCTTGCCCCGGAGGGGGGAGTCCATAAAGAACTTGATATGGTCGGTGATCAGGCAGATATCGCCTACCCGCAGGCTGAGATTCACACCGCCGCAGGCGTTGGTGATCACCAGCTTGTCGCAGCCCAGCAGACGGAGAACCCGCAGGGGGAAGCAGACTTCCTCAAAGCTGTAGCCCTCATAGGCATGAAGCCGCCCCTGCATTACGGCAACGTTTTTTCCGGCCAGTGTGCCGAATACCAGCTGGCCCTTGTGGCCGGGAGCGGTAGAAACGGAAAAACCGGGAATTTCACCGTAAGGAATGACAATGGGATGCTCTGCCAGATCGGCCATGTCGCCCAGACCGGAGCCAAGGATCATGGCGACCTCCGGCTGGAAGCCGCCCAGCTTCTGCTTTACGGCATCGGCGGCCTTCTGGTAGTCAGAAAAGGTATAACGCATAGTATTTCATCCTTTCTTATGATGGGAATATACGGCGGGAACCGATAAACTCCCGGAGAATGGAGTCATCGGGTACAAAGGAGGAGTCCAGCGGCGTAATGCGTCGGAGCATTTCTATGGCATGCTCCACCTTGTCGTAGCTGGGAATGGTGCTTGGGAGATTCTGAAGCAGCGGGAGAATGTACGGGCGCAGCGCCTGCACTTCGTAGCCCAGCGTAGTGTCAATGGTCCCGTGGGCCTCTGCCCGATGGGGCTCTATGTAGATTTTTTCACTGGCAAGCACATTGGGCCAGAGCTCCAGACTGTATTCCGCAGTTGCGCCCCGGAACTGATGATCCCGGACGATCCGCCGCATGAGCCGAAGCTGCTGAGGCTGGCACAGGATCTGACGGTCTGCACCAAAGGCGGACACCGGAGAGACATAAAGCCGACAGGCGCAGGGATGCTGCCCGGTGAACATATCATTGAGGGCGTGGATCCCTTCAAAGATGAATACATCCCCCGGCGCAATATCCATGTGGATGCTGCGATCCTCCAGCCGGGAGCTGGTGGGGAAGCTGTAGATGGGAACATCAATGGCCTCCCCGGCCTCCAGCATGGCAAAGTGCGCATTGAGCAGCGGGATGTCCAGACATTCCGGGGCTTCCAGATTCCGCTGACCATCGGCGGTCATGGGGAAACTCGGGGTGTCCCATGACAGATAGTAATTGTCCATGGATACCAGATGGGCGGAGATGTGATGCCGGATCAGAAGATCCCGAAGCCGCCGGCCGGAGGTGGTCTTGCTGGAACCGGAAGGGCCTGCCAGAAGCACCACCGGAGAACGGCTGCGGTTATCCATCACCAATTGCAGGGCGTTCTCCAGCTGACTGGTATAATGCTGCTCCCAATGGGCGATGGCTGCCGGGGCATTTTCACGGAGCTGCCGGGCCGTTTCACGAAGATCATAGATCACAGGATCACCTCCCGCTTCTTACGGCAGATTTCGTCAATATCCCGGATGTACTCCTGGGGATATTTGGGGTTTGTAAGCCGGGAAACCTGGGTCCCGTCGATCACCTTTGTAACACCGCCGGAGCCCAGAGACAAAATGGAATGCAGTTCTTCCATCATATATATATTGTAGAGATTGTCATACCCATTCCTGCTCCAGCCCACATTTTCAAAGCTTCCTGTCATATATTTCTGCCGGTAGAGATAGTAGGGGTGATAGTCGGAAGCACGCAGGGAGCGGGAAGCGAAGGAGAGCATCTCCTCGACCATATCCGCTGTGGGCAGGGCCGCACGTTTTTCATAATAAAGAGTTGCAGCTTTCTTCAGGGCAAGGGTGTGAACGGTGATATTGGAGGGGGAAAGCGAAAGCACCTGTTCCATGGTATGCTGAAAACCTGCCGGAGTGTCCCCGGGAAGACCGGCAATGAGATCCATATTGATATCCCGATGTCCGGCCTCCAGGGCCTGCTGATAGGCCCGAAGAATATCGGCGCTGGTATGGCTCCGACCCATGATGGCAAGGACCCGGTCATCCATGGTCTGGGGATTGATGCTGATGCGGGTGGCGCCGCCCTGCCGGATGGCCAGAAGCTTTTCCGGATCCAGCGTATCCGGACGGCCTGCTTCCACGGTAAATTCCAGACAGTGGGACAAATCAAATTCCCGATGCAGCGTGTTTAGCAGCCATGTAAGCTCCCGAGCGGAAAGAGTGGTAGGCGTGCCGCCGCCGATATAGACGGTGCGAATGCGCCGGGGATTCTGCCGGAGCCCCTCTGCTGCGGCATGAATTTCACGGCCCAGCGATTCCAGATAGGGGGGGATCAGCTTTCCGGATTTCTCCGTTGCGGCGGAGACAAAGCTGCAATAGATGCAGCGGGTGGGACAGAAGGGGATCCCCACATAGAGGGAGATGTCCCCGGGCTGCTGCCGGTGGAGGGCTTCCATGGTGGCTTCTGCGGCATCCAGACAGAGCTGCCGCCGCTGGGGCGAGACATCGTAGATGTCCCGGAGCATCCGATCCGCCGAGGCCCTGGTACCTCCGGCCATAAGATGCCGGGAGACAAGCTTCGTGGGGCGGACACCGGACAGCGCACCCCAGGAGGGGGGCGCATCCAGAAAGTGCAATGCAGCACGGTAGAAGCTCTGCCGCAGGATCTGCCGCCGCAGCGGCTCTGTGACAGCATCCATGGGGCAGCGGGCCACGCCCCGGGCCGTGACGCCGCCCCGGGTGATCTTTGCAGTGGCAGTGAGCCAATGGCTGCCCTCTGACAGGGTGGAAACAGCGCCGTCACCGGTGAAATCCGTTTCCACATACTCGATCTTCTCCTGTGGAAACAGGATCAGGGACAGCTGTTCCATGGCGTAGCGGCTGTTATGGCCGATCAGTCGAAGCTTCATCCCAGTGCAGACTGCATGAACATGTTGGTTTTCCGTTCACGCTCCAGAGTGGTGGAACCGGTGTGGCCGGAGAGCACCGTATAGTTCCCCTTCAGCTCGTAAAGCCTGCGGAGGGAGGCACACATGTCGCTCCAGTTGCCCCCGGGGAAATCTGTCCGGCCGCAGGAGCCCTGAAAGAGCGTGTCGCCGGAGAAGATCACGTCATCGGCGATGAGGCATACGGAACCGGGGGTGTGACCGGGGGTGGTCAATACCCGGAAGGTGATGGAATCCATGGTGACGGTGTCGCCGTCCGCCCAGTCGATCACATCGGCGGGATCCAGCGATACCGCCTTGTGGAATACGGCTTCCAGATGGAGATCCTTGTGAGACATATAGATTTTCGGATCAGCGCCGCAGGTCTCTTTCAGCTCATAAACGCCGCCGATATGGTCAAAATGGCCGTGGGTCAGCAGAATATATTGCAGGGTGAGCCCGTTCTTTTTCAGGCAGTCGGCCAGATAGGCACCATCGTCACCGGGATCAATGACGGCGGCGTTTTTTGTATGTTCGTCCCAGACGATATAGCAGTTGGTCATCAGCTGGCCAACCTGCTGAACTTCTATTTTCATGGAAAAACTCCTTTCCAGCGGGAGAGCAAAGTCAGAATTACAGATCTTTGGAGTCGACGATCAGGGTAACGGGGCCATCGTTGACGGATTCCACCAGCATGTGTGCACCGAAAATGCCATGCTGGGGCGGATAGCCCAGGGCCTGACACTGCTGCAGGAACCGCTCATAGAGGGCCTCGGCCTTGTCCGGCGCCGCTGCCCCGAAGAAGTCCGGTCTGCGGCCCTTTTTGCAGCTGCCATACAGGGTGAACTGGCTGACCACCAGCACCTGACCTTCAACCGCTTCCAGTCCCAGATTCATTTTTCCCTGGGCATCGGTAAAGATACGAAGACTCAGAAGCTTTTTGCACAGCTTGTCACAATCCTGCGGGGTGTCCTCGGGGCCAACGCCCAGAAGGATCAAAAAGCCCCGGCCAATTTTCCCGGTCACTGTCCCATCCACCGTGACAGAGGCGGAGGAGACCCGGGTCAGAACCGCCCGCATCAGTGGTGCCCTCTGCGGATGCTTTTGACACCCTTAATGGAGGAAAGCCGGGAACGGACGGCGTTGAGCTCGGTGACGTTCTGCACTTCCACAGTAATGGAAATGGTGCTGCCGCCCTTTCCGTCGGAGCGGGCACTGAGCTCAGAGCATTTGAGCTTCATGGAGGAAATGATCATGGCCACATCCAGCGCAAGGCCGTCCCGATCCTGACATGTGAGCTCAAAGGAGGTGGAGAAGCTCTCCATGGGCATGGAGGCCCAAACCACCTTGACCCAGCGGCCGGAGTTCTCGGGGGAGGCGGCACCGGCTGCGTTGGGACAGTCCCGACGGTGAACAGATACGCCGAAGCCCTTGGTGATAAAGCCCACAATATCGTCTCCGGGAACCGGCGTACAGCAGCGGGCGAATTTGATCATGCAGTTATCGATGTCCTCCACAATGACGCCGGAGGTAGCCAGCTTGGGCTTGTGGCTGATGGAGGTGGGATCCTTGGCGGCGGCATCTGCGGCTTCCTTCTTGTTGAAGCGCAGGATCTCCTCCTTGATCCGGTTGACCGCCTTCACGGCGGTGAGGCCGCCGTAGCCGATGGCTGCATACATATCGTCCAGATTGGAGAAGGAGAGCTTTTTCAGCAGCAGCGGCTGCAACGCGTCGTTGGCAACGATGGCGGGGGAAACGCCGATGCGCCGCAGCTCCTCTTCAAAGCTCTGACGGCCGGTGATGACATTTTCCTCCCGGCGCTCCTTCTTATACCACTGACGGATCTTGATGCGGGCCTGATTGGATTTGCAGAGGCTCAGCCAGTCACGGCTGGGGCCCTTGGCGGATTTGGAGGTGATGACCTCTACGATATCGCCGTTTTGAAGCACGGTATCATAATTGACGATCCGGTGGTTCACCTTGGCGCCCACCATGTGGTTGCCTACCTCGGAGTGAATGGCATAGGCAAAGTCGATGGGGGTGGAGCCTGCGGGCAGGGAAATGACCTCGCCTCTGGGCGTAAAGACAAACACCTCATCGTCGAACATGTCAATTTTCAGACTGGAGATAAAATCCTCGGCCTCGGAGTCCTGCTGGCTTTCCAGCAGACGGCGCACCCATTCAAACTGCTCTTCTCCGCCGGTGGACTGAATGCCCTCTTTATACTTCCAGTGGGCTGCAATGCCGTATTCGGCGGTGTGATGCATCTGGGAGGTGCGGATCTGCACCTCAAAGGGGATGCCCTCGGAGCCGATGACGGTGGTGTGCAGAGACTGGTAGCCGTTGGGCTTTGGCGTGGAGATGTAGTCCTTAAAGCGGCCCGGCACCAGATTGAACAGGTCGTGGATGTGGCCCAGCACGTTATAGCAGTCGGCAATGTCGTCCACAATGACCCGGAAGGCGTAGAGATCATAGACCTCGTCCAGCGTCTTGTTCTGGGAGTACATCTTCCGATAGATGGAGTAGATATGCTTGACCCGGCCATAGATCTGGAATTTGATGCCGCTTTCCCGGAGTCTGGTCTCAATCTTTTCCCGGATGGAGGCCATCATCTGGGCGTTGGCGGCTTCTTTTTCATCCAGCTGCCGGGAGATCTCCTCATAGCCCACGGGGTCCAGATACTTCAGAGAGGTGTCCTCCAGCTCCCACTTGATCTTCTGCATGCCCAGACGATGGGCCAGCGGCGCATAGATTTCCATGGTCTCCAGAGATTTGCTCCGCTGTTTTTCCGGGGTCTGGTACTGAAGGGTACGGGTGTTGTGGAGCCGGTCAGCGATCTTAATGAGAATGACCCTGATATCCTTGCTCATGGCAAGGAACATCTTCCGCAGATTTTCCATCTGCTCTTCTTCCATGGACTGGAAATTCACCCGGGTCAGCTTGGTGACACCCTCCACCAGATCGGCAACGGTCTTGCCAAAGCGACGGGCGATCTCCTCGTGGCTGGCGTCGGTGTCCTCGATACAGTCGTGAAGCAGGGCGGCCAGAATGGAATCCGTATCCAGACCCATTTCCGCAACGATCTCTGCCACGGCCAGCGGATGGATGATATAGGGGGAGCCGTCCTTTCGGAGCTGGCCCTCATGCTTGCCGGCGGCATATTGATAGCCGGCGTCCACCAGAGCCATGTCCACATGGGGGGTATATTTTTCAATGGCAGCTTTCATGGCTGCATAGTGTTCAGATACTGATTCCACGTCAGTCACCTCTCTTTTGGTTTCTGAGCCGCAGCAGAATGGCGGAGTTTTCCAGATCGACCTTGCCGGGGCCGGGGGTCAGATGGATGGTGATGGTGCGGGGACTGACCTCCATCTGGATCAGACCACGTTCCGCCAGCACATCCAGACAGATCCGGGTTCTTACAAAGCTCACCGGAAGACCGGCGCTGCGGGCGATTTTTCGGGAAAGCACAGTAAATTCATCCATCACACTGCCCCCGGTGCAGTGGGCCATCAGATAGCGCCAGACGGCGGCAAATTCCCGCCGGGGCGGGATTAGACTGTCGATGTCCAGCGAGGAATAGGCGTTGGACGCAAGACAGGCATAGATCTTCCGTTCCCGCTCCATGGCCTCCCGGCACGCAAGAGACGGGCGGATATCGGTGATGTTCAGCTGAACCGTGCGGAGACCCCGGAATTCGTTGATCTGGGGGCTGAAGGCCACTTCCACCAGATCTCCGGCGGCAATGGCGGCACGGCAGGCGGTGGTGGAGAAGAAAATGCCGTCCAGCAGCCGACCGTGGCGGCTGAGGCGAAGCTTTAAGTGCTTTCCGCCGCCCACCTCGCTGAGCTGTTCTACCCGCATTCCCTCCAGATAGAGCAGGGGGCGGGGACAGGAGGCCCCGAAGGGCTCCAGCTGATCCAGAGCGGTGACGTTGGCGGTGGTGAGAAGCTCCGGCGATACGGTGCAGTCCAGCTCCAGAGCGGAGCCTTCGGGATGGGCCTGACGATAGGCGTGGGCCAGAAGCGTGACCTGCCGGCGAAATTCGGGAATATTCTCCCGGAGAATTGTAAAGCCTGCGGCCAGCTCATGGCCGCCGAAGTTCTGGAGCAGCGGCTCCAGCTTTTCCAGCGTAGAAAACAGCGGGAAGTTTCCATAGCTTCGGGAAGAAGCCTTGCCGGAATCGCCGCTGAGGCAGATCAGAAAAACAGGACAGCCGTAGTCCTCCGACAGCCGGGAGGCCACAATGCCCACCACGCCCTGATGCCAGTTTTCACCGGCCAATACAATGGCGTCGGGATTGCGGACGCCCTCCAGCATGGCGGCGGCATCTGCGTAGATCTCCGCTTCAATGGTCTGCCGCTGCCGGTTAAGGCGGCAGAGGTGCGCGGCCAGCTGAGCGGCTTCCGCCGGATCCCGGGTCAGAAACAGCTCGGCAGCCAGAGATACTTTGCCCATACGGCCTGCGGCGTTGATCCTCGGGGCCAGCGTATAACCAACGGTAGAGGAGGTGACGGAGCCGGGTGCAATCTGACACTCATGCATCAGGGCACAGATCCCCGGCCTGCGGGAGCGCTGCATGGCGGCAATACCGGCCGTGACCAGAATGCGGTTTTCACTGACCAGCGGCATTACGTCGGCAACGGTACCCAGTGCCACCAGATCGCAGTATTCCCGAAATACTGCCTGCTGATCCCCCAGCACTGCGGCGGCGACCTTAAAGGCCACGCCTACACCTGCCAAGTGGCAGAAGGGATAGGTGGAATCGTGCCGGTGCGGATTTACAACGGCTACCGCCTCAGGCAGCTCTGTTTTACACTCATGGTGATCGGTGATGATGAGGTCGATGCCAAGGCTGCGGCAGAGCTTTGCCTCCTCCACAGCGGTGATACCGCAGTCCACGGTAATGATCAGGCTGACGCCCTGCTCCTTGAGGCTGCGGATGGCGGGTTCATTGAGGCCGTAGCCCTCTTCCAGCCGGGCGGGGATATACCAGGTGCAGTCCGCACCGCGCCGGGTGAGAAATTCAGTTAAAAGACAGGTGGAGGTAATACCGTCCACATCATAGTCGCCGTAAACCGCAATGGTTTCGCCGGTTTCAATGGCGCGGCGGATCCGGGGAACCGCCTTGTCCATATCGGGCATATCCATGGGACTCAGCAGCGGGCCATGGCCGGAGGCCAGAAATTCCGCGGCTTTTTCAGGGGTGTCATACCCTCGGGAGACCAATACGGCGGCAGACAGAGGTGAGATTCCGGCAGCGGTCAGAACTGCCGTGCGTACCCCATCCAGCGGGGCAACGTTCCAAGTGCCGTATTTCAATTTCGATGCACATCCATATCATATATTTCTAATCATTATAACAAAGAAACGTTGAAATCTCAACCGGTTTCCGGAATCTTTGCCACGGCTGCGGAAATTGCGGTGCGGCAGCGAAACCTTCCATATGAAACCTGTCCGACAAAATGTTTTTTCGACAAAGAAAGGGGTGCATATTGTCCTCTAATTGGTTGATTTGCACAGAAAATATTGAAATCAAAATGTTTGACTGGTATATTTACCGTATTAAAGGAAGGAAAGAGGAGGATCACCATGAAACGCACAAAACAGCTCCTGTCACTGTTTCTTGCGCTGGCTCTGGTCATGAGCTTTGCGGCAGTGCCTGTACTCGCTGCGGGAGATACAGCGGACGCTGAGGAAAAGGAATCCATTCCCGAAGGCAATCAGACCGAGGGAAACTGGGTCTATGAGGTAGCGGAGGCACAAATGGGCGGCCCCGGCGGCGGGCCGGGCGGACCCGGGGGAGGGCCGGGCGGAGGCCCCGGCGGCGGAGAACCGACACAGGAAGAATTGGACGCTTTTATGGCGATGATGATGGCCGGCGGCACCCCGGAGGCCACGATTCTGTGGGGCAGCGGCGAAGAGAAGTCCGGCAATGTGGTCATGATTCCCGCAGCGCTGGGGGGCTACGCGGTCACCACGGTGGGAAATGGCGTGCAGAACATCTCTTCCAACAACAAGAATGAGGATGTGTATTTCCTGATCCCCGAAGGCGTTACAACGCTGGCGCCCCGGATGATCTATGACTACAACAGCACCAGCGGCTGGTCCATTCCGGCCAGCGTTACCGGCATCAGCTCGGATCCTGCATCCTTCCTGAGCTGCCCGGGCACCTTTTATGGGGAGACGGGGAGCGCAGCGGAGACCTATGCCTCCACCGATGCCACCCGTGATTTTGTGACCTATGATGCGGACGGCAGCACTGCCTTTGCAGTCACCGGCGGCGAGGAGGGCTATATTCAGCCCAACGGCACCTATCATCTGCCCTCCGGCATGCTGGATGGGGCGCACACCATCACGTTCCATATCGTGGCGGATTATCAGTATAAGATCAAAGCGCTGACGGTGGACGGGGCAGAGGTGCCTGAGGCGGCAGGAAAGAATACCTACGACCTCGACTATACCTTTACCACCGGCTCCAGCGCCGTGGATGTTACCTACGAAGCGGATCCCAGCGACAGCCGGAATCCCGATGAGATGACGGAGACCTTTGACTATGATGCCCCGGAGATCAATAAAAAGGCGGTGGCGGAGGGCGCAAAGCTCCCTGACGATGTAGACGACTATGTGGGCGTCAGCACCGGCTCCACCTCCAAGTATCAGAACACCATGGGCATTTCCACCGGCGCATATTACGCCGCAGACGGGAAGACCTATGAGATGGTAAAAGCCTATCAGGTTACCGATGAGCCGGAGTATCTCTCCAAGGCAGAGGCCATTAACGGCGTCTATAAGAAGGATAAGCTGGTCTTCGGCAAGGACTATGATCTGGTGCGGCTCTACAATTACTATGAGAATGTGACCTCCGGCCCGGCACAGGGCGTGGTCAGTCTGTACTGCACCTATCTCTACAAGGAGATCGATCCCAAGGATATCCCCGACGAGAATACGGTTTCCGGTGACCATATCAATACCGCTTCCGTGTTTGTGCAGCAGGGCGGTGAGCTGACGCTGGACGATTTTACATCCTACTGCTACACCGCCGGGAAGGGGCCCTCTGAGGCGGGCAACTTCTTTGGCATGGGCTCTGCCATCCATGTGGACGGCGGCGATGCCACCACCCCGGCGGCGACCATCATCAACAAGGGCACATCGGCCCTGACCATGCATAATCCCCAGATCCTCGGTACGGTAAACTCCGTCTATGCCACGGCCAGCGGCGTGATCTATATTCAGGGCGGCAATATCTTCTCCTGTACCTCCGGCGGCCACGGCCCCTATGTATCTACCGGCGGCCAGATCCTGCTGAACACCGATGGAACCAATCTCATTGATGATACCGGCATGGTAAACCGGGAGGCGGAGAACCTGACGGCAGAAAAGCGCCCCAGCAGCGAGCTGGGAACCATGGCCCGGAACAAGGACGGCAACATGGAAGGCGTCTATCAAGAGCATCCCGATGATGTAACGGTGGTCGTGACCGGCGACGAGGCCGGAACGGCACTGGCAACGGACTCCGGCGGCGGTGTCATCGTGGCCAATCAGGTGGTCACCAAGACCTTCGGCCTTCGCTGTGCTGGCGTCTACTCCATCGGCTCCAATGAGAGCTGGGTATACTGCTACAACTCCGCACTGACCTCCTATCTGGATGCGGGCCTGTGCTCCGCTTCCGGCGGCTACATCTATGCCTATAACTGCGACATCAACGGCGTTATGGGTCTCAAGTGCCGTGCAGGCGGCAACGCCGAGGCGGATGAGACCGGCGTGCATGTGGTCAATTCCCGTGTTGCGGCATACTTTGACGATGAAGAGATGAAGAACGCCTACGATGTGGCGGATCCCGAGACCATGCAGGCGCAGATGGACAGCGGCGAGCTGGACATTGACAGCCTTGGCGTGGGCTACTCCAAGCTCAATATGTTCATCGACAAGGCAAACTCGCCCAAGTTCTATGAGGATTCTCTGAACTGGTGGTTTACGGATAAGTCCAAGACCCCCGGATATTCCGGCGGCAATAAGTTTGCTGTGATGTATGTGGAAAATTCCTCTACCCCCATCTATGTAGAGGCTTCAAAAATGGTCAACCAGAACTATGTGGAATATGGCGATGCCTCCAAGCTGGAGGAAGGCCAGACACCCGCAGACAATCTGCTGCTGAGCGTGGAGGGCGCAGGCTCCGCAACGGTAAACTTTAAGGATGAAAACGATGAGACCCCGTGGGATCTCACGGGAGAATCCGAGGATACCACAGAGCTGGTAGGCGACTTCTATATCGGTGCCTATTCCCAGTCCACCGGAAGCCCGGATATCGGCACCGGTGCAAACTCTGCTACAGTAAACTTTGATCACTCCCAGTGGGAGGGCACCGTGCTCTACGGCGACACCGATGAGATCACCGGTATCTGCAATCTGAACTTTGACTACAAGTCCAGCTGGAAGGTGACCGGCGATACCAAGGTCTCCAATCTGGAGATCTACAATGTGGAGAATATCACCGCAGATGAGCCTGTGACCATCACCTTTGACTCCACCACCACCGTTGTGGCCGGAACCTATGGCAACGTAACGCTGGAAGGCCCCGGCGTCGATCAGTGGCCGGAGATCCCCGAAGAGCCGGAAGAGCTGACCGAGGAGGAGCAGTCTATTGTGGAAGAGACCTCCGAGGTTCAGGAGACTCCTGCGCCGACACCGGAAGCAGCACCTGAGGCAACGCCTGAGGTGCAGCCGGAAGCGCAGTCCGGCGGTCTGTCCACGGGCGGAATCGTTGGCATTGTAATTGCTGTGATCGTTGTGATTGGGGCCGCTGTGGTGCTCCTGAAAAAACGTGCTTCGAAGAACGATCAGTAACCTGCTGTTCGTTCTGACTAATATCCATAACCACTCAGCCGCCACTATGCGTTGCATAGCGGCGGCTGAGGCGTTTATTGTGTTATCCATGGGGCTGGGCGGGGCCCTTCCCTACGGCGGCGTAGTAGGCGTGCATCACGGTAGAGATCAGAATGATACCCGCAGAGATGGCGCCGGCCAGCAGAAGCGTATGGGTGCCGGTTTGGAGAAAGCCCATGCCGTCCATCCCAACGGCGCAGACCATGGCGCGGTAGAGACTGCCGCCGGGAATCAGGGGGATGGCGGAGGACATGAGAAAAACGGTAGCCGGAGCACGGAAGCAACGGGCGCAGATCTCGGCATAGACAGTGATGAGCATGCTGGAAAGCAGATAGCCGATGACATCTGAGCAGCCAAGATAGAGAAAGCATAAATAGCTTCCCCATGCCAGAAGACCGCCCAGCGCACCCCAGAAAAGATTTCTGCCCCGCACATTAAAAATCAGCGAAAAGCCAAGTGAGCCCAATGATGCGGTGAGAAGCTGAAGCAAATAAGTCTCCATATGTTCCCCTCCTTATAAAAACAGCGCCGAGGGCAGGGCAAAGCCCCATGCCAGCGCCAGACTCAAAAGCAGGGATTCACAGAATCGGAGCAGTCCGGAGATGGTGTCCCCGGTGAACATATCCCGGATGGCGTTGGTCATGGCAATACCGGGCACCAGAAGCATAATATTGCCAATGGCCACCTTATCCGGGGCACAGGGAACGCCCAGATGGGAAAGACCGTGGGCAAAAAGTCCGCCAATCACTGCGCACAGCAGGGTGGAGGCTACGCCGGGGACCTGGAGCCGGTCAAGAACCCGCAGCATGAGCCGCAGCAGCATCCCGACCCCGGCGGAGATCATGCCGTCCAGCAGACTGCCGCCGAAAAACAGAGAAAATACCAGACTGGTAAGCCCATAAAAGAGCACAGTCAGCGGGAAACCGTAGGTTTCGCCATGGGCGATCTCGTCCAGCTTTCGGCGAATGCTGTCCGGGGCGCAGCGACCGGAGCAGATATCACGGCTCAGGGCGTTAAGCCGGGTCAGGGCGGTCATGTCGTATTGAATGCCCGAGATCCGGCGGGTCTGGGTCACGGGGCCTTCCGGCCAGTGAGCGGTGACCACAATGCTGGAGGTAATGGTGAATACATCCACCCGGCTGGCACCCTGCGCCCGGAGGATCCGGGTGATGGTATCTTCTACCCGGCCCACCTCTGCGCCGCGCAGGAGCATTTGCTCGCCCAAGTCCAGAATTTCGGTCAGCAGTGCGCTGTTTGCGGTGCTTTGATCCAAGACGATCTCCTCCCAACTGGAATTTCCGTAAGTATAGCGCAGTTTTTTCCTTTTTTCAAACAGAATCATTGTACCTGAGCAGAAAATTTGATATAGTAGCATTACTGTGCGCCAAACAGGCGGCAAGTATGTAAAAAAGGTGGTGCGGCTGTGGGTATCATGGCATTGATGGGGACGCCCTTTTCGCCGGAACAGCTGGAGGAGATCCGCTGTGCTGCGGAAAAGCAGGGACTGAGCCTGAGAATGATGGAGCCATCTGCTTCGTATCCCAAGGATGCGCTGGAGGACTGTGAGGTGCTGCTGGGGTATTTTCCCCGGAGCCTGCTGAAAGGCGCAAAAAATATGAAGTGGATGCATCTCCCCTCAGCAGGTGCAGACAAATACGCAGACAACGGCCTTTATGACGGCCATGGGTTTTATCTGACCAATTCCTCCGGGGCGTTTGGCGCGGCCATTGCAGAGCATCTGATGATGGGTACGCTGATGCTGCTGCACCGTATGCCGGAGTACCTCCGCCAGCAGCGGGAGCACGTCTGGCGGCGTGTGGGAGATCTCCGCTTTTTGGGGCAGAGCCAGGTGACGGTGCTGGGAACCGGGAATCTGGGCAGCACCTTTGCACGATGCTGTCAGGCCATGGGCGCCCGAACGGAGGGTGTCAGCCGCAGGGGAGCGCAGGTGGAGCCGTTTTCCAGAGTCTGGGCCATGCATCAGCGGCTTGAGGCGGTGAAGCATGCGGATGTTGTAGCGGCGTGCCTGCCGCTGACTGCGGAAACAAAGGGCATTTTGGATCATACGTTTTTCCGTGCCATGAAGCCCGGTGCCATATTCCTGAATGCGGGCCGGGGAAAGACGGTGGATCAGGATGCGCTGATCGATGCACTTCAGACGGGCCATCTGGGCGGTGCGGTGCTGGACGTTGCCCAGCAGGAACCCATGCTGCCGGAATGCCCGCTGTGGAATATGGAAAACGTGGTCATAACACCCCATATATCCGGCTCCGATCTGGATCCATGGAATACCCAGAGGATCTTTGAAATCTTTATGGAGAATCTCCGGCGCTATGGGCAGGGGCTCCCGCTGAAGAATGTGGTAGACATAAGAAACGGATATTGATTTGAACCAGAATAAAACAAAGGAGAATTGATATGCAGGTTAACGTAATTTCAAATGAAAAGGGATCCGCAAAGGTTGCGGTGCACTTCCCGGCAGAGGTGCTGACCAAGGCGCTGGACAAGGCTTATGCGGAGTATACAAAGGTGCATGAGGATTTTCAGGTGGCACGGAAGGACGTAGTTGAGGATCCTGCGGCCCAGAACCTTCTGCGGCAGGCGGTGCAGGATGTGTTCTCTGAGCACTATGCGAAGGCCATTGCGGAGACCGGACTGACCGTTGCTTCCGAGCCGGTGATCTCCGTGCTTCAGGCCAATGAAAAGGACGGTCTGGAATTCCAGATGGAGTTTGCACTGCGGCCCGAGATCAAGCTGGGCCAGTATAAGGGCATCCATGTGAAGTGCCCCAATGTGGAGCTGACGGAGGAGGAAAAGCAGGCGGCCATTGATGCGGCGCAGGCCCAGAACACGGTACACAAGTCGGTGGATCGTCCCGCACAGCTGGGCGATATCGCAGTCATCGACTTTACCGGCTATCTGGACGGTGTTCCCTTTGACGGCGGCGCCGGTACGGACTATCCCCTGGAGCTTGGCTCCGGTACCTTTATCCCCGGCTTTGAAGAGCAGCTGGTGGGGGCGTCTGTTGGAGAGCATGTGGCGGTCAATGTCACCTTCCCGGTGAACTATCAGGCGGAGAATCTGGCCGGAAAGCCCACGGTATTCCGTGTTACCGTCAAGGGACTTCAGCACCCGGAGATGCAGCCGCTGACCGAGGAACAGAAGCAGCAGGCGGTGGCACAGGCCCAGCAGCAGAAGAAGAATCAGGCGGATCTTCAGATCGAGGATCAGGTGCTGGGGCGCATTCTTGCGGAGGCGCATGCGGAGATCCCGGAGGCCATGCTGAAGAGCGAGGTCAATATCTGCATGCAGCAGTTTGCCGCGGAGCTCAGCGCCAAGGGAAGCGATCTTGGCACCTTTGCGAAGCAGAGCGGCAAGAGTGTAGACCAGATGGCTGCGGAAATGCAGCCGCTGGCCAAGCGGCGGATCATGCTGCGGCTGGTGCTGTCGGCCATTGCCGAGGCGGAGCAGCTGACTGCCACCGAGGAAGAGGTAGAGGCCCAGTGGGACGCCATGGCCCAGCAGTACGGCATCGATAAGCCCCGGCTGAAGGTCTATGCAGGCGATGGGGCAGAGGCGCAGATTAAGGCGGAGATCACCAGCTCCAAGGCCTATGCGCTGCTGCGGGAAAGCACGATTTTGGAGATGGAATAAGCCGTGGAAACTTGGATCACTGAGGGCCGCATTATCGACCCGTGGAATCAGATTGACAGCAGGCTGAATCTGGTGCTGGAAAACGGAAAGGTCAAGCTGCTGACAACGGAGGAACCCCCGGCAGGAAGCCGGGTGATCCATGCGGCAGGCAAGGTAGTCTGCCCGGGATTCCTGGATGTTCATATGCACGAGGCTCCGGTGGGAGATCTTGCGGATATAGAGCACTCGATTTTCGGCTGTATGCTGCGGATGGGCGTTACCACGGGCCTCGGGGGCAATTGCGGCGAAAATGTACTGCCCCCCGGCGAATACTTCGAGAGGGTCCGGGAGGGACTTCCGATCTCTCTGGCGCTGCTGGCCGGACACGGTGCGGCCAGAGAGGCGGCGGGATTTTCTGACCGGTATCAGCAGCTGACACCGGAGCAGGTGCATCAGGTGACGGCGGTACTGAAGGAATGGCTGGAGGAGGGCTGCTTTGGCGTTTCCTACGGGATCCGGTATTATCCCGGCACCACCCGGCAGGAGCTGATGGAGACGGCGGAGCTTTGCCAAAAGGATCACCTGCTGACGGCAGCCCATGTGCGGGATGATGCAGATTATATCTTTGATTCCATTCGGGAGTTTCTGGAGCCCGGGTGGGCCTATGGGCTGAAAATGCAGGTGAGTCATCTGGGCTCCATGGGCGGCTACGGACAGATGGCGCAGGTGCTTTCCATGCTGGATGCGGCCCGGGCTGGAGGGCTGGATGTTATGGCGGACTGCTATCCCTATGACGCCTTTTCCACCAGAATTGGAGAGACCACCTACGTTCCCGGCTTTTTGGAGCGGTATCACTGCGGCTATGACGCCATTGGCCTCTGCGGCGGGAAATACGATGGTATGCGCTGCACCAGAGAGATCTTTGAGGAGCTCCGCAGGGAGCATCCCGAGACCATCACCGTGGGCTATGTGATGCAGCCGGAGGACGTGGCTATGGCCATGTATCATCCGGCAGTGATGCTGTGCAGCGACGGCCTCATGGAAAAGCGTCAGGGCCACCCGAGAGCGGCAGGAACATTCCCACGGCTCATTGCTCAGTATGTTCGGAATGGAAGCCTCAGCCTCTATGATGCGGTGGACAAAATGACGGCCATGTCTGCCCGGCGGATCGGCCTGAACCGGAAGGGAAATCTCACCCCCGGCAGCGATGGAGACGTTGTGATCTTTGATCCGGAACAGATAACGGATCAGGCGACCTTTCAGCAGCCGGATCTTCCGCCGCTGGGCATCGACTATGTGATGATCCGCGGCGAGATCGCCTGTGACCACGGCGTGATCCAAAACGGACGGCTGGGAAGGCCTATCCGCCGGAGAAAATCATAAGGCTGGATGCCAATATGATGCTTGTGCAAACCCGAAATTCCAAATGAATTTATTGTAACTGATGCACAAGGGAAAACTGCGGTGCCGGTGATATAATGAAACAGATTCGGCAGTGCTTTTGGAGGAAAGATTTCCATAAAGAATCCAAAAAAGTTCTTGTAGAATCGGCACTTTTGCACTATAATAGGGAAACAGAAGAAAAACTTTTAGGAGGATATACAAATGAAACATATTGAAGCCGATGTTGTTCTTGTAGGCGGCGGCATGTCCGGCCTCTGCGCTGCAACCCAGGCCCAGGAGTCCCTGAACGCCACCGGCGGCGGCTCCGTTGTTGTATTTGAGAAGTCCGGCACCATCGGCGGCGCAGCCAACATGGGCATGGCCTTCTTTGCCGTTGAGTCCCAGCTCCAGAAGGAGACCATGACCAACGACTACACCAAGGATGACGCCTTCAACTTCTTCATGGAGTATACCCACTGGCGTTCCGATGCAAAGCTGGTCCGCCGCTGGTTCAACATGTCCGGCGACACTGTGAAGTGGATGCAGGACAAGGGCGTTGAGTTCCTGGGCGTATTCAAGTACTTCAAGAACTCCAAGGCCACCCAGCACATGGTGAAGCTCCCCGGCTCCAACAAGCCCACCGAGCGCTGCGCTTCCGTTATGATCAAGACCGTCACCGAGTATGCTCGTGAGATCGGCGTTGAGTTCAACCTGAACACCCCTGTTAAGCAGCTGCTCACCGGCTCCAAGGGTCAGGCCCGCGGCGTTATCGCAGTTGGCGAGGACGGCGAGGAGATCGAGTGCCTTGCAAATGCTGTCATTGTTACCACCGGCGGCATCGGCAACAACGTTGAGATGATTGAGAAGCACATGGGCTGGAAGTGGGGCGTTGATATGTTCACGTTCCGTATCCCCGGTCTGGACGGCGACGGCATGAATATGCTGTGGGCACTGGGCGCAAAGCAGGCCAACGTCAACATGGAGGTTACCTACAACACCCCCGGCACCACCGACGTGTTCAAGACCCTGTCTGAGACCATGCGTCAGCCCAACCTGATGGTGAACCTGGACGGCAAGCGTTTCATCAACGAGGCCATCATGGACAACACCACCTACACCGGCAACTCCCTGCTGCTCCAGAAGAAGCACATGGGTATTTCCATCATCGACTCCACCATTGTAGACTACTACAAGAAGAATGGTCTCGACTATATCACCTATCATCACGGCATCACCAATCTGGACAACTGGGAGCGTGAGAAGGAGCTGTACTTCTCCGGCGCTCAGTCTGCCGGCGGCAACAACGTCTTCGCCAGCGAGGACAAGGAAGTTTCCTACGGCTCCGATGCACAGGAGCACAACTTCTTTGAGTGCCAGACCATCGAGGAGATCGCTGAGAAGACCGGCGTGAACCTGGAGAACCTGAAGAAGACCATCGAGGAGTACAACGCAATGTGCAACGGTGCACAGGCCGGCTATGACTGGCAGTTCACCAAGCCTGCCAAGTTCCTCAAGCCTCTGCTGAAGGCTCCCTACTATGTAGCAAAGCACTTCCCCTCCGGCTACGGCTCCCTGGGCGGCATTCAGGTCAACGAGAACATGCAGGTTCTGGACAACGATCTGTGCCCCATGCCCGGCTTCTACGCCTGCGGCACCGACACTGCTACTGTGTTCGCAGACTCCTACTGCTTCTATCATCCCGGCTCCACCATGTCCTACGCCATCAACTCCGGCCGTATCGCCGGTATGGAGGCAGTAGCCTACATGGATTCCGACGAGTTCATCGATCCCGAGGACTAATCGCGGTTTAGAACAAAATATGCCGGCAATCCCGTCTGGATTGCCGGCATTTCTATCGACTCGGTAAAGTTAGGGGGATGCGGCATAAAGGACGAACTGGTTTTTCACACCATTCCGCCGGTTTATAATGAAGAGAGCAGGGTGCTGCTGCTGGGAACAATGCCGTCCCCCAAGTCGAGGCAGGCAGGATTCTATTATGGCCATCCCCAAAATCGGATGTGGCCGGTGCTGGCCCGGGTATTTGGGGAAGAAACGCCGGTGGGCACCGAGGCTCGGCGGGATTTTCTGCTGCGGCATCATATTGCCATGTGGGATGTGCTGGCGTCCTGTACCATCCACGGGGCAGAGGACAGCTCCATTCGGGAGGCACTGCCCAATGATATCCGCCCCCTGCTGGCGGCAGCCCCCATTGAGGCCATCTATACCACAGGGAAAAAGGCATTTTCCCTGTACCGGAAATACCTGCTGCCGATGACAGGCCGGGAGGCAGTTTGTCTGCCCTCTACGTCTCCGGCAAACTGCCGCTGGGAGACTATGGAGACGCTGACGACGGCGTATCGTGTATTAAGGAAGGCAGAGGAACCTGGCTCGTAGGCGCAGGTATGTTCCAGAAAGGTTGTAGCTTATGGATAAAATTGATATGCATGTACACACCACCGCTTCGGATGGCACCATGCGTCCCAAGCATGTGGTGTCGCTGGCGGCCATGCAGGGCCTCAAGGCCATTGCAATTACCGACCATGATACCATGGCGGGCATTGAAGAGGCCGGTGAAGCCGGGGAGCTCATGGGGATCACCATCATTCCCGGCATAGAGATCTCAGCAGATTATCAGGGGAAAGAGGTTCATGTGCTGGGGTATTTTCTGGATGAGAAGTCTCCGGCGCTGAAGGAATATATGGACTGGGCCATGGAGCAGCGTCAGGTGCGCAATGAGAAGATTTTGGAGCGTCTCCGAAAAAAGGGCTTTGAGATCACCATGGAACAGCTCCGGGAACAGTATCCGGATGCCGTGATCGGACGGCCCCACATTGCACGGCGGCTGGTGGAGCTGGGGGCTGTCTCCAGCGTCAGCGAGGCATTCCGCCGGTATCTCGCTCAGGGACGCAGCTGTTATGTGGAGCGGGAGCGCATTGGATTTGTGGATGCGGCAAGGCTGATCAAGCGCTGCAACGGCGTGGCAGTGCTGGCCCATCCGCTGCAATATGGCTTTGACAAAAGCAAGCTCGATGAGCTGGTGAAGACGGCGGCACAGGCGGGCTTTTCCGGGATGGAGATCTATTATACCGGTTATACCCAGGCGGATCAGAAGAAGCTGTTTGATCTGGCAGAGAAGTACACGCTGCTTCCCACCGGCGGCAGTGACTTCCACGGGGATAATAAGCCCGGCGTTCAGCTGGGAACCGGAGACGGGAATTTGTCCGTTCCGGCCTATTTCCTGATTATGCTGGCCCAGAGCCAGTACAGGTGAAGGAAAAACGGGGACTTGGTGTGTTTTCGGCATACCAAGTCCCCGGCGTCTATCCGGTTACAAATACCTTTGAGACATAGCCCTCCTGCCCGTTGTGTCGGACCCGGTACCAGTCGCCGGATTCCCCCAGCAGCTCGATGGAATGGCCGTTGGGAATGGAACCGATGATCGGGTATTCGAGCCCCGGGCCGCTGCGGAGGTTCAGGGTGCCGTAGCTGAGGGTAACGGTGCCGGTGCGGGGGAATGCTTCATTTGGTTCCCGGAATGGAATGCCAAAATACTCCGTCAGAGCCTGCACGATGGTCTTTGCGATGAGATCGAGGTTTTCGGTGATCCAATTGGCGTCGGCCACATTGTCGTGATAGGCCAGCTCAATAAAGACCGAGGGGGCTTTGGTCTGCCGGACTTCGCCGATGGCAGTGGTGCCCAGAGCACGCACCTTGCCCGGCTCCGGGTAGATGGTCTGAAGGGCCTGTGCAATGAGATCGGCTGCCTTCTTTCCCTGCACACTGGAGGGGTAGTAGTACACGTCGCTGCCCTGCACCTGACCGTAGATAGAGGGCGGCGCAGCGTTGGAGTGAAGGGCCAGATGGAGATCGTAATTTCCGCTGTTGCTCTGCCGGATGGACTGGGCGGCGGAGCCGGTGGGAGAGTTCCGGGTATAGCGGATGCCGGAGGCTGTGAGATAGGGCTCCATGGCATCTGCCAGCCGATTCATCCAGTACTCCTCGGAGTTCCCGGTGACGTATAGATTGCCCTCCTGGGTAGAGGGGCTTAAAAAGATGCTGGGCATAATGTGCTCCTTTCCTGGGGGATGATACTCTAAGCCCATTCTATGCACCGGAGGGCGATTTTTTGCCTTCCGGTGAAATAAAAAGGATCAGACGCCGACGATGCATATTCTGCTTATTTTTGCGGATACTTCCCAGAAGAAATTACAGAAAAACAAAAACTTTATGCAATTAGCCCCTTGACCGGGATTTCCTTTGCCTGTATAATTGGCAGTAATCTCATATTCCGAAAGGCTATGATGGGAAAAAGTAGTGGTATTCTCCGCCGTACAGAGAGCTGGGTAAGCTGAAAACCAGTCGGCGCATTCCATGAACGAACATCCCGGAGCCGCAGCTCGAACATTCCGGCGGAATTAGTAGGGTGCGCCGCGGTCAGCGCGTTACAGCTGATGCTTAATCGCAATGAGCGGATTCGCAAGAATTCATATGGGTGGTACCACGGAAGTATGTTATGCCTTTCGTCCCATGTTTCCCTTGGGGGAGACGGGACGGAGGGCTTTTTGTTTTGCTATGGACAGTGTATCAGAAAGGGTGATTTTCATGCTCAAGCGCACGATTTACTGCGGAGCCATGAGAGAGGCGGCCATTGGCCGGGAAGAGACCGTCTGCGGCTGGGTGCAGACCAAGCGGGACATGGGCGGTGTAGTCTTTATTGACCTGAGAGACCGGGAAGGGATCCTTCAGGTGGTGTTTGATGCCAGAGAGCTTTCAGCGGAGGAGTTTGCGGCGGCGGACAAGCTGAAAAACGAAACGGTCATTGCCGTACACGGCTATGTGCGGAAGCGTGACCCGGAGACGGTGAACCCCAAGCTGGAAACCGGCACGGTAGAGCTCCGGGCAAAGCAGCTGGAGGTGATCTCCGAGGCTGACCCGCTTCCCTTCTCGGTGGAGGACGGCACCAGCAATGAGGCCCTGCGGCTCAAGTACCGCTATCTGGATCTCCGCAGACCGGAGATGATCGGACGCCTGAAGTTCCGGCACCGGGTGCAGAAGTGCGCCGAGGACTATCTGGATGCCCACGGCTTCCTGTCTGTGGAGACGCCCATGCTCACCAAGTCTACCCCTGAGGGCGCAAGAGACTATCTGGTTCCCTCCCGGGTTCACAACGGTAAATTCTATGCGCTGCCCCAGTCCCCGCAGATCTTCAAGCAGCTCCTGATGGTGGGCGGCATTGACCGGTACTATCAGGTGGCCCGGTGCTTCCGGGATGAGGACCTTCGTGCAGACCGCCAGCCCGAGTTTACCCAGGTGGATATGGAAATGAGCTTTGTGGAGCAGGAGGATGTGCTCCAGCATCTGGAGAGCATGTTCAAATACATGTTCAAGGAGCTCATGGGCGTGGAGTTCTCCGGCGCCTTCCCCCGGCATACATGGACAGAGTGCATGGATAAGTACGGCTCTGACAAGCCGGATCTCCGCTTCGACCTTCCAATCGTAGACCTGACGGAGACCGTAAAGGACTGCGGCTTCTCGGTGTTCAAGAATGCCCTGAAAAAGGGCGGCGTGGTTCGGGCCATCAACGTTCGGGGCCATGCGGACTTTACCAGAACTGAAATTGAGATGCTCACGGATGAGGCCCTGCATCTGGGGGCCAAGGGCATGGCATGGATCGCATGGCGGCCCACCGGTGAGATCTACTCTATCCTTACCAAGTACTTTACGGAGGAGCAGATGGATGCGCTGCTGTCGGAGATGGATGCGGTGCCCGGCGACTTTATCCTGTTCTCCGCCGACAAGCTCGCCACCGTTCGGAAGGTGCTGGGCGGTCTGCGGCTGAAGCTGGCGGATCACCTGAATCTTCGCCGGGACGAGTGGAACATTCTGTTTGTGACGGACTTCCCCCAGTTCGAGTACTCCGAGGAGGAGGAGCGCTGGGTATCCACCCATCATCCCTTTACCATGCCCTATCCCGAGGACGTACAGTATCTTCTGACAGATCCCGGACGGGTTCGGGCGCAGGCCTTTGACGTGGTGCTCAATGGCATTGAGCTGGGCAGCGGCTCTGTCCGTATTCACCAGCGGGAAGTGCAGAACAAGATGTTTGAGGCGCTGGGCTTCTCTCAGGAGCAGATCGATGAGCGCTTTGGATTTATGGTCAATGCCTTCCGCTATGGCACGCCGCCCCATGCGGGCTTTGCCTTCGGCCTTGACCGGTTTGTGATGCAGCTGACCAAGGCCGCATCCCTCCGGGATGTGATCGCATTCCCCAAGCTCAAGGACGCCTCCTGCCCCCTGACCGATGCGCCCAACACGGTGGACGAGGAGCAGCTGGAGGTGCTGGGCATCGGCACCCGGGACGAAAGCGGTGTGATGCACGGGGCCAAGGCGTCCCGGCAGACGGAGTCCGGCATCGACATTCAGCATGTGGCAGATCTCTCCATGCTGAAGATTCCGGCAGGGGAACAGGAGAGCATTCGCAAGGACCTTTTGGAGGTCGTGGCATTTGCGGATCAGCTGGCGAAAATTGATACCGAGGGCGTAGAGCCCATGGCACACATTGCCGGGCTGCAAAATGTCTGGCGGGAAGATACGATAAAAACGTCTGTGGACCGGGATCTGCTGCTGGAAAATACACCGGCCAAGCAGGATGGATATATCTTTGTACCCCAGGTGGTCGAGTAAGGAGGCAGAACAATGAACATGACAGAACTGACAGTGAAGCAGCTGGCGCAGGCTCTGGAGCGGAAGGAAGTGTCTGCCCGGGAAGCTGCGGAAGCCTACCTGCGGGCCATTGAGGAAAAGGATGCGGCAGTGGGGGCCTATTTGACGGTGACCCGGGAGCTGGCGCTGAAGCAGGCTGATCTGGTGGATGAAAAGCGAGCCAGAGGCGAAAAGCTCCCTGCGCTGGCCGGTGTGCCCTGCGGCATTAAGGACAATATCTGCACAAAGGGAACCACCACCACATGTGCCTCCAAAATGCTGGAGAATTTTGTGCCGCCCTACGATGCGGCGGTGATGGAGAAGCTTCAGGGGCAGGAGACTGTCATGCTGGGCAAGCTCAACATGGATGAATTTGCCATGGGCTCTTCCACGGAGAATTCTTATTATAAAGTGACCCATAACCCTAGAAATCTCGGCTGTGTGCCCGGCGGCTCCTCCGGCGGCTCCGCAGCGGCCGTGGCGGCAGGAGAGGCGGCCTTTGCGCTTGGCTCTGATACCGGCGGCTCTATTCGGCAGCCTGCGGCCTTCTGCGGTGTGGTGGGCATGAAGCCTACCTACGGTCTTGTAAGCCGTTACGGCCTTGTGGCCTTTGCATCCTCGCTGGATCAGATCGGGCCGCTGACCAAGGATGTCTATGACAACGCCATGGTGCTGGAGACCATCTGCGGCCATGATGGCCGGGACTCCACCAGCCTGCCGGACTCCAAGCTGGATCTGCTGGGGAATATTGAGGGCGGCGTAAAGGGCATGCGCTTTGCACTGCCCAAGGAGTATTTCTCCGCGGCTTTGAACCCGGAGATCGCCGCAGCCATTCGGGCGGCGGCCCATCGACTGGAGACCCTTGGTGCTCAGGTGGATGAGGTGAGCATCCGGGAGCTGGAATATGCACTGCCTGCGTATTATGTCATTTCCTCTGCGGAGGCATCCTCCAACCTGGCACGGTTTGACGGTGTAAAATACGGCTTCCGCGCTCAGAACGTCAAGGAGATCCATGACCTCTATAAAGAGACCAGAACCCAGGGCTTCGGCCCGGAGGTAAAACGCCGGATCATGCTTGGCTCCTTTGTGCTGTCGGCGGGCTACTATGATGCCTACTATAAAAAGGCACTGCAGGTGCGCACGCTGCTGAAAAACGCCTTCGATCAGGTGTTTGCCGGCTATGATGCAATTCTGGCGCCGGTGGCGCCAACCACGGCCTACCGGATCGGAGAGAAAACCAAGGATCCGCTGGAAATGTATCTGGGGGATGTATATACGGTTCCGGTGAATATTGCCGGACTCCCCGCCCTGTCGCTGCCCTGCGGCACGGACAGTCAGGGGCTGCCCATTGGAATGCAGCTGATCGGAAAGGCATATTCGGAGCCTACCCTTTACCGGGCCGGATTTGCCTTTGAGCAGGAAGGAGGCGCTGAGGCATGATCGCAAATTATGAGATGGTCATTGGACTGGAAGTCCATGTAGAGCTGAAAACCGCAACGAAGATCTTCTGCGGCTGCTCTACCAAATTCGGTGCAGCACCCAATACCCAGTGCTGCCCGGTGTGCACCGGTATGCCCGGCTCTCTGCCGGTGCTCAACGGCAAGGTGGTGGAGTATGCGGTAAAGGCCGGCCTTGCCACCGGCTGTAAAATTGCCACCTATTCCAAGCAGGATCGGAAGAATTACTTCTATCCCGACCTGCCCAAGGCCTATCAGATTTCTCAGTATGACCTGCCCCTGTGCAGCGAGGGCTATCTGGACATTGAGACGGAAAACGGGAAGAAGCGCATTGGCATTACCCGGATCCATATCGAGGAGGATGCGGGCAAGCTGGTGCATCAGGAGGGCAAGGGAACCTTTATCGACTGCAACCGCTGCGGCGTGCCCCTGATCGAGATCGTTTCCGAGCCGGATATGCGTTCGGCGGAGGAGGCCAGAGCCTACCTTCAGAAACTCCGTGCGATCATTCTCTACACCGGCGTTTCCGATTGTAAGATGAACGAGGGCTCTCTACGGTGCGATGTGAACCTCTCCATTCGGAAGAAGGGCAGTGACAAGCTGGGCACCCGTACGGAGATGAAAAACCTCAACAGCTTTCAGAACGTGGTTAAGGCCATTGAGTATGAATATGCCCGTCAAGTCAGCGTACTGGAAGAGGGCGGCGAGGTGATTCAGGAGACCCGGCGCTTCGATATGAATACCGGCAAGACCTCCTCCATGCGTTCGAAAGAGAACGCTGATGATTATCGCTATTTCCCGGACCCCGATTTGGTGCCCATTGTCATAAGCCCTGAGTTCTTGGAAGAGATCAAGGCATCCATTCCGGTGCTTCCGGATCAGCGGAAGCAGAGCTATCAGGAAAAGTATGGCCTTTCCTCTCTGGCAGCGGAGACACTGGTGACCCGGAAGGATATTGCCGACTATTTTGAGACGGCAGCGGGAATGACAGAATATCCCGTTTTGGCGGCCAATCTGGTGTCCGGCGAAGTGGCACGGCTGTGCCCGGAGGAGCAGGCTGTGCCGGTGGCGCCGGAGCATATTGCGGTTTTGGCAGATCTGCTGGGACAGGGGAAGATCAACGGCGGCACCTGCAAAAAGGTCATCGCCCAGCTGTTCCAGCAGGACGGTGATCCGCTGAAAATCATTGAGGCACAGGGACTTCAGCAGATCAGCGATCCCGCGGTACTGCGTCCCATGGCAGAAGAAGTTCTGCGCCAGAGCCAGAAGGTCGTAAACGACTATCAAAACGGCAATAAGAACGCATTCCATGCACTGGTGGGTCAGATGATGAAGAAGACACAGGGCAAGGGAAATCCGCAGGTCATCGGTCAGGTGCTGACAGAGCTGCTGGAGCAGAAATAAGACAGTAAAAGAAAACACAGCCACCGGCTTATGCCGGTGGCTGTGTTTTTGGTCAATTGAATTTGAAAATTTTATGGGCCAGCCGGTAGGCGCTGACTTCCACTCTGCGGCCGGCAGACCCCGGAAGATTGCTGAGGGCGGCCAGAGAGAACAGCTTCAGCTTTCGGTACAGCTCCGGGTGTTCGCCCAAAAGCTCCGTCCACAGCACCTGCTTCTTTTTCAGCGCCTCAGGAGATCCGTCCAGATTCAGCAGTGTGGAGCAGATGGAAAGCATCATGGAGAGATACCGGAACATATACCGGGCCAGCTTGGGCTCCATCTGCCGCAGATCCTCCAAATTGTAATAGCCAAACATCAGCCGGGTCACAAGAATCTGCTGATCCACCCGCTGTACCATGACTTTCTCATTGACGGACTGATCTTCCCGGCCAATGAAATACCGGTAGAGATCCACGTCCATATAGTACAGGCGCTTTACCTGGGGCAGCGGATAGTAGACAAAAATGTTGTCCACATAGAAGGTGTGCTTGGGCAGCTCCAACCCGCAGCGCCGCAGCAGCTCCGTCCGGTAGATGACAGAGTGCATCAGGATATACTGACTGGGGAGGAAATGACCGCAGTCCTCCCATGAAAATACCTGATTTTGGGGGAAGACATTGTGGTAATCAATGGTGTGAGAGGTGTTGTCCACCGTATGCTCATAGACGTAGTTGCACAGCATCATGTCCAGGGGAGTATCCAGAGACTGGATCCGAAGCTGCTGCAAAACCTTTTGGAGTGCGTCGGGATCCAGCCAATCATCGGAATCCACGACTTTGTAGTAGAGACCGGTGGCATGGCGAATCCCCTGATTCACGCCTTCGCCGTGACCGCCGTTGGGCTGATGGATGACCCGGATAATGTCCGGATATTGGGCGGCATACTGGTCACAGATGGCAGGGGTATCATCTTTGGTAGAGCCATCGTCCACCAGAATAATCTCAATGTCCTCACCGCCGGTCAGCAGGGAGTCCACACACTTATGCATATAAGCGGCACTGTTATAACAGGGCACGGTAAATGTAATCAGTTTCAAAAGATCTCTCCGTTCCGCACAGCTCCTCTGCGCAGAGTAATAGTACCGGATAAATATGAACAAAATATGAATAAAAACTTTAGATTAGGTAAAACATTATCGAAGGCTTTTGAAACCGTCATTATGGGAAATCAGAAGCGGGAAACGGTTGTGGATCGCAGAGAAACATGCTACAATAAACCGTACAATGGCCGGTGAATGGACGGTATGAAATGCCCCAAAATCCTTGCCGGCCATGCAATATGGAAAGGATGATGAGAAATGGCACTGAAAAACCGCAGGGAAATGGATCCCAAGTTCCAGTGGAAGCTCAGCGATATATTCGAGACACAGGCCGCATGGGAGCAGGCCTTTCAAAACGCAAAGAAGGCAGTGGATACGCTGGGAGCGCTGGAGGGAACGCTGAAGCAGTCTCCCCAGCAGCTGAAGGCGGGACTGGATCAGATCTATGCCGCCACCCAGCAGGTAGAACTGGTGTATCTCTATGCAAATCTCTTCAAATCCGGGGATAACGGAGATCCGGAGGCCCAGCGGCTGGAGGGCCGTGCTATGAGCCTGTATGTGGCGCTGTCTACAGCCCTGAGCTTTGTGGACCCGGAGATTTTGTCCATTCCAAAGGCGGAGCTGGATGCGTGGCTCCAGCTTCCGGAGCTTCAGGAGTATCGTCATATTTTGGAGGATACGGACCGGATGCGTCCCTACAGTCTGCCCAAGGAGCAGGAGAAGATGCTGGCACAGCTGGCAGATGCCGCCGGTGCACCGGACGAGGCGTTTACTATGCTGGAAAGTGTGGACATGACCTTCCCGGATATCACCGGTGAGGACGGAAAGCCTGCATCCCTGAGCCATGGCACCTATGGGCTCTATCGGGACAGCCGTAATCGGGCCGTCCGCAAGGAGGCCTTTGAGACCTATCACGGGGAGTTCCAGCGGTATATCAATACCATTGCTGCCATGTACAGCGGTCAGGTGAAGCTGGACGAGTATTATGCCAATGTCCGTGGATACAAGAACGCACTGGAAAAGAGCCTCTTTGGCAACAATGTACCGGTTGCCGTCTATGATTCGCTGGTAGAGGCTGTCCATGGGGGCCTTCCGATCATGGAGCGGTATCTGAAGCTTCGGAAGAAAACCCTGAAGCTCGATGCGCTTCATATGTATGATCTCTACTGCCCCATGGTGGACGAGGTCAGCTATGACATCGACTTTGAGGACTGCAAGGCGCTGGTGAAAAAGGCGCTGGCGCCTTTGGGTGAGGACTACGCCAAACTGCTGGACAAGGCTTACCGGGAGCAGTGGATGGATGTCTATGAGAACAAGGGGAAGACCACCGGCGCCTTTTCCTGCGGCGTCTTTGGCGTACACCCCTATGTGCTGCTGAACTACACCAGATCTCTGGAAGACGCATTTACCATGGCCCATGAGCTGGGACACGCCATGCACTCCTATTATTCCTCTGCCAATAACAGCTTTGCCAACCACGACTATCGGCTGCTGGTGGCAGAAGTGGCCTCTACGGTCAATGAGGTGCTGCTGACCAAATACCTGCTGAAAACGGAGACGGATCCCAAGCGTCGGGCCTACCTGCTCAATCATCTGCTGGAGAGCTTCCGCACCACGGTATTCCGTCAGACGCTGTTTGCGGAGTTTGAGCGGGATGCCCATGAAATGTATCGAAATGGGGAACCCCTGACCGCAGAGCTCCTGAGCCGCCGGTATCATGAGCTCAATGAGCTGTACTACAAGGGGGCTGTGGTCGATCCCTTGCAGGATGCCGAGTGGGCACGGATCCCGCACTTCTATTCTGCATATTATGTCTACCAGTATGCCACCGGCTTCTGCTCTGCCGTTGCCATTGCCGATGGTATTTATGAGACCGGTGACCCCTCCGGCTATCTGAAATTCCTGACCACCGGCGGCAGTGATTACCCGCTGGAGGAGCTGAAGATCGCCGGGGTAGATCTCACCAAGCCTCAGGTTGTGCAGCGGGCCTTAAAGGTCTTTGAAAGCACGCTGGATGAGCTGGAAGCACTTCTGGAAACATTTTAACCGCCTGTGCGGGCAGTTGGAGCGCATCTGACTGCCCGCTGTGCTGCGGGAGAGAGGTACGTACTTTTGAAAGAACACTTAAAATCGTGGCTGCTGGCAGTGGGATGCCTGCTGCTGACCAGCCTGTATCCCTGTCTGTACCAGTACGGCAGCAACCTCCCTGAGTCCAGAGGAAAGGACATGCTGCTTTTTTGGGGAATGTTTTTTGGAATTGCAGTCGGACTGCTTCTGGTTTGGCTGCTGATTTTGCGCCGAATCGAGGCGGCAGGGGTGCTGTCTGTGCTCAGCCTGCTGGTCTGCATGAATTTTGGACTTATCAAAACCGGAGTGCAGCGGCTTTTGCCTATGGTCTCAGGCCGATGGATTCTGGGTCCTCTGGGCTTACTTCTGCTGCTCCTTGGGGGACTGGTGTTCCTGCGGAAGTGGAGGTGCCGTGTTCCGCTGATCTTGCTGACCTGCATGTTTGGCGGGCTCTGCGCCGTCAGTGGCATTGCTGCACTGCCAAAGCTGGCTGCAAGGCATATTGGGGGGCAGGAGTCCTCGCTCCTCTCGGCGGCGGAGACTGCGGATGGGGCAAAGCGGCCCAATGTATATTATTTCCTGTATGATGAATACTCCGGGCCGGAAAGCCTGCAATATTATTACGGCTTTGACAACAGCGCATTCTACGATCAGCTGGAGCAGCGGGGCTTTGACTGCTCCGGCAGCAGCTATAACACGGAGTCCTGCGCCACGGTGCAGCTGGTTCCGGATCTCTATGCCCTGGGCTATGACGCAGTGCCCTTTCAGAGCGGCGATGGAGAGATGCCGAATCTCTACCGGATATTTCAGGACTTGGGATATCAGATCAACCTGATCTCCCACAATGACTTTTTGGACACGGATGGCGCCAGAAGCCTTACCAGCGGTCAGGCGGAGGAGTCCATCTGCCGGTATCTCTATGCCAACAGCATCCTGCCCTATACGCCTGTGGCAGAGTACATGGAGCAGCACCTTCGATCCCTGCGAACCGCCTATCAGTATGTTGCAATGCTGGACGAGGTGCTGGATACCATGGATCGGGCATGGGAGGAAACCGGAGGAGCGCCAACCCTGACGCTGGGGTATGTGCAGTGTCCGCATCCCGGATTTATCTACGATGAAAACGGCGGACTGGTATCGGAGGACAACTTTGTAAACTGGCGGGATCCCCAGTATTACCTTGGCCAGCTGCAATATACCAGCAGCCGCATCCTCAAAGCGGTGGACAATATTCAGGCCCACGATCCCGAGGCGGTAATCATCCTTCAATCAGACCATGGAGCACGGCTGGGGCACCATCTGGCAGAGCTGTATGGGGACCCCTATGACGCGGAGACGGACACCATTCACCAGCAGAATATTTTGAACTGTGTCTATCTGCCCGGGGAAACCGTGGATATTACGGGGCTCAATGGCATCAATACGCTGCGGACGGTGCTGAACCGGCTGTTTGGGCTGGACTATGCCATGGTGGAGCCAAGAACCGGGTGCATCAATTACTATCCATAAGGAGAACGATATTATGAAAGATCTGAATCAGGGACTGTTTGATTTTATTGCAAAGAGTCCGACCTGCTTTCAGGCGGTAGAGACCAGCGCAGAGATGCTGGAACAGGCGGGCTTTGAAAAGCTCACAGAGGCGTCTGTATGGGAGCTGAAGGAAGGAAATGGGTATTATGTAACCCGAAATCAGTCCAGCCTCATTGCGTTTCGGATGCCGGAGCGGCTTGAAAGCTGCATGATCGGCGCAGCCCATACAGACTCTCCCTGCTTCCGGCTCAAGGACAATGCCACGGTGGCGGCGGAGGGCTACAGTAAGCTGGATGCCAATAAATACGGCGGCATGATCTTTTCCACGTGGCTGGATCGGCCGCTCTCCGTTGCGGGGCGTATTCTGGTTTCCACCGGGAAAGGGGTAGAGTCCCGGCTGGTGGATCTGGATCAGGATCTGATGGTGATCCCAAGTCTGGCCATTCACATGGACAGAACCACCAACGATGGCAAGCGTCTCACCGCACAGACAGATTTGATGCCGCTGCTGGGCAAGGGCAATCTCGATATTCTGGCGCTTGCGGCAGAGAAAGCGGGGGTTCAAAAGGAGCAGATTCTCTCCCATGATCTGTTTGTATACAATCGGGAGAGAGGAACCCGGCTGGGGCCGCAGGGGGAGCTGATCCTGTGCCCCCGGCTGGATGATCTGCAGTGTGTTTACGGACTGCTGGAGGGCTTCCTGGGGCAGAGAAGCCCAATGCAGATGCCGGTGCTGTGCCTGTTTGACAACGAGGAGATCGGCAGCTCCACGGCACAGGGTGCCATGTCTACCTTCCTGCAGGATGTGCTGCTTCGGGTATGTGCCACGCAGGGCATGGGGAAAACGGAATATCTCCGGCTGCTGGCAGGCAGCATGATGGTATCGGCAGATAACGCCCATGGCGTCCATCCCAATCACCCGGAGAAGGCGGCGCTGACCAATCGCCCCAAGCTGGGAGAAGGCGTTGCGGTCAAGTACGGCACCGGATATGCCACCACCGGCGTTTCCGCAGCACTGCTGCTGGATATTCTGCGGAAAAAGAATATTCCGGTGCAGAGCTACTTCAACCACTCAGATGTGGCCGGCGGCAGTACGCTGGGCGCACTGTCTGTAACGCAGGTGTCGGTGAGAACCGTAGACATTGGCCTTGCACAGCTGGCCATGCATTCTGCCAACGAGACGGCAGGGGCAGCGGATATCGGCTATCTGGTGTCGGCCATGGAGGCGTTCTTCGGCGCTTCCATTCATGAGCAGGCGGACGGCAGCTATCTGGTGGACATCGACTGAATACAGGCAGAAAAAAGACGTGCACAGCGGAGCGGATTGCTTGCTGTGCACGTCTTTCTCATTCGTCTTTATTACGCTGAAGCATAGGCTTCAGATACTTTCCGGTGTAGCTCTTTTCACAGGCGGCCACCTCTTCCGGGGTGCCGGTGCAGACGATGGTGCCGCCGCCGGTTCCGCCTTCGGGGCCAAGGTCGATCAGGTGATCGGCAACCTTAATGACATCCAGATTGTGCTCGATGACCAGAACGGTATTGCCCTGATCCACCAGCGCCTGCAATACCTCCACCAGACGGTGAACATCCGCCACGTGAAGGCCCGTGGTGGGCTCATCGAGAATATAAAAGGTGTTTCCTGTGGCAACACGGCTGAGCTCGGTGGCCAGCTTGACACGCTGGGCCTCACCGCCGGACAGCGTCGTGGAGGACTGGCCCAGTTTAATGTAGCCAAGCCCTACCTGACAAAGGGCTTCCACCTTTCGGCGAATCCGTGGCAGGTTTTCAAAGAATTCCACGGCCTCATCGGCGGTCATTTCCAGTACATCGGAGATGTTTTTGCCCTTGTAGGTGACGTCCAGTGTTTCCCGATTATAGCGCTTGCCCTTGCAGACATCGCAGGGGACATAGATGTCCGGCAGAAAGTGCATCTCAATCTTTACAAGGCCATCACCGCAGCAGGCCTCGCAGCGGCCGCCTTTTACGTTAAAGGAGAAGCGCCCGGGCCCGTAGCCCTTGGCCTTGGCCTCGGCGGTGGAGGCGAAGAGATCCCGGATGTCTCCAAAGAGGCCGGTATAGGTGGCGGGGTTGGAGCGGGGCGTGCGTCCGATGGGGCTCTGATCGATACAGATCACCTTGTCCAGCTGATCGACGCCCTCACAGGCCCGGAGCTTTCCGCATTTGGTGCGGGAGCGGTTCAGCTCGGCGGCCAGCTTCTTATAGATGATCTCGTTGACCAGCGAGGATTTTCCGGAGCCGGAGACGCCGGTGACAACGGTCATCGTCCCCAGCGGAATGGTGACGTCAATATTTTTCAGGTTGTTCTCCGCACAGCCGAAAAATTTCAGGGTCCGACCGTCGCCGGGACGGCGCTTAGGCGGGACGGGAATCTTCTTTACACCGGAGAGATATTGCCCGGTGATGGAGCGGGGGCAGTCGATAATGTCCTGAAGACTGCCTGCGGCAACGATCTCGCCGCCGTGAATGCCTGCGCCGGGGCCCACATCCACAATATAGTCGGCGGCCCGCATGGTGTCTTCGTCATGCTCTACCACAATCAGGGTGTTGCCCAGATCCACCATTTGCCGGAGGGTGCGCAGCAGCTTGTCATTATCCCGCTGGTGCAGCCCGATGGAGGGCTCGTCCAGAATGTAGAGTACGCCCATCAGAGCGGATCCAATCTGGGTGGCCAGACGGATCCGCTGACTTTCGCCGCCTGACAGCGTACCAGCGGCACGGCTGAGGGTCAAATATTCAAGGCCCACGCTGCGGAGAAAGTTCAGCCGGGAACGGATCTCCCGGAGAATCTGATCTGCAATGATCTGCTGGGCTCCGGTAAGCTGAAGATTGTCGATGAATTCCAGCTCCTGAGAGACGGAGAGCTTGCAGAATTCCATAATGTTGAGCCCGCCTACGGTAACGGCCAGCACCACCGGGCTGAGACGATCCCCGTGACAGTCCGGACAGGGATGATAGCTCATACACTCTTCCAGCTCCCGGCGCATGGAGTCCGACTGGGTCTCCTTATAGCGGCGGGAGAGATTGTTGACGATTCCCTCAAAGGCCTGCTCCAGCGTACCACGGCCATTGCCTCTGTCGTATTGAAGCTTCAGCTTTTCACCGCCGGTGCCGTAGAGCAGTGCGTCAATTGCGGCATCGGAGAGCTTCTCCAGCGGGGTGTCCAGACTGAAGCGGTATTTCCGCCCCAGGGCTTCATAGTACATGCGGCTGATGGTGTCGTTTTTTGCATTGCCCCAGCCGCTGGCACTGATGCCGCCCTCCAAAATGCTGAGAGAGCGGTTGGGCATAATGAGATCCGGATCCACCTTCAGCTGATAGCCCAGACCGGAACAGCCCGGGCAGGCCCCGTAGGGATTGTTGAAGGAGAACATTCTGGGCTCCAGCTCCGGAAGGCTGATGCCGCAGTCCTCGCAGGCATAATTCTGAGAGAAGGAGAGCACCTGATCTTCACTGACCAGATGGATCATTACCTGACCGTCGGAAAGCCGCAGAGCGGTTTCTATGGAGTCGGTCAGACGGCGGACGATGTCCTCCTTCATGACGAGACGGTCTACGATGATCTCGATATTGTGCTTTTTGCTTTTGCTGAGGCTGATTTCCTCGCTGAGATCATAGGTTGCACCGTCTACCCGGACGCGGACATAGCCGCTTTTCTTTGCATCGGCAAAAACCTTCTGATGCTCGCCCTTTTTTCCGCGGATCACGGGGGCAAGAATTTGAAATCGGGTGCCGGGCTCCAGTGTCATCACCTGATCGACAATCTGATCCACGCTCTGACGGCGGATCTCCTTGCCGCATTTCGGGCAGTGGGGAGTACCCACCCGGGCCCAGAGCAGACGGAGGTAGTCGTAAATTTCGGTAACTGTGCCAACCGTGGAGCGGGGATTCCGGGAGGTGGTCTTCTGGTCGATGGAGATGGCCGGGGAGAGACCGTCGATGGAATCCACATCCGGCTTGTCCATCTGCCCCAAAAACTGACGGGCATAGGAGGAAAGGGACTCCACATAGCGCCGCTGTCCCTCGGCATAGATGGTGTCAAAGGCCAGAGAGGACTTGCCGGAGCCGGACAGGCCGGTGAAGACCACCAGCTTGTCCCGGGGAATGGACAGAGAAACGTTTTTCAGGTTATTTTCACGGGCGCCTTTTATGATGATCTGATCCTGCAATGTTGTTCAGCTCCTGTACGGATCGTTCTGCGGCCGGCAGAACGAATCAATGGATTACTGGGCAGCAGAGGTGGGGGAAGCAGCGGGCTCGGCAGTGGAATCGGCTGTATTGCCGGTGGTGCCGGAAGCATCCGGGGCGGAAATGCCGCCCTCCAGCTCTGCGCTCATATCGTATATTTTGGTGAGAATCCTCTGTGCGTCCTCTCCGGAGGCGGGGGTGGGGCAGTAGGTGTTTGTCTGGGTGTCCGTGGAGATGGAGCAGGGGATAATGGTATAGTCTGTGTCTTCGGATACCTGACCATTCACCAGCGTAAAGGTCTGCTGGAAAATAGCCGTGTCCTTGTCATTGCAGACGGAGTTGCCTCCAAAGCAGAAATTCCCCAGACTATAGCATATGTATTTCCCCTGATAGGTGGCGATGCCCTGCAATACATGGGGGTGATGGGCGATCACCAGATCGGCGCCCTCATCGATGACGGCCTTGGCCAGAACGGTATGGATATCGTTGGGGGTATAGGAGTTTTCATCGCCCCAGTGAAATTCACAGATGACGATCTGCGCACCGGCATCCTTGAGCTTTTTCACGTTGCTGACAGCCTGTTCCTTGCAGTCAAGGCCCGTTTCGCATTCGTAGATACCGGAGAAGCCCACCTGAATGCCCTTTACATCCACGATGGTCGTATAGTCTCCGCCAAAACGCTGGATGCCGGCTTTGTCCAGCGCCGCCAGCGTATCCACATAGCCTTCGTCTCCATAGTCCATGATGTGGTTGTTGGCAACGTTTACGCAGTCGATGCCGCCCTGGGTCAGAATACTGACATAAGAGGGGTCAGCCTTGAAGGTCCACTCCTTGTTTGCGCGGTTTTCCGAGGTGGTAAGGGTTCCTTCGAAATTGGCTACCGTCAAATCGTCCCCCTCAAAGATCGATTTGACGTTCTGAAAAAAATAACCGGCTCCGTAATTGTCGTAATATTCCTCAAAGCCGCCGCTGTAGGAGGCACCTTCATAGGAGGAGAGGGTGATGTCGCCCACAAAGCTCAGGGTGATGGAGGTACCCTCCGGCTGGGTGCTTGGAGAGGGTGCCGGTGCGGCGCTGGGCTCACTGGAGGCCTGTGCCGCCAGCTCTGCCTCTGCGGCCTTCTTTGCGGCCAGCTTGCTTTCCAGATCGGTTATGGCCTTGCGGGTGCTGCAGCTGACGCAGAGAGACACAATGCCCAGTATAATGGCCAGAGCAATGGCACCCATGCGGATATTGCGCTGAATCTTCATGTATTTCAGTCGTTCCGCTCTGCGCTGCTCCCGGAGCTGTTCCGGAGTGAGGTTCTGTTGATCCATAGCGTTGTTTCCTTCCCTTCTAGTTGCCGCGGAGCTTGATGATCTGGTCACGGAGCACTGCGGCGTATTCGAATTCCATCATCTTTGCGGCCTGCTTCATTTCCTTTTCCAGTCGGGCGATCTCGCTTTCCCGTTCATTCTTGGTGAGCTTCTTGCCGTCTCGCTCCACATCTATGGTGCGAGAGATCTCAATGAGCTCGCGGACAGATTTGATGATGGTCTTTGGAACGATGCCGTGGGCCTCGTTATAGGCCTGCTGAAGCTTCCGGCGGCGTTCTGTTTCGGTGATGGCATAGTCCATGGCGGGGGTGATATGGTCGGCATACATAATGACGCGGCCATCGGCGTTCCGGGCGGCCCGGCCAATGGTCTGAATGAGGCTGGTGGGGGAACGGAGGAAGCCCTCCTTGTCGGCATCCAGAATGGCAACCAGCGCCACCTCCGGAAGGTCAAGCCCTTCCCGCAGCAGGTTGATGCCCACCAGCACGTCGAATTTCTGCATGCGCAGGTCCCGGATGATCTCCTGACGCTCCATGGTGTCTACATCGGAGTGCATATACCGGACCTTGATGCCGGATTTTGTGAGATAGTCGGTGAGATCCTCAGCCATTTTCTTGGTGAGGGTGGTGACCAGCGTACGGTAGCCGTGCCCGGTCATGGTGTTGATCTCTCCAATGAGATCATCTACCTGTCCCTCCACAGGACGGACCTCCACCGGAGGATCCAGAAGCCCGGTGGGCCGCAGCAGCTGCTCGGCTACCCGGCACGGCTGAGCTCATATTCTGCGGGGGTGGCGGAGACATAGATGACCTGATTGATCTTGGACTGAAATTCCTCAAATTTCAGAGGGCGGTTGTCATAGGCGGAGGGAAGCCGGAAGCCATAGTCCACCAGCGCCTGCTTTCTGGCCCGGTCGCCGTTGTACATGGCCCGGACCTGCGGCAGCGTCACATGGCTCTCGTCGATGAACATCAGGAAATCCTCGGGGAAATAGTCCATCAGGGTCATGGGGGGAGAGCCTGCCGGGCGGCCACTGATGATCCGGGAATAGTTTTCGATGCCGGAGCAGAAGCCCAGCTCGTCCATCATTTCGATGTCATACATGGTGCGCTGATGAATGCGCTGTGCCTCCAGCAGCTTGCCGTTGTCCTTGAACCATTTTTCACGATCCATAAGCTCACAGGCAATTTCCCGGGTGGCCCGTTCCATCTTCTCTTTTGTGGTGACATAATGGCTGGCAGGATAGATGGCACAGTGGGTTACCACACGTTCTGCGGCGCCGGTGACGACGTTGAATTCGGAGATCCGGTCAACCTCGTCTCCAAAGAACTCAATACGGATGGCACGGTTGGTCCAGCCGGCCGGGAATACCTCCACCGTGTCGCCACGGACCCGGAAGGTGTTGCGGATGAAGTTGACATCGTTCCGCTCGTAGCGAATGTCGGTCAAACTTCTCAGAAGACTGTCTCGCTCCCAGATCTGGCCCTGCCGGACAGAAACCACCAGAGCCTTATAGTCCTCGGGATCGCCCAGACCGTAGATGCAGCTGACAGAGGAGACAACGATCACATCCCGCCGCTCCAGCAGGGAAGCTGTGGCGGAGTTCCGCAGTCGGTCGATTTCGTCGTTGGTGGCGGAGTCCTTCTCAATATAGGTGTCGGTGTGGGCGATATAGGCCTCCGGCTGATAGTAGTCATAGTAGGAGACAAAATACTCTACGGCGTTTTCCGGAAAGAATTCCTTGAACTCGGAGCACAGCTGGGCCGCCAGCGTTTTGTTGTGCGCCAGCACCAGCGTAGGCCGGTTCATCTTTGCGATGATATTCGCCATGGTAAAGGTCTTGCCGGAGCCGGTGACACCCAGAAGCACCTGCTCGTCAATGCCGTTTTTGAGTCCCTGCGTCAGGGCTTCGATGGCCTCGGGCTGATCACCGGAGGGCTGATAGTCAGAAACCAGCTTAAAGTCCACAGCGGCGCACCTCCCAAATGGATATTTTTCATAAAATCAGTATATCATTATACCACAAAGTAAATAAAACTACAAGCAATCAAAGTGTAGTGAAATCTCTTGTATTGGCAGGAGATTTGACGGAAAATGGCGGCGGGAAATGGGACGTTTACATAACGAAGAATCCGGCGAAAAAATGAAAAGCCGCCGGGAAGAACAGTTGACGGATTGGGGATTGTGCCGTATAATAATACACGGTAAACCTATTATATTGCCTGTATCAAGGCAAATGAATATGGAGGTCGTTTCCAATGAAAGATTTATATGTTGTAAACTGCTGCCGTACCGCTGTTGGTTCCTTTGGCGGCAGCCTGAAGAACACTCCCGCTGCTGATCTTGGCGCTATTGTTGTCAAGGAAGCTCTGAACCGTGCAGGCGTAAAGCCCGAGCAGGTGGATGAGCTGATGTTCGGTTGCTGCATCAGCGCTGGCCTGGGCCAGAACGTTGCCCGTCAGGTCGGCATTAAGGCTGGCCTGCCTGTTTCCGTTCCCGCTTACTCTGTCAACATGGTCTGCGGCTCCGGCATGAAGTCCGTCATCGAGGCTGGCCGTGCAATTGCTGCCGGTGATGCTGAGATCGTTGTCTGCGGCGGCACCGAAAATATGTCCGCAGCTCCCTACATCCTGCCCGACGCTCGTTGGGGCGGCCGTATGTTCGACAAGAAGATGGTCGATACTATGGTAAAGGATGGCCTGTGGGACGCATTCAACAACTACCACATGGGCACCACCGCTGAGAACATCTGCGATATCTGGGGCATCACCCGTCAGGATCTGGACGAGTTCGCTGCTTCTTCTCAGGCTAAGACTGCTGCTGCTCAGGCTGCCGGCAAGTTTGACGATGAGATCGTTCCTGTTCCCGTTAAGGTAAAGAAGCAGGTTGTTGACTTCAAGGTTGACGAGTTCCCCCGTCCTTCCACCAACATGGAGTCTCTGGCTAAGCTGAAGACCGCTTTCCCCGTATCCTCCGACAATGCCTTCCAGGCAAACGGCGGCACTGTAGTTGACACCTTCGATGCCAAGGCCTGCAAGCCCGCTCAGGCTGACGCTGGCACGCCTCGTGTTACCGCCGGCAACGCTTCCGGCATCAACGATGGCGCTGCTGCTATCGTTCTGGCTTCCGGTGAGGCTGTTGAGAAGTACGGCCTAAAGCCCATGGCTAAGCTGCTTGGCTGGGGCCAGGGCGGCGTAGATCCCAAGATCATGGGCACCGGCCCCGTTCCCGCTTCCCGTCAGGCTATGGCCAAGGCTGGCGTTACCCTCGACGACATCGACCTCATCGAGGCCAACGAGGCATTCGCTGCTCAGTCCATCGCTGTTGCTCGTGAGCTGGGCTTCGACATGAACAAGGTCAACGTAAACGGCGGCGCACTGTCCATCGGCCATCCTGTTGGCTGCTCCGGCGCTCGTATCATTGTCACTCTGCTCCATGAGATGCAGAAGCGCGACGATGCAAAGAAGGGTCTGGCTACCCTGTGCATCGGCGGCGGCATGGGCGTTGCTACCATCTTCGAGAAGTGCTAATATAACTTCGATCAGGAGGCGGGGATCCCCCGCCTCCTTTTTCCGTTCGGGATGTCCATGGAAAATCAATGAGAGGTGTAAGAAATGCCAAAGATTATAACGGCCAAGGAAGCGGCTGCACTGATCCCCTCCGGCAGCCGGGTCATGTTCGGCGGCTTTTTGGGCTGCGGTTCGGCACTGGATGTGATTCGGGCCATTGACGAAAGTGAAGTGGAGAATATCGAGGGCGTCTTTGATGACGGATCCAAGCCCAATGGGCCCGATGGCTCTGATTATTATGGCTGGGCCAGACTGATCCATTCCGGAAAGATCAAGAAATATATTGGTTCCCATGTGGGCTCCAACCCGGAGGCAGGCGAAAAGTGGGCCAAGGGAGAGCTGACGGTGGATCTGCTGCCGCAGGGCTCCATGGCAGAGATGATCCGTGCAGGCGGTATGGGAATCCCCGGGATCCTCACATCCACGGGCATTGGAACCATGGTGGAGGAGAGCCCATGGGTAGACCGGAAAATGAACATCGAGGGGAAGGATTACCTGCTGATGAAGCCCATTCATGCGGATTTTGCGGTGATCTCCGGTTATCTGGTGGATAAAAAAGGAAACGTCTGGTATAAGGGCACCACCCGTAATTTTTCCCCGCTGATGGCCATGGCTGCGGATACGGTGATCGTTGAGGCGGAAAAGATCGTTGAACCCGGGGAAATTCCACCGGAGAATGTGGTGACACCGGGGATCCTGGTGGACTATATTGTGCTGCGGGAGGGAACCGACAATGGATAAGCAGAGAGCAAAGGATATCATTGCCTGCCGCTGCGCACAGGAGCTGAAGGACGGCTATGTGGTAAATTTGGGTATTGGCATCCCCACCCAATGCGCCCGCTATTTCCCGGAGGGGGTGGATATTACCCTTCATGCAGAGCTGGGGCTGATTGGACAGGGCCCGGCGCCTACGGCAGAGCAGGCGGATCCTCTCCATGTGGTGGATGCCTCCGGTAACCCGGCGACCATTATCCTCGGAGGGGCGATCGTGGATTCCGCCACAAACTTTGGACTGATTCGCGGCGGACATGTGGATGCCTGCGTGTTGGGGGCACTGGAGGCAGATGCGGAGGGGAGCTTCGGCAACTGGCTGATCCCCGGGAAAAAGCTTACGGGCATGGGCGGCGCTATGGATCTGGTCAACGGCTCGAAAACTGTGATCTTAGCCATGATCCATACCCAGGGCGGCAAGCCGAAGATTGTGGAAAAGTGTACCCTGCCGCTTACCGGCTATAAGGTCGTGGATATGATCGTTACGGAGCTATGTGTGCTGAAGGTAACGCCGGAAGGACTCCAGCTGGCGGAATACAATCCGGAACTGGGGGACCGGGAGACGGCCATTCGGGAGATTCAGGAGAAGACCGCCGCAAAGCTCCATATTGCGGAGGATCTGAAGCCCATGCGGCTGCCGGACTAATGTGAAAAGTGCCGTTCTGCCATAGGACAGGGCGGTGCTTTTTGTCATGTTGTACATGTTTAATGAATTAAATTCATTAATCAATGACCAAACTCCGCTTTTCACCGGGTTTTTAATGTGATATAATGAATAAAATGCCATCAGGCATAGGCTGGCAGCAGCGATGCTGCCGGATGAATACACTCCGCACAGCGGGGAAAGGAACATATTATGGAACTGAAATACAGTGCATTGCTCAGCACCATCAAGATCGGCAACATGGTGCTCCGGAACCGGATGCTCTCTTCCGCTTCTACGCCCCATTTCCTTCAGGGCACTGAGAAGAATCCCACCGAGAAGGTGATCCAGCACTTTGCAAACCGTGCAAAGAACGGTGCTGCGCTGGTGACCATCAACCACCTCTATGAGAAGTCCATGCCCGTAATGGGGCGTGCGCTGGACAATACCCCCTGCCACTTCAACCTGTTCGATCTGAACGATGCCAATGCACAGGACTACTTCTGTAAGCTGCTGGACGCCATTCACTTCTATGGCTCCAAGACTTGTGCATACATTATGAGCCCTGCAAACATGCAGGGCGGTATGGGCATGCCCTCTGGTGCACCCGGCGGCCCCGGTGGTCCGGGCGGCCCCGGCGGCCCCGGTGCAGGCCCTGAGGGGGCAGGCGGTCCTCCTGCGGATATGCCTCCCATGCCCATGGAAGACACCACGCCCAAGCATAAGGACTTCGGCGTAGCAGGCGCTGATGGCGACCTTCATGCACAGATGGACGGCGGCCCCCAGCAGTCCCCCTCTTCCTACACCAAGGAATATTTGCAGGCCATGATCGAGGACTACGCACAGCAGGCAAAGGATCTCAAGGCTCTGGGCTTTGACATGATCTCCGTCTATTGCTGCTACCGGAACAACCCCATGGCAAAGCTGCTCTCTCCCATCACCAACGACCGTACCGATGAGTATGGCCCCGAGAGTGTAGAGAGCCGCGGCCGCTACATGGTAGAGATGTTCACCGCACTGCGGAAAGCAGTGGGCAAGGGCTTCCCGCTGGAGTGCGTCCTCAGCGTAGACGAGGAGGAGTTCGGCGGCTACACCAAGGAAGACACCATTCAGCTTGCAAAGATGATGGAGGGTGTCTGCGATATCTTCCACCTGCGTTCCGGCGATATGGATCCTCAGCATCCGCTGGGCTTCACCTCCACCGAGGACAAGCCTGCTCCCTATATCGATGCCATGAGCTATGTATGTAAAGAGATCAAGAAGCGCGGCATTCAGATGACCGTTGCAGCTTCTGCCGGCTTCCAGGATCCCGAGATCGCCAACAATCTGGTGGCGGACGGCGGTGCTGACCTCATTTACATGGCCCGCAGCTGGATCAACAATCCTGACTATGGCCAGAAGGTCTATGAGGGCCGCAAGGAGGACATCGTTCCCTGCGTGCGCTGCAACAAGTGCCATGTACCCAATGGCCCCGACCTGTTCCGTACGGTCTGCACGGTCAATCCCATTGTTGGTATGGAGGATCGCATCTCCACCATGGTGAAGCCTGTAGGCGAAAAGCGCAAGGTTGCTGTGGTTGGCGGCGGCCCTGCCGGCATGGAGTTTGCCCGGATCTGCGCCCAGAGAGGCCACGATGTTACCCTGTACGAGAAGTCCGGTGAGCTGGGCGGCATGCTCAAGCACGCAAAGTACCCCTCCTTCAAATGGCCCCTGCGCCAGTTCATGGATTACATGATCAAGGAGATGGACAAGCTGGGCGTTCATGTGAAGCTCAACACCACCGCAACCCGTGAGCTGCTGGAGAAGGAGAACTATCAGGTTCTGGCTTTGGCGCTGGGCGCTGAGCCTTCCAGCCTGCCTCTGCCCGGCAAGGATGGCGACAACGTTTCCTACGCTGCCAACATCTATGGCCATGAGGATCAGCTGGGTAAGAACGTTACCATCATCGGCGGCGGAGAAATCGGCGTAGAGACCGGCCTGTATCTGGCGGAGCTGGGTCATCTGGTCACCGTGCTGGAGATGCAGTATGACCTGATTCTGGATGCGCCTCATGCGCACTACCGCAACATGGTAGTAAACTACTGGCGCCACACCGCAAACTTTGCTTATCAGGCAGGCGTAAAGTGCACCGCCATTGATCCTGACGGCGTTCGGTATCTGGATCCCAACGGCGTAGAGCAGAAGCAGCAGGCTGACAACGTTCTGCTGGCCATCGGCATGAAGTCCAAGCAGGACGAGGCCATGGAGCTTGCCAAGGCTGTTCCGGTCAGCTATGTGATCGGCGACTGCGACAAGCCCGGCAATGTGCAGAAGTGCATGCGCTCTGCCTTCGGCATCGCCTCTCAGATCTAAGCGATATCGTAATCGGCGCACCCAATGCGGGTGCGCCGATTTCAGCAAAACTCCGGCAGTTCCAGTTCACACTGGGGCTGCCGGAGTTTTTTCAGGAGTATGCCCGATAGAGGAAGGTCACGATCTGCCCCCGGGTGCAGGTCCTGCCCGGAGAAAAGTGCGTGGTGCTGGAGCCTGTGGTAATGCCCTTTTCCGAGGCCCATGCAATGGCATCTGCGGCATAACCGGAGCTTCCGATATCCGTAAACGGCGCCGGTCGGGCAGGGGCGGGACATCCCGAAGCCCGCCACAGAAGGGCTGCTACCTGCGCCCGGGTGCAGGGGCGATCCGGGCCAAAGCTGGTGCTGCTGAGGCCGTTGGTAATGCCCTGTTCCAAGGCCCAGAGTACGGCGGTATAGTAGTATTTGCTGCTGTCCAGATCCGCAAAGTCTGTGGAGGTGCTGGTGGGGCTGGGAGATCCGGCTGCCCGCCAGAGAAAGGTGACGACCTGCCCCCGAGTACAGGGATGATCCGGACCAAAGCGATCCGCAGTCAGCCCGGTCGTAACTTCCTGATCCAGCGCCCAAAGTACAGGGTCATAATAGTAGCTGTCCTCTAAGATATCGGAAAAGGGATTTTCACCGGTGGCGGGAAGAATCTCAAGCTTTGTCTGCCCGCAATTCTGACAGGTGTAAATTCGCTGGCCGTCACGGAGGTGACCGGGGACGACTGTGACGGTGCCCTCGTCCCACTGGTGTCCTGTGGCGGGCAGTGTCTCAGAATCCTGAGCGCTGCAGACCTGACAGGTTTTGATAAGCGCACCGTCTTCGGTGCAGGTGGGGGCGGGGGAGATCGTGCCGTCATCCCAACGGTGTCCGGTGGCACGCAGAACGGTTTTGCGCTGGGCGCCGCAGACGCCGCAGGTTTCCAGCAGCGTACCGTCTCTGGTACAGGTGGGAGCAAGGGGGATTTTTGGGGAGCCCCATTGGTGCCCAAGGCTGGGGGTGGCATCGGTGCGGGTATATCCGCACCGGCGGCATTGATAGGTAATGCGGCCTGTTTCCGTACAGGTCGGCTCCTTTATAACGGTGCCCCCGTCCCAGTCGTGATTCAGCTTGGGGATGGTTTCATTCTGGGTGGCTCCGCAGAGCATACAGGTACGCTGAAGAAGACCGGCGCGGGTACAGGTTGCCTCCCGGAGAATGACGCCCTCATCCCAAAGATGCTCGCAAAGCTCGCTGTCCTCTTCTGCACTGCTGAGCAGAGCGGTATTCGATCCCGTGGCCGAAACCGAGACGGGAACGATCATCAAAAGCAGGAGAAGACAGAAAAAAGCCGCAGATCGTCTATGCATGCAATAACTCCTTTGAAACGTGTCGGCAGATACCTGCCGACGGATAAAAATGTGCGTGCCGCAATTGTGCATTGCGGCACGCACACAGACACATTACTTGGAGAGGTTAAAGAAAGCCTTCTTGCCCAGATACTGTGCAGACTCTTCCAGCTCTTCCTCGATCCGGAGCAGCTGGTTGTATTTGGCCACACGGTCTGTGCGGGAGGGAGCACCGGTCTTGATCTGTCCGGCGTTCATGGCAACGACAAGATCCGCAATGGTCGTATCCTCGGTTTCGCCGGAGCGATGGGAAACCACGGCGGTGTAGCCTGCACGGTTGGCGCGCTGGATGGTGTCCAGCGTCTCGGTGAGGGTGCCGATCTGGTTGACCTTAATGAGCACACTGTTGCAGACGCCCAGCGCAATGCCCTTGTTGACACGCTCTACGTTGGTTACAAACAGGTCGTCACCTACCAGCTGTACCCGATCGCCCAACGCATCGGTGAGCATTTTCCAGCCCTCCCAGTCGTTCTCGCCCATGCCGTCCTCAATGGAAATGATGGGGTATTTTTCTACAAAGCCCTGATACATGGCCACCATTTCTTCACGGGTCATGGTCTTCTTTGCCTTGGGGAGATCGTAGCAGCCGGTCTCTTCGTTATACCAGTCGGAAACGGCGCCGTCGATGGCGATCATAAAGTCATCATAGGGCTTATAGCCGCACTCCTCCACGGCCTTTACAATGGCCTCCAGCGCATCCTCGTCCTTGGCAAGGTTGGGGGCATATCCGCCCTCATCGCCCACTCCGGCGGCGGGGGTGCCCATTTCCTTGAGAACGGTTTTCAGCTGGTGGAATACCTCGGCACACATTCTGAGGGCATCGCTCCAGCTCTTGGCGCCCACGGGCATGACCATGAATTCCTGAATGTCCACGTTGTTGGTGGCGTGGGCACCGCCATTGAGAATGTTCATCATGGGGACCGGCAGAACCTTTGCATTGATGCCGCCGATGTAGCGATACAGGGGGATGCACAGAGAATCTGCGGCGGCGTGGGCCACGGCCATGGATACCGCCAGAATGGCATTGGCGCCCAGACGGGACTTGTTGGGGGTGCCGTCCAGATCGATCATGGTCTGGTCAATTTCAGCCTGATCCAATGCGTTCATGCCGATCACGGCCTCTGCGATCTCGGTGTTGATGTTGGTAACAGCCTTCATAACAGACTTGCCGCCGTATTCCTGACCGCCGTCCCGAAGCTCGCAGGCCTCATATACGCCGGTGGATGCACCGGAGGGAACCGCTGCACGGCCCATGGAGCCGTCTTCCAGATAGACATCGGCCTCTACGGTGGGGTTGCCACGGGAGTCCAAAACCTGACGAGCGGTAACGGCAATGATCTCAAGATACTGTTTCATGGGAATCTCCTCCTAAGTATTGTGAAGTGGTATGCAGTCAGTCAGTCTCCTGATTGGCGGCGTTGATGATATGAATAAACTTTTCGGGATCCAGAGAAGCGCCGCCAATGAGGCCGCCGTCAATGTCCGGCTGGGCCAGAAGGTTTTCGGCGTTCTTGTCATTCATGGAGCCGCCGTAGAGAATGGAGGTTGCCCGGGCAGTTTTTGCCGAGGACAGCTTCCGTACTACGGTGCGGATGTGCTGGCAGACCTCTTCAGCCTCCTGCGGGGAGGCCGTGAGCCCTGTGCCGATGGCCCAAATGGGCTCATAGGCGATGACGATGCGCCGGAGCTGCTCCGGTACAATGCCGTAAAATGCGGATTTCAGCTGCATGGTGATGTGCTCGAATGTAACGCCGGTTTCCCGCTGCTGGAGACTTTCGCCTACGCAGAGAATGGGCGTGAGGCCGGCTTCCAGCGCAGCCTTCAGCTTGGTGTTGATCTCCTGATCGGTTTCCCCCATGGCCCGCCGCTCGGAGTGGCCGAGAATCACATACTTGACACCGGCATCCACCAGCATGGGTGCGCTGATCTCACCGGTATATGCCCCAAAGGTCTCCTGATGCATGTTTTCGGCGCCGATGCTGACACGGGTATCCTTCAGCGCCTTGACACCGGCAGGAATGCAGATGGCGGGCATGCACAGGACGATCTCACACCAGCGGCCCTTGGGGAGGAGCCGCTTGAGCTCCACACCGAAGGCGCGGGTCTCGGTGGGGGTCTTGTTCATTTTCCAGTTTGCGGCGATCACGGTTTTTCTGTATTTATGGTTCATGGTCGTCCCTCCCAGTCTCAGGCGTCCAGCAGAGCGGCCACACCGGGAAGCTCTGCGCCGGCAAAGAATTCAAGGCTTGCGCCGCCGCCGGTGGAAACGTGAGTGATTTTGTCGGAGTAGCCCATCTGCTCTACGGCAGCGGCGGAATCACCGCCGCCAACGATGGTAACAGCTGCACTTTCTGCCATTGCCTTTGCTACGGCATTGGTGCCGGCGGCAAAGGCCGGGAATTCAAATACACCCATGGGGCCGTTCCAAATGACGGTGCCTGCGTTCCGAATGATATCCGCATAGATTTCACGGGTCTTGGGGCCGATGTCCAGACCCATCATGTTATCCGGGATCTGTCCTTCATCGAAGAGAACAGGCTCGGCATCTGCGGCAAAATGGTCGGCGGCAACGGTGTCCACGGGCAGGTGGATCTGCACGCCCTTTTCCTGCGCTTTTTTCAGCAGCTCCAGACAGTAGCCGAAGGACTCGGTTTCACACAGGGAGGTGCCGATTTTTCCGCCCTTGGCCGCAGTAAAGGTGTAGCTCATGCCGCCGCCGATGATAATGTGGTCGGCCAGCGTCAGCATATGGTCGATGACGCCGATCTTATCGGAGACCTTGCTGCCGCCCATAATGAGCACCAGCGGACGGTTGGGGTCGGAGATGGCCTTGCCCATAATGTCCAGCTCCTTCTTTACCAGAAGGCCGCTGTAGGCAGGAAGGAAGGAGGCAACGCCTACCGTGGAGGAGTGAGCCCGATGGCACGAGCCAAAGGCGTCATTGACAAAAATCTCCGCCAGGGCTGCATACTGCTTTGCCAGCTCCATGTCGTTTTTGGTCTCGCCCTTCATAAAGCGGACATTTTCCAGCAGCAGAACCTGACCGGGCTGCAGCGCTGCGGCTTTTTCCTGCGCCTCGGGGCCTACAATGTCAGAGGCCAGCGCCACCGGCTGTCCCAGCAGCTCGCTGAGCCTTGCCTGTACCACCTTCAGGGAGTACTTCTCTTCGTAGCCGTTCTTAGGGCGGCCCTTGTGGGAGCAGAGGATCACTGCGGCACCATGGTCCAGCAGATACTGGATGGTGGGGAGGGTCTTGCGGATACGGCTGTCATCGGTGATCACGCCCTCATCATTGGTGGGAACGTTGAAGTCACAGCGGCAGAGGACCTTTTTGCCCTTCAGCTCCACGTCAAGGATGGTTTTCTTTTTGTAGTTCATAGTTGAAACCTCCGTTTAATATGGTCGATCCAGGGGGTGGTTCTTCATTTTTCCAAAGCTCCGCAGATTGGGGAAGTCCAGCTGACGCAGAGCCTCATAGACAGCAATGGCGGCAGAGTTGGAGAGGTTCAGGCTCCGGGCCTCCTCTGCCATGGGGATCTTGACGCACCGATCCCGATGAGCCTCCAGAAATGGCTCCGGCAGACCGGCGGATTCCCGTCCGAAGAACAGGTAATCTCCGTCCTGATAGGTGACGTCGCAGTAACGGGCAGGGGCTTTTGTGGTATAGAGCCACATGGGAACCGGCCCGTTCTTTTCAAAAAAGTCGTCCAGAGAGTCGTAGATCCGAACATCCAGCAGATACCAGTAGTCGAGACCGGCACGGCGCAGAGCCTTGTCGGTAATTTCAAAGCCCAGGGGACGGATCAGATGCAGGGCTGCACCGGTGGCGGCGCAGGTGCGCGCAATGTTGCCGGTGTTTTGATGGATCTCCGGCGAAACCAAAACGATGTTAAGCATAGTATGACCCTTCCGGCCGGAATACATTCTTCCGACACATCATGTTATCATTGTAATTCAAGCCTATAGAGAATTCAAGGAAAAAATTCAGTTTTCCTATAATTTTTTGCGAAAAAAGCGTTTTTTCGGCGTTTTGCAATTTTCTAATGATACAAACGTATGATACAAGACAGATGAGTGAAATCAGTGCAATTCTCTCGGTAAAATCCCTTTACAAAAGCGTGGGAATCTTCTATAATATATCAGATATATTGGGGGCGTGCCGCCTTTTTTATTTTGCAGAAACGTCACGAAACTGTGCCGACACATTTCAGGCGGAAAAATGCCCGAACGCATATTTTGAGGTGTGAACTATGACCGATTTGAATAAGCTTCGTAATTTTTCGATCATTGCGCATATTGACCATGGAAAATCCACGCTGGCAGACCGGCTTCTGGAGGAGTGTCAGGCCGTAGAGGCCCGTGAGATGGAGGATCAGATCCTGGACAATATGGATCTGGAACGGGAGCGGGGAATTACCATCAAGGCCCGTGCGGTGCGGCTCCTTTACACCGCCGATGATGGGGAGACCTATGTGCTCAACCTCATCGATACCCCGGGCCATGTGGACTTCAACTATGAGGTCTCCCGTTCTCTGGCAGCCTGTGAGGGCGCAGTGCTGGTGGTAGATGCCTCTCAGGGCGTAGAGGCCCAGACGCTGGCGAACACCTATCTGGCTATTGATGCGGGATTGGAAGTGCTGCCGGTGGTCAACAAGATCGATCTGCCTGCGGCAGATCCCCAGCGGGTCAAGCAGGAGATCGAGGATATCATTGGGCTTCCCGCAGAGGACGCCCCGGAGATTTCCGCCAAGAACGGCATTAACATCCGCTCGGTGCTGGAGATGATCGTAAAGGATCTCCCGGCTCCGGAGGGAGACCGGACAAAGCCCCTGCGGGCGCTGATCTTTGACAGCCAGTATGACAGCTATAAGGGTGTTATCGTCTATTTTCGGGTGATGGACGGTGTGATCCGGCAGGGAATGGACGTGAAGATGATGTCCGGCGGCGCTGTTTATAAAGTAGTGGAGGTGGGCTATCTCCATCCCAAGGGCATGGAGCCCACAGATGCACTGGGGGCCGGCGAGGTGGGCTATTTTACCGCCTCCATCAAAACCGTATCCGATACCCGGGTGGGCGATACCGTAACGGACAATGAAAACCCTGCCACAGAGCCCCTTCAGGGCTATAAGGAAGTACAGCCCATGGTGTTCTCCGGCGTGTATCCGGCGGACGGCTCCAAATATCCGGAGCTGCGGGATGCACTGGAAAAGCTGAAGCTCAACGACGCTTCTCTCAGCTATGAGCCGGAAAGCTCCGTAGCGTTGGGCTTTGGCTTCCGCTGCGGCTTTTTGGGCCTGCTCCACATGGAGATCATCCAGCTGCGGCTGGAGCGGGAGTTTAATCTGGATCTCATTACCACGGCCCCCAGTGTTGTCTATCGGGTCACAAAGACAGACGGGACGGTAGAAATGATCGATAACCCCCTGAACTATCCGGATCCCACGGAGATCGAGATGGCGGAAGAGCCCTTTGTGCGGGCCTCCATTATCACGCCGCCGGAATATGTGGGCAGCATCATGGAGATCTGTCAGGAGCGCCGGGGCGAGTATCTGGACCTGACCTACCTGGATCAGAGTCGGGTGGAGCTGCACTATGATATGCCCCTGAATGAGATCATTTTTGACTTCTTTGACTGCCTGAAATCCAAGACCAGAGGCTATGCGTCTCTGGACTATGAGGTGACAGGCTACCGGGCCAGCAACCTGGTAAAACTGGATATTCTGCTGAACGGTGAGGTGGTGGATGCGCTGTCCTTTATCCTCCATGCAGATAAGGCCTATGCCCGGGCCCGGAAGATCTGCGAAAAGCTCAAGGAGAATATTCCCCGTCAGCTCTTTGAGATCCCGGTACAGGCGGCCATCGGCTCCAAGATCATTGCCCGGGAGACCATTAAGGCACTGCGGAAGGACGTTTTGGCCAAGTGCTACGGCGGCGATATCAGCCGAAAGAAGAAGCTGCTGGAAAAGCAGAAGGAAGGCAAGAAGCGGATGCGGAGCTTCGGTACGGTCGAGGTGCCTCAGGAGGCATTTATGGCGGTATTAAAGCTGGATTCCGAATAAGGAGGAGCCATGGCAAAGCAAAAAATCACTGCCCAGAAGCAGGCGCTTGGCATCTATGTGCATATTCCCTTCTGCCGGAGCAAGTGCCAGTACTGCGACTTTTATTCTCTGCCCAAGAGTGCGAAAACGGTGGAGATGATGGACCGTTATGTGAAGGCGCTGGAGCGGCATATCCGGGAAGGCGGTGCCAGAGCACCCAAGTATGAGGTGGATACCGTCTACTTCGGCGGCGGAACCCCCAGCTATTTCGGCTCGGAGCGGCTGAAGGAAGTGCTTACCACCATTACCCGGCGGTTCAATGTATCAAAATCCGCAGAGGTGTCGCTGGAGGCAAACCCGGATTCCATTACGGAAAAGGGGTGCAAACGGCTGATTCAGTCGGGCTTTAACCGGATCTCCATTGGCGTCCAGAACAACAATGACCAGATCCTCAAGATCCTTGGCCGGCCCCATACCTTCCGGCAGGCGGTGCAGGCGGTGGACATTGCCCGGACAGCGGGCTTTGACAACCTGTCCATTGATCTTATGTATGGCCTTCCGGGGCAGACGCCCCAGCAGTGGGCGGACTGCCTTGGCTCTGTGATTGATCTGCACCCGGATCATATTTCGGCCTATGGCCTGACGCTGAATGAAGGGACGCCCCTGTACCGCTATCGGGAGCAGGCGGCTCTGCCCAACGATGATGCCCAGGCGTCCATGTACCTCTATGCGGTCTCTACCCTGGAGGCCTATGGCTACCACCAGTATGAGATTTCCAACTTTGCGAAAACCGGACGGGAATGCCAGCACAACCTGAAATACTGGATGGGCGGCGAGTATATGAGCTTTGGCCCCTCTGCCGCTTCGGACTTTGCAGGCACCCGGTATACCTTTGCCTCCAATCTGCCCCGGTATGTCAAGGCGGTGAATACCGGTGATGCCATTACTACCGAGTGTGAATATGTTCCCATCAAGGAGCGGGCGGGCGAATATGTGATGCTGCGGATGCGCACCATCTATGGCATTGAGCGGGAGGAATACGAGCGTACGTTTCTGATGCCCTTCGACCCGCTGGAGCAGGTGATGGCCTTCTATCGGGGCCGTGGACTGACGGCGTTCAAGGATGGCCGCTGGCATCTGACGCCTCAGGGCATGCTGGTGTCCAATCAGCTCATTGGGCAGCTGATCGAGGCGCAGACGAAATCTACCCCCTTGTCCCCCCATAGATTTTAAGACAAATGCAATATTCCCGCCGCAGGTGCGCCTGCGGCGGGAATAGTTTATGTTGGCTCAGATATTGTAGGCAGCCATGAACGCCGAGTAGTTGGCGTAGCGCATATTGCCCTTCAGAAACTCGTTGGGGGTGTTCAGCAGCTGCTGGCTCTGCATGCCGTGGGCACGGGTGATCTGGGCATCGCCCACAATGTAGAACTCCGGTGCAGTGCCGAAGAAGGTTTCTGCCTCCTTTACGCAGGGGCGCACACCGGCGTTGACCACCACGGAATCAAAGGGAACTTCACCGGTGGAGCCGTCCTTGTTCTGGTAGACGGCCTTGCCGCCGTCCACGGAAAGAATCTGTGCGTGCTCGATGATATGGATGGCGGAATACTTTTCGGTAAGGTACCGGCGGGTCTGCATGGCATCGTGGCCGCCGCAGTTGCTGGCTGCGATGGAACGGGTGATCAGGGTGACATCGTGTCCGGTATCGCTTAAATACATGGCGCATTCAAAGGCGGTCATGGTGCCGCCAACGATCACCACCCGGTGGCCCAGCTGGGCCTCCTTGCCGAAGACCTCGATGGGGTGCAGAGCCTCCTTGCCGCCGGGGATATCCAGATGCTTGGGGGCTGCGCCGGTGGCGGCGATGACAGCATTATAGCCGCCATACTCGATCATCTCCGGGGTGGCCTCCGTGTTCAGACGGATATCTACCCCCAGCTTCTCACACTGACGGATCTCCCAGTCCTTAAACCGCTGGATGCCCCATTTCCCGTAGACATAGTCCGAGTGAATGGCCTGCCCACCCAGAATGCCGGACTTTTCAAACAGCGTGACCTGATGGCCCCGCTGGGCGCAGACCATGGCGGCACGCATGCCTGCGGGGCCGCCGCCAATGACGGCCACCTTTTTGCCGCCCTTGCTGGGGCGGAACATATCGTCAAAGACGTTTTCAAGGCCAAAGATGGGGTTTACGGCACAGATGGCGCTGTGGCAGCAGTCGCAGCGGAGGCAGGGGGTGATGTCATCCGGGCGCTGCTCGATGATCTTCTGGAGGTAATCCGGATCGCAGTTATAGGTACGAGCCATGAATACCATATCACACTTGCCCTCTTCAATGGCCCGCTCAATGACATCGGGATCCTGAAAACCGCAGGCTGCGCCGATGACGGCGTTGACGCCTGCATCCTTCAGGGCCTTGGTGTGCTGGAGAGACGGGGGCTCCTGCTCCGGGAAAATATAGGTGCTGGGGTGCTCACCGTAGCTTCTGGGGGGACGGACATGGTAGATGTCTACATATTCATCCCACAGCTTCAGCATTTCGATCCACTGGGGATCAAAGGCCGCAGTTACCTGCATGGAGATCAGGAAATAGGGGCCGCACAGGGCACGGATCCGGGCGAGCAGCTCCGTGGTGGCACGGCAACGGTTTTCCAGCGAGCCGCCGTATTGATCGGTACGGGTGTTGGCTGCACCCACATCACCGATGGGGGTGATCTCTACCACATCGAAGCCAAGGCCACGGTATTCCAGTGCATCGTTGGCGATATCCTCGATCCAGTCCTGAATTTCGGCAGCAGTAGCCACACGTTTTTCGCCGCTGCCGCCGGGAGCACCCATGCCGCCCATACCCCGGGAGGACATGCCGGGACGCCCCTTGGTGCCGATCCGATGGTTTTTCGGGCCGGTTCCGCCCATGCCGGGAGGTGGGCCACCGGGGCCGAAGGGGCCGAAGCCGCCGCCGGGCTTTGGCTCAGAGAAGCTCAGGCCTTCGGGCATGCGCCGGTGGCTCTGCATGAGACATAGGCTGCCGTGGGCATGGACCCGGTCAATCATGCGGATCACATAGTTGTGGACAAAGGCGTTGTTCATGGGAAACAGTGCGGCGTCACCCCAGAGATTCCGATCCATTTCCGTGAGCGTGGCGGAGGGCATGGTGATGACGGAAGCGCCGTTTTTGGCCGCATCCTCAATAAAGCGGATGGTGCCCTCAGCGGGGAAGTTTTCCGGGCCCTGCTGTTCCTGAGAATTGCACTTACTCATGCCCATGCGGGTGCGGATCACCACATCGCCCACCCGGATGGGGGTCAGAATCTTTTTGTATCGATGGTTCATAAAAGCCTCCTTCTTCTTGCATAGCCTTAGGATTCAAACTAATTCGATTGTAGCAGGAACGGAGCGCAGATACAACTTCCAAATGATGCGTGACTGGTCAGTTTATGTTTTGCCCGGAAAAAGTTTTGTGGGAAAATCAGGATGTACTTTTGGGCGCCGGTCATGTACAATAATACCAGACGGAGCATAGGGGGGAATGCGATGACGTGCAATGCAAGCTGGAAGCGGAGGATCACCCTGCTGGTGGTGCTGACGGTGGCGTTTATCTGGGGCAACTCCCTGATGCCGGGTACGGTGTCCGGTGCCATCAGCGACTGGGCCGGAGCGGTGCTGAGCCGTATTTTTGGCGGAGAGGTGGATACCGTGCACGGCCACGGGGTGCTGCGGAAGCTGGCCCACGGAACAGAATATCTGCTCCTTGGCGTGGAGCTCAGTTTGCTGCTGCGGCCGGAAAAGCCATGGAGCACGCTGGCCCTGTCCGGGGTGCTGACGGCGCTTTTGGATGAGACCATACAGCTGTTTGTGCCGGAGCGATGCGGGCAGATCAAGGATGTGTGGATCGATCTTGGGGGATTTACCACCGGCGTGCTGCTGTGCATATTGGTGATCCGTCTCTGGAAACACTGCAAAAAAGCGAAGTCCTGATTGCAGGGCTTCGCTTTTCCGGCGTTATTCCTTTGTTTCCGGTGCATCCCATGTGCGCTGGCTGATGATATACCGGGGGCGGTGCTTGGTCTCCATATAGGTCTTGCCAAGATATTCACCGATGATGCCCAGCGACGTGAGCTGAACGCCGCTGACAAAGCAGATGATGCAGGTGGTGCTGGCCCAGCCGCTGACGGTCCGGCCCAGCAGGGCGCTGACCAGTGCCCAGATCACACCGACAAAGCTCACAAGAGCCACCAGAACCCCAAACCCTGTGATCATGCGCAGGGGCTTCACGGAAAGACTGGTAATGCCGTCCATGGCCAGTGACAGCATTTTGGAGAGGGGGTAGTGGCTTTCACCGGCCAGCCGCTCATGGCGGACATACTCCACCGTGGTGCTGGGGAAGCCCACCAGCGGAACCATGCCCCGCAGGAACAGATTGACCTCACCGAACTTTGAAAATTCCTGAAGCACCCGGCTGCTGATGAGCCGATAGTCCGCATGGTTGTAGACTACCTCGGCCCCCATCTTATTCATGAGCTTATAAAAGCTCTGGGCGGTAAAGCGCTTAAAAAACGTGTCGGAATCCCGATTGGAGCGAACACCATAGACCACCTCAAATCCCGCATGGTAGGCGTCTACCATGCCGTCCATAGCGTCAATGTCATCCTGACCATCACAGTCGATGGAGATGGTGATGTCGCAGCGGTTCTTTGCTTCCATAAGCCCGGCCAGAACGGCGTTTTGGTGGCCGCGGTTCCGGCTCTGGCTGATGCCCAGAAAATGCGGATCCTGCCGGGCGAGGCTGCAAATGATGTCCCATGTGGCGTCGCTGCTGCCGTCATTTACAAACAGCACCCGGCTTTCCGGGGAGATCTTTCCACGGGCGGACAGATCCGTGATTTTCCCAAGAAATTGGGGCGCTGTAATGGGAAGGACTTCCTGCTCGTTATAACAGGGAATGATGATATAGAGAATGGGAGATTCCATATAGACTCCTTTCCGGCGGAGAAACCGCAACGCAGTTTATTCAGCAGACATTATTATAGCATGAATTTCTAATGACTGGAAGAGAAGGGACATCAATGTTGCGGAAAATTTACATCTGCTTTACAAGGCTTGCGCAGAGAAGGGAAAGGCCGGATTTTGCTTGCTTTTTCGGGAAAAAACTGATAAACTAAACGGATATGACACGATAGAAAAGAGAACGATTTTGGAGGACAGACCATGGCGTCTTCAACACAGATCATTTCAAAAGAACAGCTTGAGATCCAGCAGAAGTATGCCGATCAGGTGCAGGCCTACTGGACAGCACGGGGCATCCAGCCCACGGCGTGGCTGGACACCTATGGCTGCCAGCAGAATGAGGCAGACAGCGAGCGGATGCTGGGGATGCTCATCGAGATGGGCTATCATGCCCAGCAGGAGCCAGAGGGGGCCGACCTGATCATTATCAACACCTGTGCGGTACGGGAGCATGCGGAGCAGCGGGTGTTTGGAAATTTGGGCGCTTTGACCCATACCCGCCGCCGCCACCCGGAGCAGCTGATTTTTCTCACCGGCTGCATGGCCGGACAGGAGACTGTCGTACAGCGGATCAAGAAGAGCTACCCCCATGTGGCGGGCGTCATGTCGTCCCATGCCCAGTGGCAGCTGCCGGAGATCCTTTACAAATCGCTGACTGTGGGGAAGCGCCAGTTTGTGACCCCGGAAACCGGCAACATCGTAGAGGGCCTGCCGGTGAGCCGGAAGGACAGCCTCAAGGGCTGGGTCAGCATCATGTACGGCTGCAACAACTTCTGCACCTACTGCATCGTGCCCCATGTCCGGGGCCGGGAACGGAGCCGGATGCCGGAGGATATCCTGCGGGAAGTTAAGGGCATGATCGAAAGCGGCTATAAGGACATTACCCTTTTGGGGCAGAACGTAAACTCCTATGGAAAAGATCTTGGCCTTGGGGTGGATTTTGCAGATCTGCTGAAGATGCTCTCGGAGCTGCCCGGGGACTTTATCCTGCGGTTTATGACCAGCCATCCCAAGGATGCCTCCCGAAAGCTGTTTGATACTATGGCATCTTCGCCAAAAATCGCAAAGCATATTCACCTGCCCTTCCAGGCAGGAAATGACCGGGTGCTGAAGGCCATGAACCGGCACTACAACTCGGCACAGTATCTGGAGCTGGTAGACTACGCCAGGAAGGTAATGCCGGATATCGTACTGACCTCCGATGTTATTGTGGGCTTCCCCGGTGAAACGGATGAGGAATTTGAAGACACCCTGCGGCTGGTGGAGAAGGTGCGCTATGATGCGCTGTTTACCTTTATTTTCTCTCCCCGCAGCGGGACTCCGGCGGCGGAAATGCCGGATCCCTATACCAGAGCGCAGAAGCAGCAGCGGTTTGACCGGTTGCTGGAGCTCCAGAACCGAATTTCGCAGGAAAAGCACAAAGACTATGTGGGAAAGACCATGCGGGTGCTGGTGGATGGGCAGGACGGAGATCAGCTGACGGCCCGGACAGATGGCGGACGGCTGGTGAGAATGCCGGGAGATCCTGCATGGATC
>OLRG01000214.1_pt1 | contig 60954 bp, 48 predicted proteins | sample 1672331 | NCBI WGS metagenome assembly OLRG01 (sample SAMEA3136672, study PRJEB25190) | human gut metagenome
TCGGGCTCTGCCCGAGGGGGTGCTTGCGTTTGCAGGGGTCACGCCTGCGTTTGTTCGCCGCTGCGGGCGGCAAACTTGTGCGCCGGGCGGCAGATCAGCAGCGCGGCGATGATCAGCACGGTGGTCGTTGCAAGGCTGATCGGGTAGGCGAGCAGGATCGATCGGAACGTCCGGTGCATCGGGAAGATGGCCTTGATCCAGAAGATACGCACGCCGCAAACGCCGAAGAGCGTCAGAATGGCCGGGGCGAGTGAGATGCCGAAGCCGCGCAGATAGCCCGACAGGATCTCATACGTCAGCGTGAAGATATATGACCCGAAGAGGAACAGCAGCCGGGTGTAGCCGATGGCAATGACTTCGGGATCGCTGTTGAAGATCGCGAGAATATACTTGCCCGTCAGCAGTACGAGCGCGATGGCGGCCGCAGAGGCAATGAAGTCCTCGATGAGGCACAGAAACATCGTCTTCTTGCAGCGGTCGATCTTGCCGGCGCCGTAGTTCTGGCCGACGAAGGTCGTGCACGCCTGACTGAAGGAGTTGAGCACGTCGTAGGCGATGATCTCGATGTTGAAGGCTGCGCTCGAGGCGGCCATGACGACTGTGCCGAGGCTGTTGATGGCCGACTGGATGATGATGTTCGACAGCGAGAAAATGGCGGTCTGGATGCCGGCCGGCAGGCCGATGCGCATGATCTTGTTGAATGCGTTGCGGTCGATACGCAGCTCCCGCAGTTCCACGCGCACAAGGTCGCCGTGCAGCAGACGGCGCAGCAGCAGCACGGAGCTGACTGCGTTCGAGAGCACCGTTGCGATGGCGACGCCGTTGACGTTCATCTTGAGCACGATGACAAAAAACAGGTTGAGGATCACGTTCAGAATGCCGGAGACCGTCAGCGCGGCCAGCGGCATCTTCGTGTCGCCGATGCTGCGGAAAATGGCGGCCTCAAAGTTATAGAGCAGGATGACCGGCATGCCCAGCAGGTAGATGCGCAGGTAGGACAGCGCGAGCGGATACACATCCTCCGGCACGTTGAGCAGTCCCATGAGCCCGCCTGCGACCAGCTGCCCGAAGAGCGCCACGAGCACGCCGCCGACGAGCGCCGTGACGATGGAGGTGTGCACGGCGCGGTGCACGGTCTCGCGGTCGCCGCGGCCGATGGCATTGGCGATGACGACGTTCGCGCCGAGTGCGATGCCGATGAACAGATTCAGCAGCAGCCCGATGACCGGACTGTTTGCGCCGACGGCGGCCACGGCGACCGTGCGCAGCTCACCCGTGAAGTTACCGACGACGGCGACGTCGGCCGCGTTGAACAGCTGCCCGAGAATGCCGGTCGCCGCGACCGGCAGGGCATAGCGCGGGAGCTTGCTCCAGAGCGGCCCGTTGAGCATGTCCATATGCCGCTGTTTGGTCATTGCCTGCATAATTTCCTCACCTTTTGTTTGAAATGCGTAAAAATCCAAAGACATATCATAAGGGAAGCGCAGCCGGGAATCAAGACCAAATTTGTATAATTTCCTATCAGCTTGCAGAAAACCTCATTGCATTTGCGCGCGCAGCTGCAAAAGCGTGTTCTCCCGGCAAAAAGGAAGACCCTTTTGATAGTCCGAACCCCGCTCCGGGTACCGGAGCGGGGTTGAACGCGGTGTTTAATTGATCTTGAGCGTCTCCCAGAGGCTGTTGACAAAGGTCAGCGTGTCCTGATTGAGGTTGCGGTAGGCGCTGCGGTTGTATTCGTCGCGGAATGAGCCGATGCCGGGGTAGAGGATGTCCATCGTGTCCTCGCCCATGTCCTCGATGTATTCCGGGTCTTCGTACACGAGCCGGTTCGGTGAGGCGTAGTAGATATATTCGGCGTTGGCGACGGCTGCCTCGCGGCTGAGCATGAAGTTGATGAAGCATTCAGCCAGCTCCTGGTCCTGACAGCAGGACGGGATGCACATGGCGTCGATGAAGTAGTTCGTCTCATCGGGATAGTAAAACTGCAGATCGACGTTTTCCGCCTGCGCGTCGCACATCGTGAAGTAATCACCCGCATAGTAGGATGCGACGGCGGCTTCACCGGACTCCATCATATTGTAGATCTCGTCCATGACGTAGCTCTTGACGAGCGGACGCTGGTCAACGAGTGCCTGCAGCGCCTGCTCCCACGCAGCGTGGTCGGTGGTGTTGACATCGATGCCGGCGCGGTACATGGCCGTGCCGAGCGCGTCGCGTGCATTGTTGTACTGCAGGATATTGCCGGCGTACTTCGGGTTCCACATGAGATCCCAGCTGCCTGTGTCGGCCTCATCCACGACGTTTGCGTTGTAGATCACGCCCACGATGCCATAGGTATACGGCACGGTGTAGGTGTTGTCCGGGTCATAGTACAGGCTGCGGAAGTCCTCGGAGATATACTGGTAGTTCGGGATGTTGTCGTAATTAAGCGGCAGAAGCATATCCTCAGACTCCATGCGCGCGATCATATAGTCCGACGGGATGACCACGTCGTAGCTCACGGCGCCGCTCTTGAGCTTTGCATACATGTCCTCGTTGCTCGCGTAGGTGTCGTAGTTGACCTTGACGGGTACGCCGTAGGTCGCCTTGTACCACTCCTCGAACGCCGTGATGGTGTTGAGCGAATCGTCCGAGCCGTCGGAGATGTATTCGCCCCAGTTGTAGACGTTGAGCACGCGCGTCTCCTGCCGGCTGCTGTAGATGCTGATGCCGGCGATGAGCAGTGCGGCGGCCGTCAGGATGCCGACGGCGGCGCGCACGGGACGGCGGCTGCCGCCGCTGCGTGCGGAACGGGCGGGCTTGCCCTCGCGCTTGGCGCGGCGGGCGTCGCGGATACGCTGTGTGTCATCCTCGTCGACGAGGTTGGTCAGCAGCAGCAGCGCGAGAATGACGAAGAAGATGATCGTCGCCAGTGCGTACATCTTCGGCGTGACGGTCTTTTTCGTCATGTTGTAGATGCGGATCGGGAGCGTCTGGAAGCCGCTGCCCTGCGTGAAGTAGCTGATGACGAAATCGTCGAGCGAGAGCGTGAAGGCCATGATCATGCCGGTGATGATGCCGGGCAGGATCTCCGGCACTTCCACGCGGAAGAAAGCGCGCACCGGCGTGCAGCCGAGGTCCATTGCGGCCTCAGGCAGCGCACGGTCCATCTGCTGCAGCTTCGGCAGCACCTGCATGATGACATACGGCAGACAGAACGTGATGTGCGCCGCGAGCATTGACCAGAAGCCGAGACTCGTGGTCGCGCCGAGCAGCCGTCCGAAGAACACGAACATGAGCATGAGCGAGATGCCGGTAATGATATCCGGATTCATCATGGGGATGTCGGTCGCGGTGTCGAGCGCGGCGCGCAGATATTTGCTGCGGAGCTTATTCATGCCAACGGCGGCGGCCGTGCCCATCACGGTCGAGACGATCGATGCGATCACGGCGAGGATGAGCGTGTTTTTGAGCGCGTTGAGCGTTTCGGCGTCACGAAACAGCTCGTAATACCATTTCAATGAGAAGCCGGAAAAGACCGACAGGCTCTTTGCGTCGTTGAACGAAAACACCAGCAGGATCGCGATCGGCGCAAACAGAAACACGAAGATGAGGGCGGTGTAGATTTTTGCAGCTCGTTTCATATCACACACCTCCGTAGACGCGCTTGTTCGTGCCGCGCTTCATCAGCGCCATGGCCGCCAGCAGGATCAGCATGAGGATGAAGGCAATGGCGGCGGCAAAGTGCAGGTTGTTGGCCACGTACTGCCCCTCAATGGCGTCACCGATGAGGAAGAACTTGCCGTTGCCGAGCTTCTGCGAGATATAAAAGGTGCTGATCGACGGGATGAGCACCATCGTGATGCCGGACACGACGCCCGGCAGGCTCAGCGGGAAGATGACCCGGCGCAGCACGCCGAGACTGTTGCAGCCGAGGTCGCGCGCGGCCTCGATCAGGCGTGTGTCCATCTTGGCCATGACCGAGTAGATCGGCAGGATCATATACGGGAAGTAGTCGTAGACCATACCGATGACGACGGCGGCCTCCGTGCCGATGATGTGCGCCTGCCCGAGATGCAGCGCGGAAAAGAGCGCGTTGAGCAGGCCCGTGTCCTGCAGGATGGTCATCCACGCGTAGGTGCGGATGAGGAAGTTCATCCACATCGGGATCATGATGAGCGTGATGATCGTCTTTTGCGTGCGCGGTGCGGCGCGCGCGATGATATACGCGATGGGGTAGCCCATGAGCAGGCAGACGGCCGTGGAGATGACAGCCAGCTTCACCGAGCGCCAGAAGATGAGCAGGTACGTGTGTACCTCACGCGCAGCGCCGCTGTCGTCGGTGATCGTGCTCACGGCGGTGAAGAATTTCGTCAGGTTTTCGGTCGTGAACCGGAAGCTCTCATCCGTGAACGTATAGTAGGCCACGAATACGAGCGGCACGGCCACAAAGATGACCGCCCACACGGAATACGGTGCGAGCGCCAGACGCTGCGCCAGCGAGGCGCGGCGGTTTTCGGTGCGGATGCGGCTGCTCATTCGTCCGGCTCGCTTTCCGCGTCCGAGAGCTCGTCCAGCTCGTTGCTGAACGAGGAGTAGTCGCCGTACATGCCCGAATACTCGGACTTTTTCATGATGTGGATGGCGTCGGGCTCGATATAAAGGCCGACCTCCGCGCCCTCGTCGACGTAGTCCGTCGTCTGGATCATCCACTTGAAGCCGTTGATGTCGATGATGATCTCATAGTGCACGCCCATGAACGTGATGGACGTGACCGTGCCGCGCAGCATGCCCTGCTCGATGGGCACGATATCCACATCCTCCGGACGGATGACGACGTCGACATTCTCGTTTTTGGCAAAGCCCTTGTCCACGCACGTGAACGTGTGGCCCGAGAACGTGACGCTGAAATCCTTGCGCATGATGCCGTCGACGATGTTGCTCTCACCGATAAAGTCGGCCACGAAAGCGTTTTCCGGCTCATTATATATATCGATCGGCGTGCCGATCTGCTGGATGCGCCCTTCCGACATGACGACGATGGTGTCGGACATGCTCAGCGCCTCCTCCTGATCGTGCGTGACGAACACGAACGTGATGCCGGTGGCCTTCTGGATGTTCTTGAGCTCCTGCTGCATGTCCTTGCGCAGCTTCAGGTCGAGCGCGGCGAGCGGCTCGTCGAGCAGCAGCACGCGCGGACGGCTCACGAGTGCACGCGCGATGGCGACGCGCTGCTGCTGGCCGCCGGACAGACGCGTGACGTTGCGCCGCTCAAAGCCCGTGAGCTTGACGAGCGCAAGCATCTCGTTGACCTTCTGCTCGATCTCGTCGCGCGGCAGCTTCTGCTCGCGCAGCGGGAAGGCGACATTTTCAAACACGTTCAGGTGGGGGAAGAGGGCATAGCGCTGAAAGACGGTGTTGATGTTGCGCTTGTGCGGCGGAATGTCGTTGATGCGCTCTCCGAGGAAGAGAATGTCCCCCTGATCGGGCGTTTCAAAGCCGCCGATCATGCGCAGGGTCGTGGTCTTGCCGCAGCCGGAGGGGCCGAGCAGCGTGAGGAATTCGTTGTCGTAGATGTCGAGGTCGATGCTGTCGAGAACGGTTTCACCGTCAAATTGTTTGGTGACGCCCCGGAGCTCAATGACTTTTTTCATGGTTGATGTCCCCCTTCAGGCACAAAAAACGCCGCTGCAAAGTCAGCAGCGGCGCTTGTGAGCGAGACAAATCCGATTGGCGCACGTCGGCACGCAGCCGCGTCCGGCCCGTGCACACCGTTCCCAACAGAATGTCGTGTCTTGAGAGTCTATATAGCAAAGATTACTTTTACTACTCTTATTGACCATTTCACAAGTTTGGATGCTGAAAGCAGCCTGGTTTTAAGTGACCAACTTATAAAACTTGAGCTTTTAACTCAATCAATAAGGCAACAGAAGTTGCCACCGCACATGCGTGCGGTTTGCGGCATTCGACCCGGCTGTCCGTATGGCCTTGGCCGGCGTGCGGGGCACGGCGGCGGTCGCATCTTGCTTCGGAAAGACTCTGAAGATCATTCCAATTGAGACGCTTCATTTTATCAGGAATCATTCCGCTTGTCAATCATTTTTCGACGAAATTCCTGCCTCTTAACACGGCAGAAATTCACGTTTTGTGCATGGTTTACATAATGATGAGCAAAACAGAAGAAAAGTTCGTCAATTTCATGACCCACAAATGTTTTTGCTGAAAAATCATGAGATTGCGTTTCCCACCAGACTTGTATGATTTGAACGAAAACGGTTTACATAACGCAACTTCTTTCGGCATTTTTGTGCAATGCTTATGAAAAGTTGACAAAAAAGAAACCAGATATTTGTCATTCTTTTCACTTGAAAGATTCTGGTGTGCGCGCTATCATAATCTTAGCAATGTGTTTACACTTTGTTCTTAGTTTGTTCATGACCTGCATGAAACCATACTATGAAAATTCTGCATCGAACGGGGAGGACAGCGAATGACCCGCGAAGAAGCGCTCGACAAACTGTGCCACAGTTATTCGGGATATTTTGATGTTGTGCGCCACGAGGAGCCGAAGGGCCATCTGGTCGCGGAGGCCGGGCTGCACATCCACTCTGAGAAATATGTTCTGGTCAAGGCCGCCAAGCTCTGGGAGGCCGACAACAACGAATATGTCTACATTTTCTCGGTGCCCGTGCTCACGAAGGAGATCTTCGAGCAGTGCCGTGAGCAGGCGCGTGCAGACGGCCTGCAGCGGATCGAGCCGGGTCCGAACCATATGTGCTCTTATATCACGGCGATCTTTTTGTGTGACACCTGTGAGCCGGATGCGCTGCGCGCCCTGCGCCGCACACGTATTTATAAGAGCTTCAAGCTCGCCTTCCACGGCTGGATGGATTACCACACCGGCGTTGCGGAGCTGAGCACCGGCAAAACGGCTGCCAACGGCAGCGGACGCAGTACAGCACAGTTGTTGAAGACAACACTGTTTAAGAATATGAAAGAAGGGAGTTAATTCAATGAATGCTGCTGTAATTCTGATTATTGGTATTGTCATTCTCGCCCTGGGCTATGTGTTCTACGGCGGATGGCTGTCCAAACAGTGGGGTATCGACCCGTCCCGCACCACCCCGGCTCACGAGCTGGAAGACGGTATGGACTACTGCCCCGCAAAAGCCCCTGTCCTGATGGGACACCACTTCTCCTCCATCGCGGGTGCCGGCCCGATCAACGGTCCTATTCAGGCCGCTGTTTTCGGCTGGGTCCCGGTGCTGCTGTGGGTCCTCATCGGCGGTATCTTCTTCGGCGGTGTGCATGACTTCGGCGCACTGTTTGCATCTGTCCGCAACGACGGCCAGTCCATCGGCACCGTTGTTGAGAGCAGTATCGGCAAGAAGGCAAAGCGCCTGTTCCTCATCTTCTCTTACCTGACCCTGATCCTGGTCGTGGCCGCGTTCGCGTCCATCGTTGCCAATACGTTCAAGGCCACCTATCTGGAGAGCGGCGCTGTCGATGTGGCGAAGTCTGCCGCCAACGCGACCACGGCGATCATCTCGCTGCTGTTCATCGTCCTGGCGATCTTCTTCGGTTTCTTCGTGTACCGCAGAAACGCGCCTCTTGGTGTGTCCACGCTCATCGGCGTTGTTGCCATCGCCGTGATCATGTGGCTCGGCATCAAGTGGCACCCGATCTACCTCAGCTACCAGACCTGGATGATCATCTGCGGCATCTACATCCTCGTGGCTTCCGTCACGCCTGTGTGGATCCTGCTGCAGCCGCGTGACTACCTCAGCTCCTTCCTGCTGTACGCCATGATGCTCCTCGCGCTCATCGGCGTCGTCGGCGCGCATCCGTCTCTCGACATGCCCGCCTTCACCGGCTTTGTTGACACCGTCGCTCCGACGGGCAGCTCCCTTGGCTATATGTTCCCGGCTCTGTTCGTGACCATCGCCTGCGGCGCGATCTCCGGCTTCCACTCCCTCGTTGGCTCCGGCACGACTGCCAAGCAGCTCAACAACGAGAAGGACGCGCAGCCCATCGCCTACGGCGGCATGCTCATCGAGTGCGTGCTCGCGCTCGTTTCCCTGTGCGCTGTTGCGTACGTCTGGGAGCGCTACAAGACCGGCGAAGTCGTCACCCCGACCGTCGTCTTTGCGACCGGCCTGTCCGAGATGCTCGGCAAGGTCTTCGGTGCAGGTGCTGTCAACGTCACCTACACGCTGATGGTTCTGGCCGTCTCCGTGTTCTGCCTGACCTCTCTGGATACCGCGACCCGTCTGGCTCGCTACATGTTCCAGGAGTTCTGGCTCAAGCCCGGTGAGAAGGTCTCCGATCCGACCGTCACCGGCGCGCGCAAGGTTCTCTGCAACCCGTACGTCTCCACTGCGATCACCGTCGTGCTCGGCATCGCGCTCGGCATGACCGGCTATGCGAAGATCTGGCCCCTGTTCGGCGCTGCCAACCAGCTCCTCGCCGGCCTCGGCCTGCTGGCCGTCGCCGCTTGGCTCGGCAAGATGGGCAGAAACAACAAGATGTTCATCTTCCCGATGATCTTCATGATCCTCGTGACGCTGACCTCTCTGGTGTTCACCATCAAGGCTCAGATCGTCGGCATCATCGCCGGCGGCCAGGGCGTTGCCTGGTTCTACATCCGTGGTATTCTGGCTGTCCTGCTGGTCATCCTTGCAATCGACCTCGTTGTCGAGGGCGGCAAGGCGATCGCGTCTAACAGCAAGAAGGCTGAGCAGGCCTAATCGCCGCACAGCGTAAAATGTAACCCCTGTGTGGGCGCTCTGCTTCGACAGAGCGCCCTTTTTGCGCTTTCCGGGGCAGGTTTCAGCGGGCACGCTTCATTTTCAGTTGCAAACGGCGGGGAAACATGGCATACTGTAGGCAGTATTCACACGGGAGGTGCAGCCATGAAACGCAGCGAGCAACGCGAACAGAACATCCAGCGGGTCATTTGTGTGGCGCAGTCGCTGTTCATTGCCGACGGCATCGCCGCGACGCCCATCAGCCGCATCGCCGAGGCCGCCGGCCTGACACCGACGTCGCTGTATCGCTATTTCCGCAACAAGGACGCGCTTGTCTTTGCTGCGTGGCGCGATGCATTGGCGACGTTTTTCTCGGATTTCATGGCGCAGTATACCCGCGAGGCCGCGTCCTGCAAGAACGGGTATGAAAAGTTCGTCGTCTGCATGCATATCTATTTTCGCACTTATGACCGCCGGCCTGAGTGGTATGACTACACGCGTGAGATGTTTTCCGCCTACTCGGAGAAGGGGACGGGCAACGACGTCAACAATGTCTTCTGGAAGTATTACGACCGCGAGATCCCCGTCCCGGCGCTCAAGGCGCTGCACGAGGGCGTGGCCGACGGATCGATCCGGCCGGACGTGAACATCTATGCCGTGTACCAGTGCCTGCTCAACGCATATACCGGCACGACGATCTATGAGAACCTGTCCTTCGGCGTTTCACCGGTCGCGGTCGTGCAATTTACCGGTGAGCTGCTCGTCAACTACATCAAAAATGAGTCGAGCGCGCCTGCGTTGTGTAACAAAACTGAAAAAACGCGAGATGTGTAACAAAGGATACAGAGCGACAGCCTCGGTTTGATAAGATAATATCATCTTTTCTTTTTTTATGCAGATGTGTTAGTGGCAGTAACATATGGACAAATACCGCGGAGGTGAGTAGTACGGAGAAGAATAGAACCAAGCGTTCCTACGATTTCACGCCGTGTCTGCCGTTTTGGGATGCGCTCACAAGCTCCCAGCAGCAGATGCTGCGCCTGAACACCATCGTCCGCTCATACCGCGCGGGGGACAATGTGGTGTTTTCCATGCCGGAGCGAAACGGACTTTTCCTCGTGCTCTCCGGCGGACTGCGTGTGTTTATCGCGACGGATACCGGCCGCGAGATCACACTGCTGTCGGTCGTCAGCGGCGGCTGCTGCGTGCTCAACACACTCGACAGCGCAGAGCCGGGCGACACAATGCCCATCCTGCAGGCGAGCAGTGATGCCGTGTTTGCCTATATCAACATCGTTGCGCTGCGTCCGCTTTGCGCCGAGGCCCCGGTCGTGGAGCAGTTTCTGCGCAGCACTGCGGCACGCAATGTACAGAAGGTGCTCAATAACATTGAGTATTATTTCTTCCACCCGCTGCGCAGCTGCATCGCGCGCGTCGTGCTTGAAAAAGCCGATGCACACCCCGAGGACGGCTTCGCGCGCATCACGCACGAGGAGATCTCGCACCACCTCGGCACGACCAGAGAGGTCATCAGCAGAGAGCTTGAGGGCATGCGCCAGATGGGGCTGCTGCAGACCGGCCGCGGGAAGATCTACGTGCTCGACCGCTCCGCACTCGAGAGTATGGCCAATTTATAGGCAGTTTTTTCTCCGATTTCATAGATGGCAAGGCTGCTTGGAAGCGTGATTTCGCTTCCAAGCAGCCTCTTTTTTGTGCTAAACGACACATTTGAATCGGACACGCGGTGAAAAACGGTCAAAATGCACAATGAAAAGTCGTCAAACTTGTGACATTCAACAAAACCACGCGGTCATGTTTAATTACGGCCATTTGTGTAACAAATGGTGCAGTAAAGACGGCAAAATGCGCTATATTGATAATTGTCAAGCGAAAAGCTTCTTTTTTTTCGAAGCAAGTGTTAGTGACAGTAACAGAAGAAGTCGTGCAGACGGACTGCACAAAAAATACGGAAAACACATCATGAATGGGAGGTACACAGAATGTATTACAGCAGCGGTAACTATGAGGCGTTTGCAACGCCGAAAAAACCCGAAGGCATCGAGGGCAAGTCGGCATACGTCGTCGGCACCGGCTTGGCCGGCCTGGCGGCGGCCTGCTTTTTGATCCGCGATGCGCAGATGCCCGGTGAGCACATCACGCTCTTTGAGCACCTGCCCGTAGCCGGCGGCTCCTGCGACGGCATCTACGATGCGACCAAGGGCTTCATCATGCGCGGCGGCCGTGAGATGGATAACCACTTCGAGTGCATGTGGGATCTGTTCAAGTCCATCCCGTCGATCGTGAACCCGGGCGAGACGATCTTCTCCGAGTACTACTACCTCAACAAGGAAGACCCGAACTTCTCCCTGTGCCGCGTCACCGAGAAGCAGGGCCAGGACGCCCATACCGACCGTAAGTACGGCCTGACGCCCGGCGCCGCCACGCAGCTGCTCAAGCTGTTCATGGCGACCAACAAGTCCCTCGAGGACAAGAAGATCGATGACGTGTTTGACGATGAGTTCTACGCCACGAACTTCTGGACCTACTGGCAGACCATGTTCGCGTTCGAGAAGTGGCACAGCGCCCTTGAGATGAAGCTTTACCTGCAGCGCTACATCCACCACATTGACGGTCTGCCCGACCTGAGCGCGCTGCGCTTCACCCGCTACAACCAGTATGAGTCGATGATCCTCCCGATGTGCAAATACATCACCGACCACGGCGGAAAGGTGCTCTTCGACACCACGGTCACGAACATCGTCTGCGACTGCACCGAGGACAAGAAGGTCGCCAAGAAGATCGAGTACACGCAGGGCGGTGTGGAAAAGGTCATCGAGCTGACCGAGAACGATCTCGTCATCTGCACCAACGGCTGCCAGGGCGACGCGTCCGCTTACGGCGACAACACCCACGCGCCGGTCGTGAAGGTCAAGAACGGCGAAGGCCCGTCCGTCGAGATGTGGAAGAAGCTCGCCGCGCAGGATCCGGCGTTCGGCCATCCCGAGAAGTTCTTCAAGGACATCAAGGAGACCAGCTGGGAGTCCTGGACGGTCGACACGGCCAACAAGCAGATCCTCGATGCGATCCAGAAGATCTGCAAGCGCGACCCGCTCTCCGGCAAGGTCGTCACCGGCGGCATCGTCACCTGTCGCGATTCGAGCTGGCTCATCAGCTGGACCATCAACCGTCAGGGCCAGTTCCAGGAGCAGCCGAAGGATCACTGCCTGATCTGGGTCTACGGCCTCAACTGCTGGGACGACAAGGGCGACTTCATCAAGAAGAACATGTGCGACTGCACCGGCATCGAGCTGGCGGCAGAGTGGCTGTACCACATCGGCATCCCCGAGGATCAGATCATGGATCTGGCCACGAACGAATGCAACACCACGCCGTGCATGATGCCTTACGTCACCACGTTCTTTGAGCCCAGAGCCGAAGGCGACCGCCCGAAGGTCGTGCCCGACGGTTCGGTCAACCTCGCGTTCGTCGGCCAGTTCGCCGATACCCCGCGCGACACCGTGTTCACCACCGAGTACTCCATCCGCACCGCGATGGAAGCGGTCTATACGCTCTGCAACGTCGACCGCGGCGTGCCCGAGGTCTGGGGCAGCGTGTATGATATCCGCGACCTGCTCTACGCCACCAGCAAGCTGCTCGACGGCAAGAAGCCGCTGGAGTTCCTGCTCCCGTCGGTGCTGCCGCTGCTTGACCTCGTCAAGGAGCCGCTGGTCAACAACGTCGTGGTGGATCTGCTCAAGAAGTATAATATCGTCTGACGTACCACCCGTTAGATGTCGCATCCCCCTTACCCCGGCAGCCTCGGCTGCCGGGGTATCTTATGCGGCAGGTGTGTGGCTGCGGTGTACGGTGGCTGAGCAGCGGGGGACAATCAGTCAAAAGCGAAGACGCCGCAGCCGCGGCGTCTTCGCTTTTGGATTGCAAGATCACTCCGTTACAACGGGGAAAGAGATGCGCACTGCAAAGCCCGCACCTCGGTCGGATGCGGCGCTGAGCGTGAGCCCGAGCTCCTTTGCGACCTCGCGTGCGAGGTAGAGCCCCATGCCGGTGGCCTTGCTCTTTTCGTGGCCGGAGTCACCGGTGAAGCCCTTTTCAAATACATACGGCAGGTCGCATGCGCGCACGCCCGGCCCGTTGTCACGGACGGTGAGGACGGTCTCGGCCGCGCTGCACGTGAGCGAAAACGTGAGTACCGGCGCATCGCTTGTGTATTTCACGCTGTTGCTCACGAGCTGTCCGAGCAGGAAGCACAGCCCGCGCCGGTCGGAAAACACTGCCTCGTCCGCAAGCCGGAGCTCGACCCGGAAGTGTTTTTCCTCCAGCAGCGGGCGGTAATCGTCGAGCACCTCGTCGATGCAGCTGCGCAGTGTCAGGCGCTCGAACCGATAGTCGCGCCGCGCGCCGCGCAGACGCGCGTAGTAGAGCATCTGGTCGATGAACGCCTGCATCCGGTTGCGCACGTAGTCGAGCTTGAAGCCGACGGCCTCCGGCAGCGTGTCGCGCCGGTTGTCGAGCACGAGCGTCAGCAGTGCCAGCGGCGTTTTCACCTCGTGCGCCCAGAGCTCCACGTAGTTTTCGTAGTCGTCCATCTGTGCCTGTAATTGCGCGATGGTCTGCTGCTGCGCGCGCAGCGTCTCGCCGAGCAGGTGAACGCTTTGCGATTCGGCGGGGGCGAGCAGGCGGCACAGTGCCTGTTCGTGTGCCGCGTCCGGTGTGGCCAGAAAGGCCGTGAAGGCTTGCTCCCGCCGTTTTGCCCGCGCGCAGAGCACGGCGCACACGCAGGCGAACAGAAACACCGTCGCCAGCACGATCACGCCGGCGGTGGCGGCAAAGGCCCTTGCGTCCGCTAGCCACAGCAGCAGCGCCGCGAGCGCGTCCACGCCCAGCAGCAGCCCCAGCCACGGCAGGTACTGCCGCAGGTAGCTTCCGTTATGCTTCATGCGCCACCTCCAGCCGGTAGCCGACGCCGCGCACGGACACGAGTTGCTGGCGCATGCCGAGGGACGCCATCGTCTTTTTCAGCCGCGTGAGGTTGACCTGCAGCGCGTTTTCGTCGATGAACTCCGTCGTGCCCCAGAGCGCGCGGCTCAGGTCGTCCTTTGTGACGGTCTGCCCACCGTGCGTCAGCAGCGCTTCAAGCAGCTTGCCCTGATTCGGCGGCAGGACGACGGACCGGTTGTGGATGAAGAGCGTGTAGGTCTGCCGGTCGAGCAGGAAATCTGCCCCCTCGAGCAGGTTCGGCCGCCCCTCGTAGCGCTTGAGGACGTTTCCGATGCGCGCCAGCAGCCGCTCTCTGCGGTAGGGCTTGGTGAGGTATTCGTCCGCCCCGAGCTCGAGCGCGTGCACCTCGTCGCGCAGCTGATCGCGCGATGTCAGCACAAGCACCGGCAGGGCGCTGCGCCGCTTGATGTCGCGGCAGATCTGAAATCCGCTCACCTCCGGCAGATTCAGGTCCAGCAGCACCAGATCGGGGGCGAGCGCGAGCAGCTGCCCGGTCACGTCGGAAAAGTCCGTGATCTCCGTGACGGCGTAGTCTGCGCGGCGCAGCATATCCGCAAGTTCCTCGCGCATGAGCGCCTCATCTTCCACGACGGCGATGTGCTTCATCGCGCCGCCCCCTTTCTGCGTTATTCTTCGCGTTCCGGCGCCATCAGGGTCAGCAGGTATTTGCTGCTGGAGCGCTTGACGGCTGCCATGTAGATCCATTCTACCACACACAGCAGCAAAATCATAGCTCCGGCGGCGATCATCATTTCCGTCATGCCGCTCTGTGCGCTGGCAGAGAGGATGCCGGAAAAGAGCGCGCGCACGCCAAACGCGCTGCTGACCGCCGCCACGCCGACCGGAAGCCCGAAGTACCAGTTGATCTGTGCCTTTGCTGCGCGGCAGAGCGTGTCGTGCTCTGCGCCGAGGCGCACGAGCGTCCGGTAGCGGCGCTCGGCCCGCTGTTGGCCCATGAGAAACTGCACGCCGATGATGGTGTTGGCCACGACGAGGAAGATGATTGCCAGATAAATGGTCAGGTAGCTTGCCGCGACAATGTAAAACAGCTCCCGGCCGAGGTTTTGCAGGTAGCTCTCGTATTCCAGTCCGAGCGGGTCGAGCTGCCCGTTCATGTCCGCGATGGCGTTCATGAGGCTCTTGCCCTCCGTCATGGACGGGGCGAGCACGCCGTCGAGGTAGACGTCGTAGTCGCCCTGCGTGTAGTGGTCAAACGCGGCGTCCGGCACGATGAGCGCGAACAACATCGTGATCGACCGGTCGGTGACGACGCTCACCGACTGCACCTGCCCGCGGAGCGTGAACGGCGCGCCGTCGATCGTGACGGCAGCGCCGTCCGCAATCAGGCGGTTGATCAGCGCCGTGCGGCTGGCCAGCGAGACCTCGCTGTCGCAGTAGACGGCGGCCTCATCGTCCGCAAGCGTCAGCTCCGGCAGACCGGCCGCGGCCAGCAGACGGTTGTAGCCGCTGAGCGCGATGAGGTGCGGGTAGCCTACGGCCTCCAGCATGTATTGCAGCTGCTGCCGCTCGTCGGAGACGGGCAGGGCATCGATGGTGCGCTGCAAGGCGGGGAATTTCACGGTGTTTTGGTAGTCCGTGCTCGTGCGCACGCGGCCGATGCGCATCTCGAAGAGGTCGGAAAAAGCGCTGTCGAGCCCGTGCGCCGTCAGCGTTTCGCGCACGGTGTCGGCGCTTTTGCTGTCGGTGGGGAAGGTATAGTCGAGCGTGTGCGTCTCGGCTCTGGATGAGCGCGCGGCCGCAACGCCCACGCCGAAGCAGCACAGCGCCGCAAGGATGAGCAGGGAGCTGATTGCCAGCGTCCCCGAGCGGTGGATGACCGTCTCCTCGACCTGCCGGAAGTTAAACACCCGCAGCCTGCCTGCGCCGCCGCGCCGGGCGAGTCGGTCGATGATGACGCGCAGCCCGTAAAACAGCAGCAGCGTGCCCGCCACGCCGAGCGCGAGCGTGCCCGCCATGTAGCGCAGGCCGCTCCACGCGTACCCGCGGATGGCAGACGTATATGCACCGGCGAGCAGTGCGATGCCCAGCACGAGCGCCGCAGCGTAGACGGCGGCGGGGCGCTGCTTTTTCGTGCCCTCGGGCGTCTCCGTGAGCAGCGCGCCGATCTCTTCGCGCACGATCTTCCCGCTGAGGATGAGTGAGGCCAGCAGCTTGATCGCAAGAAAGCCCACGGCCGTCCACCCGACGGCGGACAGGGACAGCGTGAACCGGTGCCCCACGATGCCGAGCCCGACGAGCCGTGCCGTGACGAGGCTGATGACCTCCGAAATGAGCAGCGCTGCCGGCAGGCCGATGGCCAGCGCGATGAGACTCGAGCGCAGATCCTCCGCCAGCAGCATGCCGAAGAGCTTGCGCCGCTGCATACCGAGCATGAGGTACACACCGAATTCGTGCCGCCGCCGCGCGAGTTGAAAGCGGTTGGCGTAGTATACGAGAAAGAACAAAATGAACAGCGTCAGCCCGTACAGCACCGGGACGAGCGTCAGCAGCCGGTTCACGGCGTTGCTCTCCATGCGCTGCAGGAACACCATCACGTCCTGATGCGACAGGGAGAGGATGATGTAAAACGCGATGATCGCAATGAGCAGGGACGTGAAAAACAGCCCGTTTTCCCGGCGGCTGCGGCGGCTGTTGCGTTTGACGAGTTCAGAGAACATTGGCACTGCCTCCTCCGAGCTGCGCCATCACGGACAGGATGCGCCCGTAAAATGCCTGCTGCGTCTCGTCCGGCACGTCGCGCCGCAGCTCGTGAAAGAGCACGCCGTCCTGAATGAAGAGAATGCGCTTGCAGTAGCTCGCGGCGTTGCAGTCGTGCGTGACCATGAGGATGGTCGTGCCGGCGTCCGCGTTCAGGCCGGAGAGCTTTTCCATGAGCGCGCGGGCGTTTTTCGAGTCGAGCGCGCCGGTCGGCTCGTCCGCCAGCACGATCTCGGGGTCGAGAATGAGTGCGCGCGCCGCCGCGATGCGCTGCTTTTGCCCGCCGGACATCTGCGCCGGAAACTTGTCGAGCACGTCCGTCACCTCAAGGTAATCGGCGAGCTTTTGCAGCCGGGCACAGCTCTCAGCCTCAGACGCGCCGTGCAGCGACAGCGGCAGGAGGATATTCTCGCGGCCGGTGAGGTTATCGATGAGCTCAAAGTTCTGAAACAGGTAGCCGATCTCCTTGCCGCGGTAGTCGGCCAGCGCTTTTCCGTGCAGCGTCGTGACGCACTTGCCGTGCAGGGCGACGGCGCCGGCGGTCGGCGCGATGACGGTCGCGATGCAGTTGAGCAGCGTCGATTTGCCCGAGCCGCTGCTGCCCATGATGCCAAGAAACTCGCCCGGCATGACCTGAAACGAGATGCCGTCGAGCGCACGGGTCAGATTCGGCTCCTTGCCATAATATTTCTTCAGGGCTGCAATTTCGAGAATTGGGTCCATTGCACATACCTCCTTTGGATTCTGCTGCCATGGTACAACACCCGGCGCGGAAAATCCACTTACAGTGGCTGAAAGTATTTTTCGCCCGGCTTGACAGCTGCGCGGCGGCACGATATGCTGAAATCATGGCCCCGCAACCACTGGTTGACACATTTGACAGTCGCCTTGGTGGCGCGCAACCGGCTAATTTGATATCCTGTCCTCAGCCGGAAACGGAAAAACAACACGGGAGGAAGCCGATTATGATACTGGCAGATAAGATCGTGACCCTGCGCAAGCGCGCCGGCTGGTCACAGGAGGAACTGGCGGCACAGCTGGGTGTGTCGCGCCAGTCGGTGTCGAAGTGGGAGGGCGCGCAGTCCGTGCCCGATATGCAGAAAGTCGTGCAGATGAGCCGCCTGTTCGGCGTCACGACCGATTACTTATTAAAAGAAGAGCTCGGCGAGCCGGAACCGGCCCCGGCCGAGTCGGATGCGCCGCTGCGCTGCGTGACGATGGAGCAGGCGGCGGACTATCTGTCGCTGCGGCGGGCGGCCGCGCCGAAACTCGCGGCGGCGACGCTGCTGTGTGTGCTCTCACCGGTGGCGCTGCTTTTGCTTGCCGCGCTCAGCGACCGGCCGGGCGCGGCCCTCTCGGAAAATGCGGCGGCGGGCATCGGTCTGTGCGTGCTGCTGGTGCTTGTGGCGGCTGCGGTGGCGGTGTTCATCACGTGCGCCGCGCAGGTGAAAGCGTATGCTTTTCTGGAGACCGAGCCGTTTGAGACGGCCTACGGTGTGACCGGCATGGTGCGTGAGCGCCGGGCGGCGGCTGCACCGGAGCACACGCGTGGAAAGGTCGCGGGCACGGTGCTGTGCATCCTGTCAGCGGTGCCGCTGTTTATCGCCGTCTGTCTGAACGGGCCGGATCTGCTGTATGTTGCGGCGGTCTGTCTGCTGCTCGTACTGGCGGGTGTTGGCAGTGCGTTGTTTGTCTATGGCGGCGTGTATCAGGCGGCGATGGACCGGCTGCTCGAAGAGGGCGACTATGTCCGGCCGCGCAAGCGGCAAAACGGTGTTGTTGGCGCAATCAGCAGCATCTACTGGCTCACGGTTACGGCGGCGTATCTGCTCTGGACGTTCGGACCGTGGTGGGACGCGCAGCCGCAGGACACATGGATCCTCTGGGCGGTCGCGGGGGTGCTCTACGGCGCGGTCATGGCGCTCGTGCGCGGGATTCGAAAATGAAGTGCCTGCAGGGGAATAGAAAAAGAAAAGAGCCGCAGGCGGCTGCCTGCGGCATTTGCGATTCTTATTCAGGAATGTTACAGCGTGTTCTCGCCGGTCTCGAGACCGATGACCTCGTCCACCGGCAGCGAGAGGATGATGCCGTGCGCATCCGTGCGCAGGCCGCAGGCGTCGCTGATGGCGTTCATGACGGCGGCCTTTTTCTCGCGCGGCGTGACGATGACGACAAACTCCTCTTCCTCCTGCATGGAGATGCCGAGCTTGCGGCTGATGCGCTCGGAATTCTGGCGGCGTCCCTTGAGGATCGTGCCGCCCATGGCGCCTGCGCTTCTGGCGGCGTCGATGGCGTCGCTGCTGTAGCCGTTGCTGAGCGCGACCCAGATGGCGGCGTAACCCGCGCCGGTTTGCATATCGGACATTTCGCTACACACCCTTTCTTCGATCTTCTGTTCAATGGTCTCGCGCAGCTGGTCGTTCATGAGCTGGAACAGCGGCCGCTGCAGTCCCGTGATCGGGATCGTCAGCACGATGCCGCCGCCGCGCTTATGCAGCGGGATGCGCTGCTGCAGCGCGTCAAGCAGGTCGCGCACGAGAAACTTCGGCAGCAGCCCGATCGTGAGCAGGCGGCTGCTGCCGCTCAGCCCGAAGATGTCGAGCATTTCCGACGGCGCTGTGCCGTGTCCCTGACACTGGTAGTAGATCGGGATGCGGAAATTCTGAAACGTCTGCTCGAGCTTGCGGCGGTATTCATGGCTCGTGATGATGAGCACCATGCGCGGTGCGAGTCGGTTTTCGGAATGTATCATATCTCTTCGTCCTCCAGGTCGATGACACCGTCATCGGGCAGCAGGTCAGTTTTGTCCTCGGCCACGGCTTTGGCTCTATGTACGTAAATGACGCCCATGATCTGAATGGCGACCGGCGGCGCGAGCGCGACGAGCGCCACCACGCCGAAAGCGTCCGTGACGACGTTGCCGCCGAGCGCGGTGCACGCGCCCATGGCCAGCGGCAGCAGGAAGGTGGAGGTCATGGGCCCGCTCGCCACGCCGCCGGAGTCGAAGGCGATGCCCACGAACACGGATGGGACATAGCGCGCGAGGATGAGCGCGAGCGCGTAGCCCGGCACAAGGATCCAGTAGATGCTGATGCCGGTCAGCACGCGCACCATCGACAGCATCACCGCGCAGGCCACGCCGATGGACAGCGCCGTGTTCATCATGCTCTGCGACACCGTGCCGCCGGTGACATCCTCAACCTGCTTGTTGAGCACCTGCACGGCGGGCTCCGCCTTGACGATGTAGTAGCCGATGAGCGCGCCGATCGGTATGAGTACCCAGCGGTACGTGTTGTCCGCCAGGCCTGAGCCGAGCAGGTTGCCCACGGGTGTAAAGCCGATGTTCACGCCGGTCAGAAACAGGATCAGACCGATGACGGTGTACAGAAAGCCGACGCCGGTGCGCAGCAGCTGCCGCCGGCGGTAGTGGTGCGTCAGCAGCTGGAACAGCACGCACACTGCTACGATCGGCAGGATGCTCAGCAGCACTTCCTTCGCGTAGTCCGGCAGGCCGATGGCGAACTGCTGCGCCACGTCGCGCGTTGTGACGACCGGCGCGATCTCTACGGCGGAGTAGATCGCATCGCTCGGGTGGTAGAAGATGCCGAGCAGCAGCACCATCAGGATCGGTCCGACGCTGCACAGCGCGACCAGACCGAAGCTGTCGTCATCGTGCCCCTGCGCGGTGCGCAGCGCCGACACGCCGACGCCCAGTGCCATGATAAACGGCACAGTGATCGGCCCCGTCGTGACGCCGCCGGCGTCAAACGCGACGGCGAGAAAATCCTTCGGGGAAAACAGCGTCAGCGCAAACAGCAGCGCATACGCGATCAGCAGACACTTTGCCAGCGACGCGCGATAGAAGATGCGCAGCACGGCCAGCGCCAGAAAGACGCCTACGCCGACGGCGACTGTCCAGATCAGGACGTTGTTGGGGATGGACGCGACCTGATTTGCCAGCACCTGCAGATCCGGCTCTGCGATGGTAATGATCGTACCGAGCGCGAACGACACGAGCACGACCAGAATGACCTTTTCACGTTTTGCCAGCGTCTTGCCGACACCTTCGCCGAGCGGGGTCATGGACATTTCGGCGCCGAGCTGGAAAAAGCCCATGCCGAAGATCAGCAGCACGGCGCCGGTCAGAAACAGCGCCAGTGTGCCAATCTCCATCGGGACGAGCGTGATGCTCAGCACCAGCACGATCAGGGTGATCGGCAGGACGCTGGAGAGAGATTCCTTTACTTTTTCTTTCAGCTTTTCATTCATACGGTTGCGGTGGTCCTCCTTTCGCGGGGGTCAGGATCGCTGCACGACCGCATTGCAGTCCGTCAGGTGCGGTTGAGAATGGCCATGAACTCCTCGCCGGTAATGGTCTCCTTCTCGTAGAGATACTTGGCCAGCTCGTCGAGCTTGGCGCGGTTTTCGGTGAGGATGCCGATGGCCTTGGCGTGCTCTTTTTTCACGAGCGCGACGACCTGATGGTCGATCCGCGTCTGTGTCTCAGCCGAGCAGGCGAGGGAGGCGTCGCCGCCGAGGTACTGGTTCGTGACCGTCTCGAGCGCGACCATGTCAAACTCCTCGCTCATGCCGTAGCGTGTGATCATGCCGCGAGCGAGCTTCGTCGCCTGCTCGATGTCGTTGGATGCACCGGTGGAGACGATGCCGAAGCGCACCTCCTCGGCGGCGCGGCCGCCGGTGAGCGTAGCGATCTTGTTTTCCAGCTCCTCTTTTGTCATGAGGTAGTGGTTGCCCTCCTCGACCTGCATCGTGTAGCCGAGCGCGCCGGACGTGCGCGGAATGATGGTGATCTTCTGCACGGGGGCGGAGTGCGTCTGCAATGCGGCAACGAGCGCGTGGCCGATCTCGTGGTAGGCGACCGTCCACTTTTCCTTGTCGGTGAGGATGGCGTTTTTCTTCTGATAGCCCGCGATGACGACCTCAATGCTCTCCTCAAGGTCGGACTGCGTGGCAAAGCGCCGGCCGTCGCGCACGGCGCGCAGCGCGGCCTCGTTGACGATGTTTGCAAGCTCTGCGCCCGAGGCGCCGGAGGCCATGCGTGCGATCTGGCCGAAGTCCACGTCCTCGGCGACCTTGATCTTGCGGGCGTGCACCCTGAGGATCTCCTCGCGGCCCTTGAGGTCAGGCAGCTCCACGGGCACGCGCCGGTCAAAACGGCCGGGCCGCGTGAGCGCGGGGTCGAGCGACTCGGGCCGGTTCGTGGCGGCGAGGATGATGACGCCGTTGTTGCCCTCGAAGCCGTCCATCTCGGTCAGCAGCTGGTTGAGCGTCTGCTCGCGCTCATCATTGCCGCCGAGCTGCCCGTCGCGCTTTTTGCCGATGGCGTCGATCTCGTCGATGAACACGATGCAGGGGGCTTTCTCCTTGGCCTGCCGGAACAGGTCGCGCACCTTGCTCGCGCCCATGCCGACGAACATCTCCACGAATTCCGAGCCGGAGATGGAGAAAAACGGCACGTTTGCCTCGCCCGCAACGGCCTTGGCCAGCATCGTCTTGCCGGTTCCCGGAGGGCCGACGAGCAGGATGCCCTTGGGCATGGACGCGCCGATCTCCTGATACTTCGACGGGTCGTGCAGATAGTCGACGATCTCGGTCAGGTTCTCCTTGGCCTCGTCTTCACCGGCGACGTCGGAAAACTTGATGCCCTCGGCGGACTTGACATAGACCTTTGCGTTCGAGCCGCCGAGCCCGAACATCATGGAGTTCGGCCCGCCGGCCTTGTTCGTCATGCGCTTGAGCATGAACTGGCCGAGGGCGACAAAAAACACGATCGGCAGCAGCCACGTCAGCAGAAACGACAGAAACGGCGACATCTCCTCGACGATCTCGCTCGAGAACTCCGCGCCGGAGTCCTTCAGGCGGTAGATCAGGTCGGGATCGTCCATCGGGCCGGTTTTGTAGATCTGGGTGTCGTCTTTGTTTGTGAAGAGGATCTGGTTGTCCTGCACCTCCACGCGGCCGATCTCTTTGTTCTCCGTCATGGTCATGAACGTGCCGTAGTCGACCTCCTTGACCTGCCGCTGGCTCAGCCACGGCACGGCGAGGAAGTTGATGAGCAGCAGCACGAGCAGCGCCATGGCGTAGTAATACAGCATCGGCTTTTTCGGGCTTTTTACTTCATTCATGCGTATGCTTCCTTTATTCAAAATATATGTGTACTGCGTGTGCGTTTTCCGGACTCGTGTAACGTAACTTTAGTTTACCACAGCCGGAAACGCCTGTCCAGTGAATAAACTGTGTACAGCGTGTACAAAAAATACCCGATCCGCCGGTAAAGAGACAAGGAAACCGGAATCTGTGCAGCAAATGTTACGGAAGAATACACCTTGCACCTGTATGATAGTTTTGTAACAAAAAGCGTTCCGAACCGACGGGAGGGATCACGCGATGGAGATGCTTCTTTACCAGAGCACGCAGTTTCGCGACGTAAAAAAGATCTTGGACCGCGCGCACGGCTTCGCGGGCCTTTTGACGGCCGGCGGCATCGAGGCGTCGCGGCTGGACATGCCCTTCGTCTGCGATCAGAAGGTGCTCTCACGCTATGACGATGCGTGCGGCGATGTCCGCCGGATCCTTGCCATGCAGCTCGGGCTCGAGCTGCCGAAAGGCTTTTCCATCCCGTTGGAGGCCGAGGATCTGGCGGTCTTTTTCTCGCAGCAGTGTTCGCTGCGGCAGATGCAGGACTACCTCGCGCAAAAGCGCCGGCAAACGCAGGCGGATATTGCCGTCTGGCTGCGCGAGCGCCCGTGGGATACCCATCCGGTCACGGCAGAACAGGCTGCGGCGCAGAATTTTGTCTTTGACGCCGCGACCGGCCGCATTGGTACGGACGGCTGCTTCAACGCCGGCACGGTGCTCGAGCTGCCCTCGTCGGTCGACGGGGTGCGCGTGCGCACGCTCGCTGCCTATGCCATGGTGTCGTACACATATTTAAATACGCTCGTCATTCCGGACAGTGTCGAGACGATCGAGCCATATGCGTTTTATGATAAGGTGCACCTGCGCCGGGTCAATCTTCCGCAGGGGCTTACCGTCATCCCGGAGGGCGTGTTCTCGCGCTGTATCGGTCTGACGGGCATCGTCATCCCGGACAGCGTCCGCGAGATCCACGACGAGGCGTTTTACCAGTGCAGCAATCTGGACACGGTCGTCATCCCCGACGGCGTGGAGCGCATCGGCCGCTGCGCGTTTTTGAATGTTCGGCGCGTCATTTACCACGGCGGCGCCAAGGGCTTTCCGTGGGGCGCCGTGCGCGGCAACTGAGAAAGGCGGAATGAGATATGCATACGCTGCAATATGAGACCGCCGTCTGCGGCGGCAGCAATCTGAAAGCACCGATGAAGCTCGACTTCCTGCGCTCGCTCTGCGCGCAGGAGCGCCATGCGTGGCCGGAGGTTGTGCTCTGCCGGGTCGAGGGCGAGCCGCTGCCCGTGTGCTGTCTGAGCGAGGCGGCGGCGGGGGACCTGTTCTCGCGTGTGGGCATCGTGTCCGCGCCGTCTGAGGCGCTCACGGCGCTGCTGCGCACTGCGCCCGTGCGGGCGCGGATCACGGCACTGTGCGATTCTGCGGGCGAGCCGTGCGACAGCGACACGCCGGATGTGTGGGGCTTTCTCGCCGAATACCGCTGCGGCGACGCACTCAGCGCGGCGGTGCGTGCGGCGATCGACGGGGCGGCGGCGCGCGGCTGTGCGAGCGCGGAGGCACTGACCGCACGCGCCGAGTACCTGCTCGAGCAGGCTGTGCCGGAGGCGATCATCCTGCGCGTGTTTGCCGGGATGTTCTCCCTGCCGGAGTACCCCGAGATGGTGCCCGACCCGCCGGTGCGCTATGTGCAGGCCGACAGCTTCGGGGCGCTCACGCGTGCGCTGGCCTACCGGCTGTCGGGGCTGCATCTGCGGCTGGTCGGCAGCAAGGGCTGCGGCAAAAACACGCTCATCCAGACGGTGGACTGGCTGCTCAATGTGCCGCAGTACCGCATGCAGGGCAATGCAGAGCTCGACAAGCTCGACCTGCTCGGCGGGCCAACGATCGAAAACGGCACCATGCGCTATCGCCTGAGCGATATGCTGCGCTATCTGGCCGCGGGCGCGGATGTTGTGCTCGACGAGGGCAACACCATCAAGCCCGAGTGCGCCGACGTGCTCCACTCGCTGACCGACGCCGCGCGCCAGATCCAGGTGCCCGGCTACGGTCTCGTGCAGATGCACCCGCACTCGGCGTTCACGATCACGATGAATGAGGACTACGCCGGTACGAACTTTATGAACGAGGCGACGATCGACCGCTTCACGCCCATCCATATCGCAGAGCCGGAGACCATTGTGGACGTGCTGCGCCGCGTCGTGCCCGAGGCGAGCGGCGCGAGCCTGAACATCTGCGACTATGTCTACTGTGCCATCCGCGACCGCATCCGCAGCGCCGGCGGCCTTGAGCCGGACGCGATGACGATCCGCGGCTTTATCGATGCCCTGCGTGCAGAGCCGCTGCTCGGTCTGCGCTGGGGTCTGTTGGACAACGTGGCCTCCAAGCCGCAGGACGCCTATACCCGCCTGCAGCTGACGGAGCTTATCGAGAGCATGGTGCCGCAGGATGGACGGGTTTGACGCTGCGCTGGCGCGCTACCGGGCGTTTCTGGCGAGTGAACCCATCGCGCCGCTGCTCCGGCGCAGCCTCGCGCTGCTCGTGCCGGACAACATCCGCATCGACACGGTCACGCCGGACGACAGCCTGCACTGCACGACGGACGGCACGTCCGTCACCGTCGGCGGGGCTGCATATCTGCTGCGCGCGGATTTTGATGCCCGCCACTGGACGGCTGCGCTGCGTGTACTGCTCGCGCGCGAGCTTCAGCACGACGGCAGCTCCGACCGCGACGTGTGCGCGGCGGTGCGTGCATTTTCCGGTGCGTATTTTCACGAGCACTATGCCTTCGCGCCGGAGCTCGGCGCGCTGCTCGGTCAGCGTATTTTGAACATTCTGGAGCAGGCGCGCACGGATAACATCCTCTGCCGCCGCTTTCCCGGCTATCTGCCGCTGCTGCGCTTCGTGTGCTATGCGCAGCTGGATGCCGCTGCGCCCGGCAGCGCGCTCGAGGCGCTGCTTGACGAGCTGGAGGCGTTTACCCTCACGGGCATCCCGTGCCGGACACCGGCGCTGCAGTCCGTGTGTGCGCAGGTGGAGGCGGCGATCCTTGCGCCCTCTGCCGCCGCGTGCGCGCAGCATTGCCGCCAAACGCTCACGACGCTCGCGCCGGAGCTTGCGCGCCTGTGCCGCGAGGCGGACGATGATGCCCGCGCGCGCATCGCATCGCAGTGTGTGGATTACGCCTTCAGCGAGGTCGAGCGCGCGGAAGCCCTCGGCGACGGCTGCGACAGCCGCCTCCGCCTGCGAGGTGAGGCGCAGGACGCGGCGCGCAGCGGCCCCTCCGCCGATGGGGAGGATGCGGACCTGGACAAGGGCGACAGCGCGGGCGGCGGCAGCGGGGATAATTCCGAGCGCCATGGCGACATGAGCGGCAGCCTTGCGAGTCAGGAGATCAGGTCGAGCGGTTCTGCCGGTACGAACGGCAGGGAGGATCGCGGCCGCTCGTCGAGCGTCGGCCGCAGCGGAAACCACGGGCAGAGCGGAGCAAGCGCCACCACGTCGGACGGCGTGTCCGCCGCGCAGAAGGCCGCCTCCGGCGGGCCGGAGAGCCTGCGCGAGGTGCTCGGCACGGGCTGGAGCGTGCACCGCGGCTTTGCGCTCAGCGCGGCCGAGCTGGATACCATGCTCTCAAACGCCGCGCAGGAGCTCACACGCGAGAGAGAGATCGAGCGGCAGCTGAACGTTGCCGCGCCGCACGCCGCGCGCCTGGACGCAGGCGAGCGGCAGGAGCTTGCCGCGCGCTACACCGGTCTGACCTTCACCGAGACGTATATCACGCCGTCCGGCGGGCGGTTGCCGCCGGCGTTTTCCGAGCGTGCCAAGGCGCTGCATCACCGGCTCGACAAGCTCCTGCGTCAGCAGCGCTCTCGCAGCGCCGGTCAGCGCACCGGTGCGCTCTCGCAGCGCGAGCTATGGAAGATCCCGCTCGACGCCAAGGACGTGTTTCGCCGCAAGGCGCCGCCGTCGCAGCGCGAGACGGCGTTTTACCTGCTCATCGACCGCAGCGGCAGCATGGGCTCCGGCGTCGGCGGCGGGCAGTCCAAGCTCTTCACGGCGCTGGCAACGGCCGCGATCATGGAGGAGGCGCTCAAGGGCATCGCCTATACGAAGATCGTCGCATTTGACGGCGGCACGAACGCTGTGGAGCACTGCGTCATCAAGGATTTTGACCAGAAAGAGATCGGCAGCCGCTGCATCGATGCCATGGGGCAGATCGCCGCCGGAAACGGCAATAAGGACGGCTATTCCATCCGCGCCGCCGCGCTCGATCTCGCCAAGCGCACCGAGCGCCGCAAGATCCTCGTGGTGCTCTCCGACGGTCTGCCGTCCGGCTATTTCAGCGAGGCGGAGGCGATCGACGACGTGCGCACGGCCGTACAGGCGGCGCGCCGCCGGGGATTGCTTGTGATCCCGATCATCTACACCGCGCGCACGGACGAGAACGTGGACGCCTACCGCCGGATGTATGAAAAGAGCATCCTCTTTGCCGATTCCGTGGGTATGCTCGGCGAGTTTGAGCGCCTGCTCATGAAGCTTGTGCGCTGAACGGCGGACGGCGCGGCACACACAGGAGAAAGAAATACCCCGACGATAGCAGATCGTCGGGGTATTTGGCTGTCTGCGCCACATGAAAACGCAGACCAAACCGGTGAAGGAGTGTGAATGGGGGAAGGGGAATTGTGGATGAAAGGGTGCGTGCAGCGTATATGAAAGGCTCATGTGTGGGCGTGATTGGCTGATGCTCTGAGCGGTATGGGATTTGTCCTCGCATGAAGCGGCATACCTCACGGGATGGTGCTCCACAGGGCGGATGCCCTGTGGAGCGAGGGGGGAGACGGGAAGAAGAAAATGACTTAAATAAGATTCTTTTCCTTCAGGTCTGCGATCTTGGCGTCATCATAGCCGAGCAGCTCCTTGAGGATCGTGTTCGTGTCCTGACCGAGGCTCGGAGCGCCGCGCCAGACCTGGCCCGGGGTGCCGGACATCTTGGGGACGATGCCGAATGCGGTGACTTCCTTGCCGAGCGTCTGATCCTCGTACTTGATGAAGTCGTTGCGCTTCTGATAATGCTCGTTTGCGAGGCAGTCCTTTGCGCCCATGACACGGCTGCACGGGACCTTGAACTGCGCCATTGCGTCCTCGATCTCCTGTGCGGTGCGGGCTGCGCACCATTCGATGGTCTTTGCGTCGAGTTCTCTGCCCTTCTCGGAGGCGACGGCTTCGATTCCGGAGGAGCAATCCTTGTAGTTGAAGTACTCAAGGTCGAGATTCATTGCCTGAATGGCTCTCTTGTAGACGCCGGGGCCGAACGCGCCGAGCGCGACATCGTAGCCGTCCTTGGACTTGAACAGGCCGTAGGGCTGGAAGGCTGCGGACTTGTTGCCGGAGCGGGTGTTCTCGCGGCCGGCCATGGTGTAGGAGGTGTACAGGTCGCAGCAGTAGCTCGCCTGAACCTCGAACTGCGCGATGTCAACGATCTGGCCGTCGCCGCCCTTGAGGACGTTAATATATGCAGCCAGAACCGCAAACACGGTGGCGTATGCGGAGGTGAAGTCATTGAGCCAGGGCTTGCCGACGACGGGCTCACCGCCCTTTTCGCCGTTGAGGCCCATCCAGCCGGAGAACGCCTGACCGATCATGTCGTAGGATGCGCGGTCGCAGTACTCGGGCAGGCCGCCGAATCTCGGGTTGCCGTAGCCGCTGATGTGGGCGATGATGAGCTTGGGGTTCACCTCGAGCAGCTCTTCGTCACGGATGCCGAGCTTTTCGAGCCAAACCATGTTCTCCATGAACACGTCGGCTTCCTTGATCAGGCCGAAGAACAGCTCCTTGACCTCGGGATGCTTCAGGTTCAGCTCAAGGGAAAGCGAGAGCTTGTTGCGGCCGTCCTGCGCCCAGGAGGTGCTGACGGTCTTGCCGTCCTCTTTTGCAAAAGGAGCGAGGACACGGAGCGTGTCGCCGACGCCGGGGCGTTCGATGTGGATGACCTCTGCGCCGAAGTCGGCAAGCAGCGTGGCTGCGTAAGGCATTGCGATCAGAGAGCCGGAATCGATCACGCGCATGCCTGCAAAAGGACCGTACTGAGGGATGATCTGTTTACGTTCGCTCATTTGAATAATCTCCTTTTGTAATAATATTTTTTTAACAAAATAGTCTCATGATATGCTGCGGCCGCCGGGGTGTGCGGTGACCGCAGCGTGTGCCTGTTATGCCCTGCGGTTTTTGATCTCTGCGATGACGGCAGGCAGGACGGCCTTGAAGTCGGCCACTGCGCCGTAGTGGGAGATGTCAAAGATCGGAGAGGCTGCGTTGTGGTTGATGCTGACGATGCACTTGGCGTTCTGCATGCCGACCTGATACTGCACGGAGCCGGAGATGGCGACGTTGATGATCATGTTGGGTTTGACGGCGGTGCCGGACTGGCCAATCTGAGCATCGTGCGGCAGAAATCCGTTGTCGACCAGGGGTCGGGAGGCGGCAAGCTGACCGCCGAGGAGGTCTGCAAGCTCCTTGAGAAGCGCGAGCTCTGACGCGTCCTTTACGCCTCTGCCGCCGGCAACGAGAACGTCTGCGTGATCGATGGGTACGCCGGTAACGACCTTCGGCTCGACATTCAGCACCTCGTAGCACGCCTCCTTGTCGACCGTGACGTGCTCCGTGATGACCTCGCCCTTGCGGCTCTCGTCCGGCTCCAGGGGCGTGAAGATCTTCGGACGAACGGTCACCATCTGCGGCCGGCACTCGAGGATGACGATGTGCGCAAGGATGCTGCCGCCGTATGCGGGCGTGGTCTGATAAAACACGTCATCTTCATCGTAGCCGAGGTCGATGGCGTCGGCGGTGAGGCCGGTCTTGAGGGAGATCATCATGCGCGGCGCAAAATCGCGGCCGAGGCTGGTCGCCGGATACATGATGATCGAGGGCTTGTACTTCTCCGCAAGCTCGGTGAGCGCCTGCTGATAGGGCCTTGCGCTGTAGGATGCAAGGTTTTCGTGCTCTGCGACGATGACCTGATCGGCACCGCCGGCGATGAGACCGGCTGCCAGATGCGCGACCTTGCTGCCGAGAAGGACGGCGGTGATCGCTTCACCGTTATGCGCCTTGAGCTCCTGCGCCTTTGCGAGCAGCTCGTAGGTCACAGGATTGAGCGTTCCGTTCTGCTGTTCGGCAAATACCCATATGCCTTTGTAATCTTCCTTAGCCATTTGCCAAACCTCCTCAGACCAGGTGCTCTGTTTCGAGCATGTCAACGAATTTTGCTGCGATCTCTTCGGCGCTGCCCGTAAAGTAGGTGGTGTCGGTATTGCGTTTGGGCGGCTCGAACACGACCTTGGTAGACGACGGGGAGCCGGGGATGCCGGTCTGCGCCGTGTCTGCGCCGAGATCCTGTGCGTTCCAGACGGCACGGGGCTTTTTGAGCGCTTTCATAATGTTGATCGGCGTGGGATAACGGGGCGTGTTGATCTCCGCTGTTACCGTCACAAGTGCCGGGAGCTTTGCGCGCACCTTCTCGGTGCTGTCCTCGAGCACGCGGTCGCAGTAGACCCAGCCGTCTTTTACATCGATGCTCGATGCAAGGGTAATCTGCGGGATGCCGAGAAAGGCTGCGGTCGCCGGACCTGTCTGAGCGGTGTCGCCGTCAACGGCGTGGCGCCCGAACAGCAGCAGGTCGTAGTCGCCGATCTTTTCGGCGCCTTTGGCAAGGGTGTAAGCGGTGGCGAGGGTGTCTGCGCCGCCGAAAGCACGGTCGGACAGCAGGTATGCCTCGTCGCAGCCGAGCGCAAGCGCCTTTTTGAGCACGTCCTCTGCCTGAGGAGGCCCCATGCTGATCGCAACGACCGTTGCGCCGTACTTTTCCTTGAGCTGGATGGCGGCCTCGACTGCGTTTGCGTCGAGGGGGTTGATCATGCTGGCAACGCCGTCGCGCTTCAGATTGCCGCGCTCGTCAAGCTTGACATCGTCCGTGTCGGGCACCTGCTTTACGAAGACAAGTATTTTCATCTCTATCTCTCCATTTGCTCTGTGCTGTGTACCGGTCATCCAAGGACGGAGCCGCTGATGACCATGCGCTGGATCTCACTCGTGCCCTCGCCGATCTCGAGCAGCTTCGCGTCGCGGTACAGACGCTCGACATGGAACTCTGCGCTGTAGCCGTTGCCGCCGAGCACCTGAATGCACTCATCGCAGATCTCCTTGCACCATTTGGAGCTCATGAGCTTGAGCATCGCCGCCTCTGCCGAGTGACGCTGGCCATTCGCCTTCATTTCGGCAGTATCCCAGACCATCAGATCCATAGCACGGACCTTTGCCGCCATATCGGCAAATTTGAAGGAAATGCCCTGATATGCCTTGATGGGCTTGCCGAAGGTGGTGCGCTCGTTGGCGTATGCCTTGGCGATCTCCATCGCGTGCTGGGAGAGGCCGGAAGCAATGGAGCCGATGGAGATGCGGGCACCGTCGAGCGCCATCATGGCGACCTTGAAGCCCAGCCCCTCTCTGCCGACGCGGTCGCACTCAGGAATACGGATGTTGTCAAAGCTCAGCTCGCAGGTGGCCGAGCCTCTCATGCCCATTTTGTGCTCGAACTTGCCGATGGTCAGACCTTCTGCATCCTTGGGGACGATGAAAACGGAGATGCCCTTTGCGCCTGCGTCGGGATCGGTCTTCGCCATGATGAGATAGTAGTCGGCAACACCGGAGTTCGTGATCCAGGCCTTGCCGCCGTTGAGGATGTACGAGCCGTCGTCCTGCTTTGCGGCGATGGACTTGATGCCCGCTGCATCCGAGCCCGCGGAGGCCTCGGTCAGGCCGAAGGCGAAGACCTTGCCTGCGGCTGCGAGGGGGAGGTACTTCTGCTTCTGCTCGTCACTGCCGTGAACGAGGATCATGTCGGAGGCCAGCCAGTTTGCGTCGAGATAAAGGGCGATGCTCGCGCTGCCCTTTGCAAGCTCGTTGACAACGATCTGAGAGGTGATGGCGTCGCCGCCGCCGCCGCCGTACTGCTCGGGGATGTGGATGCCCATCAGACCGGTCTCGACAAGCTTGGAGTAGATCTGCTGGTAGATCTCCATGTTGAACGAGAAGGTTTCGTCCATTGCCTTGTCATAGGGGGCGACTTCGTTCTTGGTGAACTCCCGGACCATGTCTCTGATCATGATCTGCTCTTCTGTGAATTTGTACATTGTGCATTCCTCCGTTAAGAAAGTGTTCGTTTCTGCTTACTTCCGAGTGTTGTACAACAAATTGTGACTGTTAACTGCTTTTTACCCAATTCTGTACCACTACAGGCCATAACTGTTTTCTGAAGCTTGGCCTTGCCATTGGGTTTCTATGTGAACAATTTAACATCAAAAACACAGCTCGTCAACAGTTTTTAGCGAACTTACTTGCTTTTTGGCGCTTGCAACAAAGTGTGTTTCATGACAACAACAGTATGCACCGGTTTTTGTATAACAGTTACACGGCCGGCGTCGCGTTTTCGCTTCCGGATGCCGAAATTGTTATACAACACCTCGACAATCTTTTATCATTCATCATTTTTCTTGTATTTCTTCCCCACGGAATGTATAATCAGTATCACTTGATGATACAGTTTGCTTGGGGGGAGTACCATTTCCATTAAAAATGATATCGTTTTGTCGCGCATCGAGGCGACAGAACCGGGAACGAAAATTTCTGTAAGGGGCCTTGCCTCCGAACTCGATGTCAGTGAGGGGACGGTCTATAAGGCCATAAAGGAGGCCGAGCAGCGCGGCCTTGTCATCACAAAGCCGAAATCCGGCACATTCCGCATAGAGTCTGACGTTGACTCGGACAGCTGCGCCGTGACGCTTTCCGAGCTTGTGTCGGCGCTCGGGGTAAGCTGTGCAGCGGGCAGAAAATCGCTCGGCTGTACCATTGACAATATCGTGATCTGCGACAGCGATGAGGCGCAGCTTCTGAGCCGCCTGGAATATGCGGATCCGAGCCGCACGCTGTGCATCGTCGGCAAACGCCCCGATTTCCAGACCCTGATCATACAGTCCCGTGCGCATATGCTGATCACCGGGGGCGGCCGCCCGAGCGATTATCACATCGTCAAGGCTGAAAAAAACGGCGTCTGCATCCTCACGGCGCTGCAGAACACCTATGCGATCATGAAGCTGTTTGACAGCCAGTTTTCCTCGGCAAGGCTCGCGGACGAGGACGCACCTGTGTCCGAGTGGATGCAGGCGCCGAACTACCTCTACCGCAACGATTATGTCGCCGACTGGCAGCGGTACTATGACGAGCAGTTTCCCGGCATGAGATCCTTTCCCGTCGTCGATGAGGAGCTGCACCTGTGCGGCGGGATCGATATCCCGCGCACCTTTGCAGCCGGGCATACGCAGAAACTCTCGACGCTCGTGTCGCAGGACGCCAGGCTCCTGACGGTCGATGCACAAAGCTCCGTGCGCGAAGCGGCAAGGAAGATGATGCTCTCCGGCAGTTCGTTTGCGGCGGTTCTGCGCGATGATAAGATGGAGGGCGTGTTCTATGCCTCGGATCTGATCCGCTATTTCATGTATCTGGGCACGGAGAGCATGTCTGACTATGCGTCGTTTCTGGTGCCGGCTCCAGAGTATTCCAACGAGGACCGCAGGGTGTATGAGCTGCGCGTCCCGGAGGCGGAGCTTGCGAATATGGATATTCTGCCGACTGCGTTGATGCTCGTCGCCGCCGATAAGCATCTTGCGCAGCAGGGCTGCCTTGACTGCGCTTTGAGCAGCAGCTCGTTTTTCTATCCTGAGCAGATAACGCAGGTCGGCGGGCTTATGCTCTGCACGGCACTCACATCAAACGGTAAGGCGGGCTTTTCGGTCGAAGCGGAGGTCTATACCGAAACGGCAACGTTTGCAAAGGCTATGCTCATTTTTACGGAACGATAAGGGAACAAAGCTATGTTTTTATTGACGAAGGAACAGCAAAAGCTCAGAGCCGAGCTCAGGGAGTTTGTCGACCACGAGGTGTGCCCAGTGGCCACGGAGCTGGATAACCGAGGCGGCTTTCCGCACGATTTATACGCACGCATTGGCAAAATGGGCTATCTGGATGCGGAGTTTGAATACATCGGCAGCGGCGCAAAATACGGCAGTCTTGAGGGCGCGATCATCATTGAGGAGCTGTCGCGTGGACTGGCCTCACTGGGGCTGATCGTAAGCCCGCACTATCAGTGCACGGAGCTGATCGCCTGCTGCGGCACGGAGACGCTGAAAAAAAAGGCCATCGAGCCGGCGCGCCGCGGCGAGCAGCTCTTTGCCTTTGCCATATCTGAGGAGCGCGGCGGATCCGATGCGCTGGGCGTGGACACCATTGCCGTAAAGGACGGCAGCCGCTGGATACTGACTGGGAAAAAATGCTGGGTCACGAATGCCGGAGTCGCCGATGGCTATGTCGTCACGGCAAAAAGCCCGTCTGCCGAGCGCAGCCGCAGTATGAGCATGTTTTTCATTCCCAAAGACGCCCCAGGGCTGACGGTCGTGGAAAACCGCAGCATGATCGGGCTCAACAACTCGCCGATGGGACATATTATTCTCGACGAGTGCTCGATACCCGATTACTGTCTTGTCGGTGAGGAAAATGTGGGCTATCCGCTGATAAAGCCGCTTCTGAACGAAGGCAGACTCGATATGGCCGCTGTGGCGGTCGGCATTTCGCAGGCGGCGCTCGATGATTCCGTGAGCTTTGCCGGACGTGTCGGGCTGTACGGCCGCAGCCTGTCCTCCTATCAGGGCGTGTCATTCCCGATCGCGGATATGTACACGAAAACGCTGATGGCAAGAAATTCGCTCTACACAGTCGCCTCCATGATGGCCGACGGAATGCCGCACACGCGGGACGTTGCTGCGCTCAAGCTGTTTGCCACGGAAAGCGCATTTGCGACGTGCAAGGCCGCCTGCCAGATACATGGTGCGCACGGTCTGAGCGCGCAGTCTGGCGTTGACCGCCTTTTCCGCGATGCGCACATGCTGACCGTCGCCGAGGGCACGTCGGAGATCTGCCGGATCGTCATTTCCAGCGGCCTGACAAACCCGGGCAAAATGTAAAAAGGAAGCAGCGTTTTTCCGCTGCTTCCTTTTCGATACGCCGGCAAACGCTGTGAGGTTTTTGCCCGGCAAAGACAATACCGGCGGCCGTGATCTCCTTCCGTATAAAACCGTTTTTGCCCGGTGTACAAAAACGGCGGGTTTTGATATGGCATTGCTTGACAAGCCCTGCGCGGTGTGCTAAGATGCTTTCTCGTTAAAAGGGAGTAGTTGCGAATGCATGGTCAACAATCTCCCGGCAGCAGCCGGTGGTCATGCGCCTATGATGATAGGTAATGAGACTTTTAGCACATCATATACTATGATCGTGCGGGAAGTCTCATTTTTTTGCGCGCGGTCACAAAGGAGAATGCGTTATGAACCTCGATTTTACCGGCAGTACCCTCTTTCTTGTCCTGCTGCTGTTTGCGGTGGGGCTGATCTGCATCATCAAGGGCGGCGACCTGTTTGTCGATGCTGCCACATGGATCGCCGAGGCCTCCGGTATCCCCAAATTCATCATCGGCGCGACCGTTGTGAGCTTTGCCACGACGATGCCGGAGATGCTTGTGTCCATCTTTTCCGCGCTGGAGGGCAATGCGGACATCGCCATCGGCAACGCCGTCGGCTCGGTGACGGCCAATACCGGCCTGATCATGTGCCTGTCGCTGATCTGCATGGAGTGCACCATGCCACGGCGGCAGTATGCGGTCAAGGCGGTGCTGCTGCTCGCGGCGATCGCGGTTCTGTTCGGCTTCACGCGTGACGGGCAGCTGTCCATCCTTGAGAGCGTTTTGATCCTTGTCATTTTTGTGTGCTTTATTGCCGAGAGCCTTGTCTCTGCGCGGCGTGAGCAGTCGCTTGAGGCCCCGGAGCAGGATGCCCGCCCCAAGACGGACGGCCGGACGGTCGCGCTCAATATCGGCAAATTCGTGCTCGGCGCTGCGGCCATTGTGCTCGGTGCGCAGCTGCTGATCGACAACGGAACCGCACTCGCGCAGATGCTTGGTGTGCCGGATGCCATCATCGGCGCGACCATGATCGCCATCGGTACGTCGCTGCCGGAGCTTGTCACGACCATCACGGCCATCCGCAAGAAGCAGTCCTCGCTGTCGGTGGGCAACATCATCGGCGCGAACATCATGGACCTCACGCTCATTATGCCGCTGTGCGCGCTCATCCTCGGCAAGCCGCTGCCGGTCGAGCGGCAGGGCATGCTGCTGGATATTCCGGCGTGCCTCGTCGTGTGCGCAGGTGCGCTCATCCCTGCGCTCGTGCAGGGCAGGTTCAAACGCTGGGTCGGCTTTTTCATCGGCGGACTGTATATCGCGTATCTCGTCATCATGTTCACGTGCTTCGGCGCGTAAAAAAACCGGCGCCGGTCTCTGTTCGGAGACCGGCGCCGCTGTTTGTTTTGGGAACGCCGCGCAGATGCTGCGGGGGATGCAACGCGTGTTTGCCTGCTTGCGGAAAATACTTGAAACCGGCACGGCCGGAGGTTATATATAACTATAATATAGTGAATGGTTAGAAAGGGCTTGAGGACTATATATGGCAAGGATGACAAAATGCATCGTGTGTAAGAAGTGTAAATTTCCTGAACTGAAGTGCGAAATTTACACAAGCGGTATACCGCATGACATTGTAAATGAAATTGCTGATTGCAAACACTATGAGCGAAAGCCTTTCACCAATCCATCAGGGGATGATCTGCCGATCGCAAAGGGCAGGTGAATCAAGCCCCATGCATCCACATGGTGCTTTTTTGCGCCGGCGGAAGGCGGAAGGCAGCAAAAACCCCGGGAGCCGAAGCTCCCGGGGTTTTGGTGCGCGAGGCGGGACTTGAACCCGCACGTCCGGAGTGGACACTAGAACCTGAATCTAGCGAGTCTGCCAATTCCACCACTCGCGCATGGGCTTTGTGAATCAAAGCTTGTTTAATATAGCATTTCGCGCGGGGATTGTCAAGCGTATTTTCCGCAACTTCCCGAAAAAATCTCAACGTGTGTCGAAAACGTGAATTTTTACCGGCCCGGGTGTTCAAATCCGGCGGCATCTGCTATACTAAAAAGAAAAAGAGACCCGGCCGTGCCGGGAACGGAGTTGTGATATTCATGGATTCAAATCGCGTTATGCTCAAGGCGGATGCGCGCCGCCGCACCGTCAGCTGTCAGCCGAGTCCGATCCTCGCGGGGCTGATCCTCTTTGCTCTCGGCATGCTCATCTCGACGCTCACGTCGTACCTGATGGGCATGGATCGCCTGGCCTCGGCGCTGACAGATGCTGCGCGCTTCGGCACGGAGGCGGTCGAGCAGGCGTACCTCAGCTTCCTTGAGCACTACAGTGTGTCCGGCTTCGCGATCGCGCTCGTCGTCGCGCTGCGGATCATGAGCTATATGGTCAGCGTCGGCTTCGTGATCTTCACGCTGCATATCAGCCGCGACGAAAAGGCCGAGTTCGGAAACCTCTTTGACGGCTTCGGCCTCTTTTTCCGCGTGCTGTGGCTCGGCATTCTGGAGGGGCTTCTGATCTTCCTGTGGAGCCTGCTGCTGGTCGTGCCGGGCATTGTGGCGGCCTACCGTTACCGGCAGGCGCTGTATCTGCTGCTCGATCACCCGGAAAGATCCGCGTGGCAGTGTCTGCGCGAGAGCAGCGCGCTCATGAGCGGGCATAAGTGGGAGCTGTTCGTGCTCGATCTGAGCTTTCTCGGCTGGGCGATGCTGAGCGCGATGTTCGCGCCCGTGTCGATCTGGCTCGACCCGTACCGTGCCATCACCAACGCCGGTTTTTATAACCGGCTGATCGCCGCGCGGGGCGGGGCACACGTGATCGAGGGCTCGTTCACCGACATCCCGAACGACCCGCAGTGCTGATGCCTGCGCCTTTCCGCACCCCGCCTGCCGCGTGCAGGCGGGGTGTTTTGCGTTGACAAGTCGGGGGCTTGCGGTATAAACTATATAGAATTCCGAAGGAAACGAGGTGTACGGATGCAGACGGAGCTGAATGGCCACCCGCAGGCGATGATCGCCATGAGCGGCGGCGTGGATTCGAGCGTTGCGGCATACCTGATGCAGCAGGCGGGGTATGCCTGCATGGGCGCGACCATGCGCCTGTATGAAAATAAGGACGCCGGTCTGGCGCAGGGCAGCACCTGCTGCGCGCTCGACGATGTGGAGGATGCCCGCCGCGTGGCCTACACGCTGGGTATGCCGCACTATGTGTTCAATTATAAAGACGCGTTTCGTGAGCAGGTCATGGCGCGCTTTGCCGCCGCCTATCAGCGCGGGGCGACGCCGAACCCCTGTCTGGACTGCAACCGCTACCTGAAATTCGGCCTGCTGGAATCGCGCGCCCGCGCGCTCGGGTGCGACGTACTGGCGACCGGACATTATGCCCGCATCGAGCAGCTTCCCGACGGGCGCTGGACGCTCAAAAAGGCGGCAGACCCCGAAAAGGACCAGAGCTATGTGCTCGCGTGGCTTACGCAGGAGCAGCTTGCGCACACGCGCTTCCCGCTCGGCGGTCTGCGCAAGAGCGAGGCGCGCGCCATCGCCGAGGCGCGCGGCTTCTGCAACGCACACAAGCACGACAGCCAGGACATCTGCTTTGTGCCGGACGGCGATTATGCCGCCGCGGTCGAGCGGCTGACGGGTGCGCACAGCGAGCCCGGGCGCTTTGTGGACGCGCACGGAAACGTGCTCGGCACGCACCGCGGCATCATCCACTATACGATCGGACAGCGCCGCGGGCTCGGCATCGCGGCCGAAGCGCCGCTGTACGTCTGCGGCATCGACGTGCTGCACAACGAGGTCGTGCTCGGACGCAACGCCGACCTGTTTTCGACCGAGCTCGATGCGAGCGGCTGCAACTGGATCTCCGGCGATGTGCCGCAGCAGCCGCTGCGCGTGACGGCGCGCATCCGCTACCGCCAGCCGGAGCAGCCCTGCACCGTCACGGTCACGGGCGCGGACACGGTGCACGTGTCGTTCGAGACACCGCAGCGCGCCATCACGCGCGGTCAGGCCGTCGTGTTCTACGACGGGGACACGGTGCTCGGCGGCGGCACGATCGACTGAATGCTATGACGAAGGGAGGCACAGCCATGTCCGTGACGCTCTATCTTGCGATCCCCTGCTATAATGAGGCGGCGGTGCTGCCGGAGACGGCGCGCCGCCTGCGCGAAAAATTCACCGCCCTGCGCACCGCCGGGACGATCGGCCCGCTGAGCCGCATCTGCATGATCGACGATGGCTCGAAGGACGAGACGTGGCAGATCATCTCCGACCTGCACACGCAGGATCCGGTCTTTTCCGGCATCCGGCTCTCGCGCAACCGCGGCCACCAGAACGCGCTGCTGTGCGGACTGATGACGCTGCGCGATCGCGCCGACTGCGTCATCTCCATGGACGCCGACCTGCAGGACGACATTGACGCCATCGACGCCATGCTCGCGGCCTTTCGGGACGGGAATGACATCGTCTACGGCGTGCGCGCCAGCCGGAAGCAGGACTCTGCGTTCAAGCGCGCCAGTGCGCAGGGGTATTACCGCCTGCTGCGCGCACTCGGCGCGGACGTGGTGTATAACCACGCAGACTACCGGCTCATGAGCCGCCGCGCGCTCGACGCGCTCGCGGAGTACAAAGAAGTGAACCTGTTCCTGCGCGGGCTCGTGCCGCTCGTCGGCTACCCGAGCACGGTCGTGTACTACGAGCGCGGCAAGCGCTTTGCCGGCGAGAGCAAGTACCCGCTGCGCAAGATGCTCTCGTTCGCGTGGGAGGGTGTGTCGTCGCTGACGGTGTCGCCGCTGCGGCTCATCACGCGCATCGGCGTTGTGATGTTCCTTGTCAGCATTGCCATGCTCATCTATTTTCTCGTGCGCTATTTTACCGGCCATACCGTCGCCGGCTGGTCGAGCCTTGCCGTGTCCATCTGGGCCATCGGCGGGCTGCAGCTGCTGGCCATCGGCGTGGTGGGGGAGTATATCGGCAAGATCTATCTCGAGACAAAGGCGCGTCCCCGCTACCGGATCGAGACGGAGCTCGATGATCGGGAGGCGGAGCTTTGAAGCGACTGCGCGCGCTCTTTGATGCAAAGCTGTGGAAATTCCTGCTTGTCGGTGTGATCAACACGCTTGTCGGCACGGCGATCATGTTCGGCCTGTATAATATTGCCGGGTGCTCGTACTGGGTGGCCTCGGCGGCCAATTACGTGCTGACAAGTATTCTGAGCTTCTTCCTCAACAAATACTTCACGTTCCGCAGCCACGAGCGCAGCGTGGGACAGGTCGTGCGCTTCGCGGCGAACATCGCCGTGTGCTACCTGATCGCTTACGGCGCTGCCAAGCCGCTGTGTCTGCGCCTGCTTGCCAACGCCTCGGTGAGCACGCGCGACAACGTGGCCATGCTTGCCGGCATGGTGTTCTTCACCGGCCTCAACTACCTCGGCCAGCGCTTTTTCGCCTTCCGCAGCCCGAAAACCGAAGAAAACTGAGACCCATTCCCGGATGTACACACATCCGGGAATTCTTTTGGAAAAAACACAAATATGCTATTGACAAACAAGGTGAGAAGTGGTTATATAAACACATGAACAATCATTCATATGTTCAAACGAAAGCGAGGAGATCCCATGGCAGAACCGAAACAAGACAGCGCACCGACGTGCGAATACCTCAACGTGCATGAGGACGCGGTGGCGCAGGTGCTTGCCGCCCTGCCGGACGACGAGACGCTCTACGATCTGTCGGAGCTGTTTCGCGTCTTCGGTGATTCGACGCGCATCAAGATCCTCTATGTGCTCTTTGAGAGCGAGCTGTGCGTGTGCGATATTGCGCGCCTGCTGAATCTGACGCAGTCGGCGGTCAGCCACCAGCTGCGCATTTTGAAGGCGTCGAACCTTGTCCGCTTCCGGCGGGAGGGGAAGACCGTGTTCTATTCTCTGGACGACGACCACGTCCGGTCCGTGCTGGCACTCGGCATGGAGCATGTGCTGGAAACATGATGGCCCGGCCATCTTTTCAAATAACATTCAATGACAGATGAAGGAGCGTACATCATCATGGAAAAGACTTATAAGATTGAAGTGGATTGCGCCAACTGTGCGGCGATCATCGAGCGCAACGTGGCAAAGCTCAAGTGCGTCCGGGAAGTGACCGTGAGCTACATGGCGCAGAAGATGCTGGTGGAATATGCCCCCGGCGTGGACGAAGCCGAGGCCAAGGCGGAGATCCTCAAGACCGCGCGCAAGGTCGAGCCGGACTTCCGCTTTGAGGACTGAATCTCATGTCGCGCGAACAGAAAAGGTCGCTGCTGCTCATAGCAGCAGCGGCCGTGCTGCTCATTGGGCTGCACTTTGTGCCGGTCACGGGCTGGCTCAAGCTCGTGCTGTATCTCATCCCGTATCTGCTCGTCGGCGGCGAGACACTGGTCGATGCCTGCAAGGGGATCTATAACCGCCAGCCGTTTGATGAAAACCTGCTCATGGCGGTGGCCACCGTCGGCGCAATGGTGCTCGGCGATTATCCGGAGGCCGTGTCCGTCATGCTGTTTTACCAGATCGGCGAGCTGTTTGAGAGCTATGCTGTCGGCCGCAGCCGGAAAAACATCGGCGACCTGATGGACATCCGCCCGGATTTCGCGTACGTAGAGACTGCTGACGGCATTGTGCGTGTCAAGCCAGAGGAGGTCGCCGTCGGCGACACGATCGTCGTCAAGCCCGGCGAGCGCGTCCCGCTCGACGGCACGGTGCTGACCGGCACGTCGGCGCTGAATATGAGCGCGCTGACCGGCGAGAGTGCCCCCGTGGACGTCGCGGAGGGGAGCGCCGTCGTGAGCGGCAGCGTGAACCTGTCGGGCGTGCTGCGTCTGCGTGTGGAGAAGGTGTATGCCGAGTCCACGGTCGCGCGCATTCTTGAGCTCGTGGAAAACTCCTCGCTCAAAAAGGCGCACACCGAGCGCTTCATCACGAAGTTTGCCCGCGTCTATACGCCGTCTGTGTGCGGCGCGGCGCTGGCGCTGGCGATCCTGCCGCCGGTCGGGCGGCTCATCATGGGCATCCCGGCCGACTGGGGCGAGTGGATCTACCGCGCGCTGACGTTTCTCGTCATCAGCTGCCCGTGCGCGCTCGTGATCTCGATCCCGCTGTCGTTTTTCGGCGGTATCGGCGGCGCGTCTGCACGCGGCATCCTCATCAAGGGCTCGAGCTATCTCGAGATGCTGGCCAAAACGGACCGCGTCGTCTTTGACAAGACCGGCACGCTCACGCGCGGCACGTTCGCCGTCACGGCGGTGTGCCCCGCGCAGCCGGAGCTGTCCGAGCAGGCGCTGCTGCAGCTTGCGGCAGCGGCGGAGCGGTTCTCCGACCACCCCGTCAGCCAGAGCCTGCGCCGCGCAGCCGGACAGCTGCCGGAGGCGCTGGCCACGACGGACGCCAGAGAGCTCGCCGGTCACGGCGTGACCGCGCAGGTCGGCGGCCGCGCCGTTGCTGCCGGCAACGCGAAGCTGATGGCCACCCTCGGCCTGACCGCGCCTGCGGTCGATGAGATTGGCACAGTCATCCACGTCGCGGCCGATGGCGCGTATCTCGGCTATATCGTCATCTCCGACGAGCCGAAGAGCGGCGCGCGCGAGGCGATCGCCCGTCTGCGTGCAGACGGTGTGCGCGTCGTCATGCTCACCGGCGACCGCAAGCGCACGGCCGATGCCGTGGCGCAGGAGCTCGGCATCGCGGAGGTGCACAGCGAGCTGCTGCCGGAGGATAAGGTCACACAGGTCGAGCGGCTGCTCGGCGAGGGCGCCCCCGGGAAATACCTCGCCTTTGTCGGCGACGGCATCAACGATGCGCCGGTGCTCGCGCGTGCCGATCTCGGCGCCGCCATGGGCGGCATCGGTTCGGACGCCGCCATTGAGGCAGCGGACATCGTGCTCATGGACGACGATCCGCGCAAGCTCTCGCTGGCCATGCGCATCTCGCGCAAGACCATGCGCCTCGTCTGGCAGAACATCGTCTTTGCGCTGGCCGTCAAGGCCGTGTGCCTTGTGCTCGGCGCGCTCGGCATTGCGAACATGTGGATCGCCATCTTTGCCGATGTCGGCGTGATGGTGCTGTGCGTGCTCAATGCCGCCCGTGCGCTCGATACGAAGCGCCTGTGACCCGCTGTATAGAAAAAAGACCGCCTGCTGGCGGTCTTTTTTCATGCCTTTTTTCATGTGCAGCGGCGGAAGCTGCCGTCGGTGAGGATGCGCGCGCAGATCAGCCCCAGCGGCAGGGCGATGACGATCAGCAGCGATGCTGCGAGCCATGACGCGCTGTCGCCGAGGTTCATCGTGCCCAGATCGTACACGGCGCGGTAGAAATACAACCCCGGCACCATGATGACGATCGACGGCACGGTGATCGTGATGCGCGGATAACCCGAGCGCTGCTTATACAGGGAGGCGAGCAGGCCCGCTGTCAGCGCACCGAAAAACGCGGCGGCCGCCGGCGGGAAGCCCGCCAGACTGACGAGCTCGAGCCGCAGCGTGTTCGACAGCGCGCCGATCGCGGCGGCGGCACACGCGAGCTTCACGGGGCTGTTGAACATGAGCGAGAAGCCGAACACGCCGCAGAAGCTTGCCGCGAGCCGCAGCAGGATGCGTGCCCAGACAGGCAGCCCCAGCGGCAGGAAATCCATCGGCTGCAGCCGCAGCAGCAGCGCCATGCCCCACGCGGTCAGCGTCGCCACGACGACGATCATGAGCGCGTAGGCCAGCCGCTCGAGCCCGGAGCGCATGTCCTGCTTTGCCATGTCGATGCCGCTTGTGATGAACGGAAAGCCCGGGATGATAAACAGCATCGCGCAGATATAGCCCGCCTGATGCTGCGCGTCGATGGGCCAGAGCAGCGACGCCAGGCGGAACAGCGCCGCATAGACCAGACACGCCGCCGCGACGGACAGGGCGATGCAGCCAAACAGCGTCAGCCGCCGCTGCGTCAGCCGTGCGCGCACATATTGTCCGACGCCCGCGCCGAGAAAGGCCAGCAGCATCTCGATCGGTCCGCCGCCGAGCAGGAACGTGAACGCGCCGCACGCGAGCGCGGACGCGAGCCCGAGCTGCAGCGGCGTGTAGCTGCCGCCTGTCTGCGCGATCTCGTCGAGCCTGGTGTGCAGGTCGTCGGCGGTCATGTACACACCCTCGATCGGAAAGCGCTTGACAAAGCGCTCGAGCCGGTCAAGCTTGGCGGTGTTGACGCCGGTTGCCGTGAGCGTCAGCGTCTGGGAGAAGCTGTCCTGCCCGTCGGAGCAGGTGTATTCGATGGATGTGAGCCCGATGTCGGCCGCGCACACGAGACCGAGCGCCTCGGACAGCTCGTTCATCGAGCTGCGCACGCGCCACGCGCCCGTGCCGCACGAGAGCAGCAGCAGACCGACCCGCCCGACCACACCGGCGCGGATGGGCAGCGGTGCGCGTGAAACGGGCAGCTCCTTCTGATCCCGGATGGGGTCGTGCCACGGGATCTGCATATGATTTGGTTTGATGATCGAGTGATGCAGCATAGTTTGCACCCCTTTTAGAAATTCGGTCTGTATTGTAGTCTTGTCCGCGCCGGAAGTCAAGTGCCATCCCGCCGCAAATGCGCGGCCCCGGAGTGTTTTTTGCTCCGGGGCCGTGCGGTCGTTTAATCGGATCATCCGGCGCGAAACAGCCGCCGGTACTCGCGCGGGCTGCAGTAGCCTGCCGCGCACTGGGAAAAGGCGTCGCCGAGAAAGAGCCTGTCCGTGAAGATCTCGATGATGGAAAAGCGCTCGCCCGGTGCGGCGGCAAGCACGCGCACCTCGGCATCGAGCAGCGCCCGGTACTCTGCCTCGCAGGCGTCGGTGATGCACATATCCGGCTGCCAGCAGAAGGTCTGCTGCACATCGCAGCCGTTGATGACGGCGTCAAAGTCAGCCCCGTCGTGAATGGCGCGGTCAATGTACGTTCGCAAAGTCATGATCGTATCCTCCCCGTGTTGTAATCGTAGTTTTGTTTCTCCCTTTGTACCTACCATATCACTTGTGGAGTCCGATAATCAGGACAGTGAGCGTGCGGACCGCTTATTTTTGCGCCGCGCGCAGCCATGCGATCTCCTGCGCGTAGCCGGCGTCGTCGTTCGGCGTCTCGAGAATGAACGGCAGCGGCGCGAGTGCCGGATGCTGTGTGACGCGCACGAGCGCCTCCGGCGGGATGCAGCCGTCGCGCAGCTTCGCGTGCCGGTCCTTGTGACTGCCGCAGGGATTGAGGCTGTTGTTGAGGTGCACGGCGTGCAGACGCTCGAGCCCAATCACGCGGTCAAACTCCGCGAGCACGCCGTCAAGGTCGCCTGCAATGTCATACCCCGCGTCCCAGACGTGGCACGTGTCGAGGCAGACGCCGACGTGCGCCTGCAGCTGCACGCGGTCGATGATGGCGCGCAGCTCCTCGAAGCGGCCGCCGACTTCGCTGCCTTTGCCGGCCATGGTCTCGAGTAGGACGGTCGTGGTCATGCCGGGGAAGAGCACAACGTTTAGCAGCGCGGCGATCTTCTCGATGCCCGCGTCGATACCCTGCCCGACGTGGCTGCCGGGGTGAAAGTTATAGAGTTGTCCGGGCGTGCGCTCCATGCGCCGCAGGTCGTCGGAAAAGGCCATGCGCGCAAACTCCGCCACCTGCGGCTTGGCGGCGCAGGCGTTGAGCGTGTACGGCGCGTGCGCGACCAGCCGGTCGATGCCGATGCGGGCGCATTCGCCCTCAAAGGCTGCGATGTCTGCTGCCTCAATGGGCTTTGCGCTGCCGCCGCGGGGATTGCGCGTGAAAAACGCGAACGTGTTGGCGCCCAGCGCCTCGGCACGCTTTGCCATGGCGAGATACCCGCCGGCGGAGGAAATGTGACAGCCGATCCGGAACATACGATCACCTCAAAGAATGGATGTCTCCATCATAGCACACCGCGCGGCGGCTGCCAAGCTTGCCACCGCGCCGCGGATGGTGTATGCTGTTGCGCAAAGGGGGGGCAGACCATGCGGTCGTATGAACTCATTCGCTCCGGCCGGCGCACGCTGGCGCTCGAGGTGCGCGGCGGGCGCGTGATCGTGCGCGCGCCGTACCGGACGTCCCAGGCGCAGATCGACCGCTTTGTCGCCGCGCACGCCGACTGGATCGCACGCGCTCTGACAAAGCAGGCCGCGCGTGCTGCCGCGCATCCCGAGCCGATGGATGCCGAGCGGGAGGAATATATCCGGCGGGCGAAGGACTGCCTGCCGCAGCGTGTGGCGTATTATTCCGAGCGGATGGGCCTTTCCCCGACGCAGGTGCGCATCACGGGCGCGCGCACGCGCTTTGGCAGCTGCAGCTCGCAGGGGCACATCTGCTTTTCGTGGCGGCTGATGCAGTACCCGCCGGAGGCGATCGACTACGTCGTCGTGCATGAGCTGGCGCATCTGCGCTACATGAACCACGGCGCGGAGTTTTACGCGCTCATCGCGCGCTATCTGCCGGACTGGAAGACCCGCCGCGCCCTGCTGCGGGCGTGAACGCAGCGCCGGAGCATTGCCGCTCCGGCGTTTTTGCGCGCAAGAATTGATTTTTGCAGCAGTTGCGTGTAAACTATATGGCCAGAAAAACCAGGGAGGGATGTGCATGAAACAGGCGATCGCGCTTGCCGGCGGCGGCACGAAGGGCGCGTATCAGGTCGGCGCGTGGAAGGCGATGCGGGAGCTCGGCGTCCCGTTTGATATCGTCACGGGCACGTCCATCGGCTCGGTCACGGCGGCGCTGATGGTGCAGGGCGATTTTGACCGCGCGTGGGAGCTCTGGACGCACATCACGGAGGAGCAGATCATGCTCGAACGCGCCGATGCCACGCCGCACGAAAAGCGTGAGCTCGCGGCGCTGGCCGAACACCCGGAGCAGCTCATCGCGCGCGTCAAGGACTGGGCGGATCTCAACCGCCGCACGGCGGACATTTCGCCGTACCGCGCGCTCGTACACAAATACCTTGATGAGGAGCGCTTTTTCGCCTCACCCGTGGATTTCGGGCTCATGACGGCGCGCTTTCCGTCGTTCCAGCCGGTCGAGGTGCGCAAGCGCGACATCGCGCCCGGCTACCTGCCGCAGTGGATCCTCGCGTCGTCGGCGTGTTTTCCGATGTTCCCGATGTGCGAGATCGACGGGCAGAACTATCTCGACGGCGCATATTCGGACAACCTGCCGATCAGTACGGCGTTTCGACTCGGCGCGGATCGCGTCATCGCCATCGGCCTCAAGCCGGAGACACCGGAGAAAAAGTACGCAAATCACCCGCTCGTGACCTATATCGCCCCGGCGGAGCCGCTGGGAAAGCTGCTGGAGTTTGACCCCGACGCGATGCGGCACAGCATCGCGCTCGGCTACACGGACACGCTGCGCGTGCTCGGCGATCATATCGGCCGCACCTATACGTTTGCACCCGACGGACAGACGCTGCTCGACGGCGTCGCGCGCGACTATCTGCTCTGGCTGCTGCGCAGGGAGCTGACGCCGCCGGACTCCATGCTGGACTTTTTCCGCAGCGACACGCCGCTGACCGACCGCATCCTCAGCGACCGCCCCGGCGACCTGACGGACTGCGCGCTCGCGGGCGTGGAGTGTGTGCTGGAGGCGTATGCCTATCCGCGCGGGGAGATCTACGATCTCAAGCTCCTGCTGCCGGAGCTGGCCATGCGCCTTGCGGAGGATGAGGACACGCCGGAGCTGGAGCACGCGCGCGCGCTGTGTGCCTCGCTCGGCAGCGAGCACTTCTTCACGCAGCTCGCCCCGCTCACACCGCGCTATGACGCCAGGGACATCTTCCTGGCCACGCTCACGCTCTATCTGCGGGAGCAGACGGCCTGACCGGCAGGTTTTTGTTGCGCTCGCGGGAATAATCGGGTATACTATCTAAGTTTGATAATTTTTGATATTGGATCATACAACAACAGAGGAGCGGACTATGGATCTGAAACAGGAAATCGAGCGCCGCCGGACATTTGCGATCATCTCGCACCCGGACGCCGGCAAGACGACGCTCACGGAAAAACTGCTGCTGTACGGCGGGGCCATCCAGCTCGCCGGCTCGGTCAAGGGCAAGGCGACCGCGCGTCACGCGGTCTCGGACTGGATGGAGCTTGAAAAGCAGCGCGGTATCTCCATCACATCGTCGGTCATGCAGTTTGAGTATGAGGGCTATTGCATCAACATCCTCGACACGCCGGGCCATCAGGACTTCTCGGAGGACACGTACCGCACGCTCATGGCGGCCGACAGCGCCGTCATGGTCATCGACGCGGCCAAGGGTATCGAGCCGCAGACGCGCAAGCTCTTCAAGATCTGCGCCATGCGCCACATCCCGATCTTCACGTTCATCAACAAGCTCGACCGTGAGGCGCGCGACCCGTTTGAGCTCATGGAGCAGCTCGAAAACGAGTTCGGCATCGGCACCTACCCCGTCAACTGGCCGATCGGCTGCGGACATGACTTCAAGGGCGTGTTTGACCGCGACCGCCGCGAGATCCTCGCGTTTCAGGAGTTTCACCGTGGGCAGAACAAGATCCGCCCCATCGAGTGCGAGCTCACGGACGTCGAGCGGCTCGACGAGCTGATCGGGCCGCGCCAGCGCGAAAAGCTCACCGAGGACATTGAACTGCTCGACGGTGCGGGCTATTCCTTCGACCTCGATGAGGTGCGCGCCGGCCGCCTCAGCCCGGTGTTCTTCGGCTCCGCGCTGACGAACTTCGGCGTTGAGCCGTTTCTGGAAAACTTCCTGCACATGACGATGCCGCCGCTGCCGCGCACAACGGCCGACGGCACGGTCGACCCGTTCCAGCCGGGCTTTTCCGCGTTCGTGTTCAAGATCCAGGCGAACATGAACAAGGCCCACCGTGACCGCATCGCGTTTATGCGCATCTGTTCCGGCAAATTCGTGCGCGACCATGAGTATCTGCACGTGCAGGGCGGCAAGACGCTCAAGCTCGCGCAGCCGCAGCAGCTCATGGCGCAGGAGCGCGCGATCATCAACGAGGCCTACGCCGGCGATATCATCGGCGTGTTCGACCCCGGCATCTTCTCCATCGGCGACACGATCTGCGAGCCCAAAATGCACGTGTGCTTCGAGGGCATCCCGACGTTTGCACCGGAGCATTTCTCCATCATCTCGCAGGTGGACACCATGAAGCGCAAGCAGTTTGTCAAGGGCGTCACCCAGATCGCGCAGGAGGGCGCCATCCAGATCTTCCATGAGCCGAACAGCGGCATGGAGGAGGTCATCGTCGGCGCGGTCGGCGTGCTGCAGTTCGAGGTGCTGGAGTACCGGCTCAAGAACGAGTACAACATCGACATCCGCCGCCGCGACCTGTCGTATTCCTACATCCGCTGGATCACGAGCGAGGGCACCGATCCCACGGCGCTCAACCTCGCCTCGGACACGAAGTGGGTGCAGGACTTCCGCGGCCACAATCTGCTCATCTTCAACAATGAGTGGAGCATCCGCTGGGCGGAGCAGAAAAACCCCGACCTGACGCTGGCGGAGTTCAGCCGGAACTGGTAAAAAAGATTGCAAATATGTATGCAAAACGCACGAAGGCCTTTCGAGAGAAGGGCGCTTCGTGCGTTTTGCGTATGGACAGGAAATGAAATCTTTTGTGGAGTCAGCGAATTGAGCGATTGGGCGAATATACCAAAATAAGATACAACAATTTGCAACAAAAATAATATTTATAAAAATAAACAATAAAAGGTTGACGCAGAAAGAATGATATAGTAAATTTAACATAAAAAAGGAATTTATATCTAAAGATGGGAAGCTGATGCAAATTTTGAAGTTTTGACTCGCGTCTAAAACTGGAATTGATTCCGTACAGTTAGGAGACGATTCCGATGTGCTGAGTGCAGTTTGGTGTGATTGTGATTTGAAAGCAGATGCATCCCAATTTAGCAAACTGGGCTTTGCGAGCGATATGAACAGCCTTTCGTATCGGTACAAAGTATATAACGCAGCTGGGGTCTGTACGATGTCTGCCAGCGATACCGTAACGTGCCCAACTGTTGATTCCTATCTTATCGTATATTATCAGTAAGGGGGTGTCCATCATGGAGCACAGACGGCCAAGTCTATTTAGAAGTTTCTGCATTACGCTGGTGCTCCTGCTGTCGTTGGGCTTGTGTGGCTGCAAGGCGCAGCCGGAGGCGGATACGTTCTTTTTCCAATACGAAGGCTACTTTGCGGCGCCGGTATCTTCTACGCTGACCGTGGCAATCACCGGATTCAGCACGAAGGAAGCATGCGCCGCGGTGTTTCAGAATGCAGCGTCCATGTCCTTTGAGGGAAATGATGCGGTGCGGATCCAGAAGTTTTCCATAGAGCCGCACGAGTCCATTGGAGCTTACAGCGCGTGTGCGGTACGTGCAACGCTGGCGTTTGAAACGGCGGGCGTGACGGATGCAACGGCGCTGTGTGTGCAATTTCGGGATGGGAGCGAGCAGACGTACCCAATTGGAACGTGGACATTCGACGTGCAGGACGCACCGGATCACGCAGAACTGCTGAATGTCTGGTCGTCCCCAGCATCGAATCGGGTTGGAAATATGTTCCCGTACCATTATGAGCTGCTGGATCGGGCCGCATCCATCCGGTCTATCCAATATGGACCGGATCAAATCGCCGATGTGGCGGACGGCATCACGGTATACGACGGCGTTGCGGAAGGGAAGCTGGCGCTCTCAGGTGACGCGCCGGTGCGGCTGATCCGCCCGCGCATCAAGGTGGAACAGAACGGCGAAGCCTACAGCGTTTATGGTATTTGCTGCTATTGCGGCGCGCTGGATGTGACGAAAGCGGACATACAGGCGGCGCAGGACGCGGCCAGCAGAACAGCATAGAAACAGGATGATCGCGCAGGAGGGTTCTCCTGCGCGATTTTTGGCAAAATACGGCCATCGGGATTTTGTGCTTTCATATCCGATCTGCCCCAAACCGACAGGTTTCTTCCGGCCCTTTGTGTATACTGCTGTCAAACGAAAGCGAGGAGGGAGACGATATGAAACAGCTCCGCTTTGTGATCCTGATCATGCTCATCATGCTGCTGCTGTGCCCGGCTGCGCGTGCGGCGCAGACGCCCGGCAGTGCGCAGGCGCAACAAATGGGAAAACCTCCTGCACAGCAGGAGGTTTTCCCATTTGTATCGATGCTTAGAACAGATCCTCGACCACGTTCTCGGGCGGGACTTCCAGCAGGGAGGGGTTGTGCATGAACATCTTCATGTACTTGAACGACGAGGCGTAATAATACCCGTCGCACACGCGCTCGTCCATGACGGCCATAAAGTCGATGTACTTGCGCTCGACCGCCTTGCCCTCGCGGTCGAGCTCGACCGCCTTGCGCTTGGCGCCGAAGGCGATGAACATCGGCAGGGTGCCGAAGTTATACAGGTGGTGATAGATCGGCGGGATGCCGAGCGAGCCCATGTCGGTGATGATCATCGAGCCGTGGAAGGGGCTGGCGTCGAGCAGCTTCTGCGGGATGATGCCGAAGTAGTCCATCACGCGCAGGCAGCCGATGGCGAAGCGCAGCAGGAAGCGCGGCAGCTTCAGCAGCGCGCCCGCGACCTGCTCGGTGTTGTTGTCCTCGCCGCCGTACTTGATCTCGTCGATCTTCTCGTTCATCTTGCGGTAGACATCAAAGATCGTGTCCGTCGGGGCGAAGACGGCCTTGATGGTCGTCTCGTTCGAGGTGGTGGACATGGTGCGGCGCACGGTCAGCACGACCTCGATGTTGTTGCGCGCATAAATGCGGCGGCCGGCCACAAAGCGGTTGATGCCGGGACGCATGGAGACCATGCGCACATAGGCCGCGATGAACAGGTGCAGGTAGCCGAGACCCTTGTAGCCCTCGAGCCGTTTCTGACGCAGCCAGCGGTCGGTATCCGTGATCTCGATGCAGTCCTCAAACTGGTTGCAGGCATCGTTTTTCGTGGGCATGATATAGGGCATGAACTTGTAAAACGGTGCGAGCGAATGGATCAGGCGACCGTCCTTGCGGTCTCCGAGACGGCGTTTGCTCTCCATAGGAAATACCTCCGAATATACGAATAAAGTTCAAACTTTTTAACTTTGGTACGACCATTATAGGTGATTTCCGAAATAATAGCAAGTAAAAAAGTATTTAAAATGATGATAACTGCATTTTTCCAATTATTTTGGCGGGTGCATTATCGGGAAAACGTAACGGTATCATCTGAAGAAATCATGCAAAAAAATAAACGTTAAATTTTCGTCAATGACGTGAAAAAGCTAGCAATATCAATAGTTTTTTAACACTTGGGTGTTTGAAAATTGACATACATTTTTGGGCAATATCGCTTGCGAAACGGGTATGAATAGGGTAGAATACATACATTATGTAGATACAGTTCGCTAATGCGAGCGTGCGCGGCATAATACTACTTCGAATTGTAGGGAGGTGTAGGGATGTCATTTGAGGCGATAACAACGATCCGTGACGCGGAAAACCGTGCAAAGCAGATCCAAGCCGACGCGCAGGCGGCCGCTGCAGCGGCAGTGGAAGCGGCTCAGGCCGAGGGCAAAGCGGCGATCGAGGCGGCCGTCGGCAAGGCGCAGCGCGAGCTGCAGACGCTGCGGGCCAAATCAGATGAAAAGGCGAAGGCAGATGCGGAAAAGCTGGCTGCGGAGACCAAGAACAAGGAAGCGGCCATGCGCATCAAGGCCAAGACCAATCTGGATCGCGCTGCATCACTTATCGTGGAAAGGATCGTGAACGGCTGATGGCCATTGTACACATGAAAAAGCTGCGGCTTATGGTCGTTCGCGGGCAGAAAGATGCTCTGCTGCGCGACCTGATGCTGCTCGGCTGCGTGCAGGTCTCGGAACCGGACGCGCTTTTGGCGGATGCAGAGGCTGCCGCGGTCCTGCGTCAGGAGAGCGGCAACGTGACGGAGACGCGCAGTGAGCTGACGCGCCTGAACGCTGCACTCAAGCTGCTGGATAAGTATGCGCCGGTCAAGTCCAAGCTGCTCAGCTCCCGGCCGGAGGTCACGGAGCGCGAGTTTCTGGATGTCGGCGCCTACCGCAAGGAGCTCGACGCGGTCGCACAGCTCGAAGAGCTGGAGGCCGACGTGCGCCGCTATAACGGCGAGGAGGCAAAGCTGCGCAGCAGCGTTGAGGCGCTGCGCCCGTGGGAGACGCTTGACCTGCCGCTGAGCATGGGCTCGACCGCGACGACGCGCATTACGCTGGGTATGCTGCCGGCGGCGGCAGACTTCGCTGAGGCGCAGGAGACGCTGGAGGAAGCGGCACCCGAGTCGCAGATGTATGAGATCTCCGCAGACAGGGAACAGCACTATGTGCTGCTCATCTGCATGAAGGACGAGCTGACGGAGGCGCTGGCTGCGCTGCGCACCTTCGGCTTCACGCTGGCAAACCTCGGCGGCACGCCGGGAACGGCCAAGCAAAACATTGACAGCGCGCAGCAGCAGATCGCGGATGTCATCCGCAAGCGTGAGCAGGCGGAGGCGGACATCGCCGCCTTTGCACCGCACCGCGATGCGTTCAAGCTCTGCATCGACCGTGCGAGCGTCCGGCTCGGCCGCGCCGAGGCGGAGGAGCGTCTGGTCGGCACGGAGAGCGTCGTGTGTATGCGCGGCTGGCTCACGGCGCCGGAGGAGGAAAAGCTCACGGCGGTGCTCGCGAAGTATGACTGCGCATGGGATCTGGCCGACCCCACGGAGGATGAATATCCCGAGGTGCCGGTCAAGCTCAAGAACAACAAGTTTACAGAGCCGCTCAACATGGTCACGAACATGTACAGCCTGCCGGCCTACGGCACGGTGGACCCGAACCCGCTCATGGCGCCGTTTTTCATCCTGTTTTACGGCATCATGATGGCGGACATGGGCTACGGTCTCGTGATGGTGCTCGCGGCGCTCATCGCGCTCGGCAAGATGAAGCCCAAGCGCGGCAGCAAGTATTTCTGCGAGCTGCTGCTTGCCTGCGGCGTGTCGACGTTCCTGCTCGGCATTGTGACGGGCGGCTTCTTCGGAAACGCCGTGCCGACGATCGTGAAGATGTTCGGCCACGATGTCCAGCTCGGCATCCTGACAAGCCCGCTGCTCGACCCGCTCAAGGATACGACGACGATCCTCATCGGCGCTATGGTGCTCGGCTTTATCCAGCTCGTGACCGGCATGATCGTGAACATGGTCATGGAGTGCCGCCAGGGCAAGGTCGGCGACGCGATCTTCAACGAGGGCACATGGCTGGTCCTGTTTGCGGGACTTGCGCTGTATGTGCTCAAGATCGGCAACATCGCCGGCGTCCCGGTCGTGCTGTGCATCGGCGGCCTGATGCTGCTCTACGGCTCCGGCCGTGAGGCCAAGGGCTTCGGCAAGGTCACGGCCGTGTTCGGCGCGCTCTACAACGGTCTGACCGGCTGGTTTGGCGACATTCTCTCGTATTCCCGACTCATGGCTCTGATGCTGGCCGGCAGCGTCATCGCGCAGGTGTTCAACACTCTCGCTGCAATGCCGTCGAGCGGCGGTGTGACCGTCGTGTCGATGCTGGTCTTTATCCTCATCTTCCTGGTGGGTCACGCGCTGAACTTCGGTCTGAACCTGCTCGGCTGCTTCGTGCACGACCTGCGTCTGCAGTGTCTGGAGTTCTTCGGTAAGTTCTATGTCGACGGCGGCAAGCCCTTCAGCCCGCTGGAGATCAACACGCGCTATGTCGACGTGGAAAATCATAATTTCTAAACATTCGTACTCAAGAGATATTTAAGGAGGAAATTGAAAATGGCATTTCTCGAATCCATCGGTGGTCTGGCTCTCGGCCTTCTCGGCGCTGCGCTCGCAGCGGCTCTCGCGTGCATCGGCTCTGCAAAGGGCACCGGCATCGCCGGTGAGGCCGGCGCAGGTCTCGTCTCGGAGGATCCCAGCAAGTTCGGTAAGGCGATGATCATGCAGGTCATCCCCGGCACGCAGGGTCTGTACGGCTTCGTCATCTGGTTCCTTGCTCAGAGCCAGATCTTCGCTGCCAACGCCGCCGCTCCGCTGACCGTTGCGCAGGGCCTGCAGTACTTCGCAGCCTGCCTGCCGATCGCGCTCGGCGGTCTGATCTCCGCCATCGCGCAGGGCAAGGTCGCTGCCGCGTCCCTGAACATTCTGGCCAAGAAGCCGGACGACTGGTCCAAGGGCATGATCTTCTGCATCACGGTCGAGTTCTACGCCATCCTCTGCCTGCTGGCGTCGTTCCTGATGCTCAACGGCTTGAAGTAATCCAAAATCCTCTTCCGACAGAAGGGAACGAAGATCTATGAATGGTATTGAAAAAATCACCGGCCGCATCGAGGCGGACGCACGGGAGCAGGCGAGTGCCATCACGGCCGACGCCGAGGCCAAGTGCGCCGAGATCCGCGCCGGCTATGACAAGCAGGCGCAAGACCAGTATTGGGCGCGCGTGCGCGACGGTGTAAAGACCTGCGAGGATCGCGTGCAGCGCATGGGACGTCTGGCGGAAATGGAAGCCAGAAAGAGCATTCTTGCTCTCAAGCAGGAGATGGTCGACGCGGCGTTTGCCGCCGCGCTCGAGCGCATCTGCACCATGCCGCAGGCGGACTACGTGGCCTATCTTGCCAAGCTCGCGGCGCAGGCTGCGACGACCGGCACCGAGGCCTTGGTGTTCAACGCCAAGGACCAGGCCGCGTGCGGTCAGGCGGTCGCGGACGCTGCAAACGCGCTGCTCGCGCAGCAGGGCAAGCAGGCGCGGCTCACCGTGAGCCCCGCCACGCGCGACCTGCGCGCCGGTTTTGTGCTCCAGCAGGGAGACATCGAGGTCAACTGCGCGGTGGAGACGATCGCAGAGCTCTGCCGCAGTGATCTGGCTGCTCAGGTCGCCGAGGTCTTGTTCGGCGCATGACCTGCCCCGCCCCACGCGGGGGAATGAATTATCCTATATGGGGCGCAGGGCTCTGCGCCGCATGAAGGAGGAACGGAATTGTCTAAAGTAAAAGATACGAACTACCTTGCGATTACGGCAATGCTGGCAGCCCGCGAGACCAAGATGCTTTCCGCTGAGCGCATGGAGCGCATGATCGATGCGCCCACGAACGAGGAGGCGGCCAAGATCCTTGAGGAATGCGGCTACGGCGACCTGAGCGGTCTGAGCGCGAAGGACGCCGGCGCTGCGCTCGAGGCGCACATCGCGGCGCTGTTCGACGAGGTCGAGGGCATGGTCCCGGAGGGGCAGCTCGTGCAGCTGTTCCGCCTCAAGTACGACTACCACAACGCCAAGGCGCTCATCAAGGCACAGGCCATGGGCACGGACTGCGGCGCGATTCTGTCGCAGCGCGGCACGGTGCCGCCGCAGAAGCTGCACGCCGCGTTCTATGAAGAGGACTACCGCGACATCCCGCCCGTTCTGGCACAGGCCATGGTCGATGCCGCTGCGATCCTCGCGCGCACAGCCAATCCGCAGGCGGCGGACTTTGCACTTGACCGCGCGTATTTCGCGCAGATGCTCGCGCTCTGCGACGGTCTGAGTGACGGCGGCTTTGCCAAGGGCTATGTGCAGCTGCAGATCGACGGTGCGAACCTGCGCGCCGCCGTGCGCACGCGCCGCATGGCCAAGGACGCGGACTTTCTCAAGAATGCGCTCGTCTCCGGCGGCACGATCGGCACGGACCGCGTGCTTGCGGCGTTTGAGTCGGCCGAGGCGCTCACGGCGCTCTATGCCAACACGTGGCTGAGCAATGCGGCGTCTGCCGGTGCGGCCGCCATGAGCGGCGGCGCGCTGACGGCGTTTGAGCTGCTGTGCGACAACGCGCTCATGGACTACATCCGCGCGGCCAAGCTGCGCAGCTTCGGCGCGGCGCACGTGTCGGCGTATCTCGCCGCCATGGAAAACGAGACGACGGCCGCCAGAATGATCCTGACGGGCAGACTCGCCGGGCTTCAGCCCGCGGTCATCCGGGAAAGGCTGCGTGAGACTTATGCTTAAAATTGCAGTTGTCGGCGGTGCGGAGACCGTCATGGGCTTCAAGGCGCTCGGTCTCGAGGCCTGCCCGGTCGCCAACGCCGAGGAGGCGCGCGAGACGCTGCGCCGCCTGACCAAAGACTCTGAGGACTACGCCATCATCTACGTGGAAGAGAATCTGGCGCAGGAGCTTCAGCACGAGATCGACAAATTCAAAGATGTTCCCAAGCCGGCCATCATCCTGATCCCCGGCAGGGAAGGCCCCCTCGGCCTCGGCCAGACCGCGCTCAAGGCGGCGGTCGAGCGAGCGGTTGGCTCCGATATCCTTTAAGGAAAGGAAGAATGAAATTGAGCGGAACTATCACAAAAGTTTCCGGTCCGCTGGTCGTGGCCAACGGTCTTGCCGATGCCAACGTCTCTGACGTTGTGCGTGTCGGCGAGCAGCGCCTGATCGGCGAGATCCTGAATATGACCGGCGACAGCGCGTCCATCCAGGTCTACGAGGAGACCTCCGGCCTCGGTCCCGGCGCGAAAGTCGAGACGACCGGTATGCCGCTGTCCGTGGAGCTTGGCCCCGGTATGCTGGAGAATATCTATGACGGTATCCAGCGCCCGCTGCCCGAGATCCGCGACCTGACCGGCTCGAACATCACCCGCGGCATCGAGGTGCCCGCGCTCAACCGCGGGCGCGTGTGGCACTTTGATCCCGTCGTGCAGCCCGGCACCGCCGTTTCCGGCGGCGACGTGATCGGCACCGTCCAGGAGACGACGGCCATCCTGCACAAGATCATGGTGCCCCCGCAGATGGCGGGCACGATCAAGAGCATCACCGGCGGTGACTTCACGGTCGACCAGACCGTCGCCGTGCTCACCGACGCTGCCGGCGTCGATCATGAGCTGAACATGATCCAGCGCTGGCCGGTGCGTATCGCGCGCCCCTATGCGCAGAAGTTCGCCCCGAACAAGCCCATGAACAGCGGCCAGCGTATCATCGACACGCTCTTCCCGATCGCCAAGGGCGGCACGGCAGCCGTGCCCGGCCCGTTCGGCAGCGGCAAGACCGTCGTGCAGCATCAGCTCGCCAAGTGGTCGGACGTGGACGTCGTCGTCTACATCGGCTGCGGCGAACGCGGCAACGAGATGACCGACGTTCTCATGGAGTTCCCGGAGCTGACCGACCCGCGCAACGGCGAGCCGCTCATGAAGCGCACCGTGCTCATCGCCAACACCTCCGATATGCCGGTGGCTGCGCGTGAGGCGTCCATCTACACCGGCATCACCATCGCGGAGTATTTCCGCGACATGGGCTATGACGTCGCCGTTCTGGCTGACTCCACCTCCCGCTGGGCCGAGGCACTGCGTGAGATGTCCGGCCGTCTGGAGGAGATGCCCGGCGAAGAAGGCTACCCGGCCTACCTCGCATCGCGCATCGCGCAGTTCTACGAGCGTGCCGGCTGCATCCGCTGCATCGGCAGCGATGCCGACCGCCGCGGTTCCGTCACCGCCATCGGCGCTGTCTCGCCTCCGGGCGGCGACATTTCCGAGCCTGTCTCGCAGGCGACCATGCGCATCGTCAAGGTGTTCTGGGCGCTTGATTCGAGCCTTGCCTATGCCCGCCACTTCCCGGCCATCAACTGGCTGACGTCCTACTCGCTGTATGTCGACTCGCTCAAGCCGTGGTATGAGGCCACGTTCGGCGAGGAATATATGGCCAACCGCGACAAGGCCATGAGCATCCTGCAGCAGGAATCCGAGCTGCAGGAGATCGTCCGCCTCGTCGGTCAGGACGCGCTGTCCCCGGCCGACCGCCTGACGATGGAGACGGCCAAGATGATCCGCGAGGACTTCCTGCAGCAGAACGCCTTCGTCGACATCGACAGCTACTCAGAGTACCGCCGTCAGTATCTGCTGCTCGGCCTCATCCTGCACTATGACGCCGAGTGCCGTGACGCGCTCGAGAAGAACGCGCCGATGCACAAGCTCTTTGCCATTCCCGCCCGCGTCGATATCGGCCGCGCCAAGAGCGTGCCGAGCGACGAGTACGAGCAGGTCTATGCCAGGATCGCGGCGGATATGACTGCACAGATCAAAGAGATTATCGCCGGAGGTGAGGAGCAGTGATTAGAGAATACAAGACCATCCAGGAGATCGCCAGCCCTCTGATGATCGTCAAGAACGTCGAAGGCGTGACCTACGACGAGCTGGCCGAGATCGAGCTCCCGAACGGTGAAGTCCGCCGCTGCAAGGTCCTCGAGGTCGAGGACGATCATGCGGTCGTGCAGCTCTTTGAGAGCGCACAGGGCATCAATCTCGCGCAGTCGAAGGTGCGCTTTCTCGGCCACCCGCTGCAGCTGGGCGTGAGCGAGGATATGCTCGGCCGCGTCTTCAACGGCATGGGCGAGCCCATCGACGGCGGTCCGGCGATCCTCGCCGAGGAGCACCGCGACATCAACGGTCTGCCGATGAACCCGGCGGCCCGCGCCTACCCGGCAGAGTTCATTCAGACCGGCGTGTCCACCATCGACGGCCTGAACACCCTCGTCCGCGGCCAGAAGCTGCCGATCTTCTCGGCTTCCGGTCTGCCGCACGCCGCCCTCGCCGCGCAGATCGCGCGTCAGGCGAAGGTGCTGGGCGACAATGAGAACTTCGCTGTCGTCTTTGCCGCCATCGGCATCACGTTCGAGGAGTCTGAGTACTTCATTCAGGAGTTCCGCCGCACCGGCGCCATCGACCGCACGGTTGTGTTCTCGAACCTCGCCAACGACCCCGCCGTCGAGCGTATCGCGACCCCGCGTATGGCGCTGACCGCGGCCGAGTATCTGGCCTTCGAGAAGGATATGCAGGTGCTGGTCATCCTGACCGATATCACCAACTACGCCGAGGCACTGCGTGAGGTCTCCGCGGCCAAGAAGGAAGTCCCCGGCCGCCGCGGCTATCCCGGCTACCTGTACACCGACCTTGCCACGCTCTACGAGCGCGCAGGCCGCCGCATCGGCAAGTCCGGCTCGATCACCATGATCCCGATCCTGACCATGCCCGAGGACGACAAGACCCACCCGATCCCCGACCTGACCGGTTACATCACCGAGGGTCAGATCATCCTCTCCCGTGACCTGTACCGCAAGGGCATCATCCCGCCCGTGGACGTGCTGCCCAGCCTGTCGCGTCTGAAGGATAAGGGCATCGGCGAGGGCAAGACCCGTGAGGACCACTCCGGCACGATGAACCAGCTGTTTGCGGCCTATGCCCGCGGCAAGGACGCAAAGGAGCTCATGACCATCCTCGGCGAGGCGGCGCTGTCGGACGACGACAAGCAGTTTGCGAAGTTCGCCGACGCGTTTGAGCAGCGCTACGTCAATCAGGGCAACAACACCAACCGCACCATTGAGGATACCCTCAACCTCGGCTGGGAGCTGCTGAGCCTGCTGCCGCGCACCGAGCTCAAGCGTATCAAGCCCGAGCTGATCGAAAAGTATATGCCCGAGACCTGATCGCACCCGTCCCGCAGACTTACCAAGTGAGGTGATTTGATGGCAAATACAGCGATTACCCCGACAAGAATGGTGCTCAACCAGCTCAAGGGCCGGTTGAAGACCGCTCGCAGGGGTCATAAGCTCCTCAAGGATAAGCGTGACGAGCTGATGCGTCAGTTCCTCGACAACGTGCGCCTGAACAAACAGCTGCGTGCAAAGGTCGAGCAGGGACTCACGGAGGCGTTCGGCTCTCTGTCGGTCGCGTCCGCGATCATGTCCCCGGAAATGCTCGAGCAGTCGCTGCTCTACCCGCGGCAGAGCGTCGAGTTGGGCATGACCTATCAGAACATCATGAGCGTGAACGTGCCGGTCTACGATTTCCAGACCCGCAACAGCGACCCGTCCGAGATCTTCCCGTACGGCTTCGCGCAGACGTCCGGCGAGCTGGACGATGCGCTCGAGAAGCTGGCGGAGGTGTTTAAGGATATGCTGGAGCTTGCGCAGGTCGAAAAGACCACGCAGATGCTCGCGCAGGAGATCGAAAAGACCCGCCGCCGCGTCAACGCGCTCGAATACGTGATGATCCCGGAGCTGGAGCAGAACATTCGTTACATCTCCATGAAGCTGGACGAGAACGAAAGTTCGACCAAGGTGCGCCTGATGAAGGTCAAGGAAATGGTCCTCGAGGACGCACACCATTATAAGCAATAACGTATCTCAAAACCGCCGCATCCAACGATGCGGCGGTTTTTCAGCTTGCAAAAAACCTCGTAGAGTTTCGCCGCCGGTGCGGCGAAAGAAAGTCCAATCATTTTCT
>OLRG01000215.1_pt1 | contig 60834 bp, 43 predicted proteins | sample 1672331 | NCBI WGS metagenome assembly OLRG01 (sample SAMEA3136672, study PRJEB25190) | human gut metagenome
ATTCTTTTCTTAGCAGATTTAATGTTAGCCAATTCGTACACCTCCAATTTAATTCTGTAATTATTATACTCCAGTCATAGAAACAGACACGGGCGCTTCTATGAACATGCTTATATATATTATCCCAATTACTTTATCTTGTCAATACATATTTCCACAAAAAAAGCGAAAAATATAGAAAAACAAGTGCTGTTAAGAAGCCGGTGAGCAGTAACAGACAGGTTATTCTCCGGCACAGAATCAGCAACACATAAAATATTTGCAGACTTTTATAAAAAGGAAGGAGAATCACAGGCATGGAGGGAAATTACAAAATCAGAACAGACCTTGCTCTGGAAACAACCGAACGCTTCACGGAAGAAAATGTAGAAGTCCGTGGTGTGGAAATTCAGGAAAACTACGATGAAGAAAAAGATATCAAAACAACCACAGTCAGGATTACCACTGAAAACGGTGCCCGGACCATGGGCCGCCCACAGGGGACCTACATTACCATCGAAGCACCGGGTCTTTCCGTACACGACGAAGATTACCACAGAGAAATTTCCGGAGAAATCGCACGGCACCTCAGAAAACTGCTCCATCTGGAAAAAGAACAGTCCATTCTGGTAGTAGGACTCGGAAATTCAGCCATCACCGCTGATTCCCTCGGTCCCCATGTAGTAGAGAATCTCAACATCACCAGACATATGATCCGTGAATATGGCCTGCAAAGCTTTGGCAAAGAAAAAATGCACCGCACCAGCGGAATCATTCCCGGGGTAATGGCGCAGACCGGAATGGAAACCTCAGAGATCATACAGGGAATCGTGGCAGAAACGAAACCAGACGTAGTCATTGCCATCGACGCACTCGCAGCCAGAAGTACCAGACGCCTGAACCGAACCATCCAGATCACAGACACTGGGATCAATCCGGGCTCCGGTGTGGGAAACCACCGCACAGGACTGACAGAAGAAAATCTCCAGGTAAAAGTAATCGGAATCGGAGTTCCCACAGTCGTAGACGCAGCCACCATCGTCCACGACTCCATGGCTCACCTGCTGGAAGCCCTGGATGAAACCGAACAGAAAGAATTCCTCGAAGAAATGATCGCCCCGAACCTCCACACCATGTTCGTCACCCCCAAAGACGTAGACGAAACCATAAAATACCTCAGCTTCACCATCTCCGAAGGACTCAATATCGCATTCGAAGAAGCCGATGAGTAATGAAACCGCCAGTCCAATGTATATTCATATTTGTAAAACCATATTCATAGGATAACTTAAGAGGTGATCTGTGTGACAAATTTTCAGAAAGCGTTCTGCATTGTGCTGAGCATGTGCTTTTTTACTGTTCTGGCAGTGCTGCCAGGCACGCTTTTTACAGGAGAAAATGTGTACAGGCATCTGCCCTTGTACCGCTTTCTGGAAAAAAAGGCCCAAATATATCCCTATGAGGACCGGGAAACCTACGAAAAAATTGCCGGAGAAAACGGCAGATATCTTGGCGAACAAGCCCAGTCCGAACAGAAAACTGCCAGATTAGGAGAAAAAAACGAAACAAAAGAAACAGAAGAAAATCAAAAAGAAAAAATAACAGCAAAATCAACACCAACCGTTGCACCGGAGAAAAAAATAAAAACATCAAAATCATCGAAATCCAGGAAAGGTACTGAGATATCTCCAACTCCACAAATATCAACATCATTATCAGAAGAACCGGAAATTCACAATTCCATTTATAACTCTAATTCTGATTCCACCACAGAAACTATGGCAGGTGCGGGAAACGCATCTACAGGCAATGCTTCTACAGGTAATGCATCTATAGGCAATGCCTCTCCGGGCAATACTTCTGTACTTCCCCATCCAGCCATTGACCTTTCGCCAGCAAAACTTGCAGATTATGACTACTTACTGGGACAATTTTACATTATAGATTCCAATACAGAGACAAATTCTTACCAAATCAACGCGGAGGACTTTTTACAACAGGATTTTACAATTTCTAAAGATACAGACACTCCCCAAATACTGATCTACCACAGCCATTCACAGGAAACTTTTGCAGATTCCAGAGAAGGAAAAGAAGAGGACACGATCGTAGGAGTAGGAGATTATCTGACACAGCTACTGACAGAAACCTACGGATATCAGGTTATTCACCTGAAAGAACAGTTTGACATGGCAGGCGGAGAGCTGGATCGCAGTGCGGCCTATGATTATGCCAGAGCCTACCTTGAACCCTTCCTTCAGGAAAATCCGGATATCCAGGTGATCATAGACCTCCATCGCGATGGAGTCCCGGAAGGCCGTCATCTTGTAACCGAAATCAATGGAAAACCAACTGCTCAGATACTTTTTTACAATGGACTGAGCTACACCACATCCAAAGGCACTCTGGACTATCTTCCCAACCCCTACATACAGCAAAACCTCGCCTTCTCCTTTCAACTCGAATACCAGGCAGCAGAATACTATCCCGAATTTTACCGCGGAATCTATCTTGCAGGTTACCGCTACAATCTCCATCTCCGTCCACGCTCCCTTCTCCTTGAAGCAGGAGCACAGACCAACACTGTTCAGGAAGTTAAAAACGCCATGGAACCCTTCGCAGATATCCTGGATAAAGTTTTGCAGGGGTAAAGGAAACCGCCCCGGAAAAAAGAACTGTTTCTGAGCGTCCGTCTCGAGTGTTACTGTTCACTCCGTTCTCAGTAACACTCTCGATTTTTCTCTATAAAAACCCGTAAATAACAAGGATGACAAAGCCCCTCTCAATATGTTATAATACAAAATTAGCAAGCAAATAAACAATTAAGAATATAAGAAAAGAACTTAGGAGGTACTTCCTGAATGATAGACCAGAGCAAAATCAGAAATTTCTGTATTATTGCACATATAGACCACGGCAAATCAACCTTAGCTGACCGAATCATCGAAATGACCGGCACCCTGACCGAACGCGAAATGCAGTCCCAGGTCCTCGATAACATGGACCTCGAACGAGAACGTGGAATCACCATCAAATCCCAGGCAGTCCGCATCGTCTACAAAGCCAGCGACGGCGAAGAATACATCTTCAACCTCATCGACACCCCAGGCCACGTAGACTTCAACTACGAAGTTTCCAGAAGTCTCGCAGCCTGCGACGGTGCCATCCTCGTAGTAGACGCAGCTCAGGGAATCGAAGCTCAGACTTTGGCAAACGTATACCTCGCACTTGACCACGACCTCGACGTTCTCCCGGTCATCAACAAAATTGACCTTCCAAGTGCAGAACCAGACCGCGTAGTCAGTGAAATCGAAGATGTCATCGGCCTCGAAGCTCACGATGCCCCGAGAATCTCCGCCAAAACCGGACTGAACGTAGAAGAAGTTCTCGAACAGATCGTAACCAAAATCCCGGCACCACACGGCGATGTAAATGCTCCGCTGAAAGCCCTGATCTTCGACTCCATCTACGACGCATACAAAGGTGTTATCGTATTCTGCCGTGTCATGGACGGCCGTGTTAAAAAAGGCACTCAGATCCAGATGATGGCAACCGGCTTCACCACAGAAGTTGTAGAAGTCGGATATTTCGGCGCCGGACAGTTTATCCCATGTGATGAACTTACCGCAGGTATGGTAGGCTACATCACAGCCAGCATCAAAAACCTTGGCGACACCCGCGTCGGTGATACAGTCACAGACAAAGAAAGACCATGCGCAGAAGCCCTCCCGGGATACAAAAAAGTAAACCCGATGGTATACTGCGGCTTATACCCGGCAGACGGAGCCAAATACGGTGACTTAAGAGACGCCCTCGAAAAACTCCAGCTCAACGATGCCTCCCTTTTCTATGAACCGGAGACATCCGTAGCCCTTGGTTTCGGTTTCCGCTGTGGCTTCCTTGGACTTCTTCACCTTGAGATCATCCAGGAACGACTGGAAAGAGAATACAATTTAGATCTTGTAACCACAGCCCCGGGCGTTATTTACAAAGTCCACAAAACAAACGGCGATGTCATCAATCTGACTAACCCAAGCAACCTGCCTGACCCGTCCGAAATCGAATACATGGAAGAACCAATGGTAAATGCTGAGATCATGGTAACCACAGAATTTATCGGTGCCATCATGGATCTCTGCCAGGAACGAAGAGGCCAGTACATCGGAATGGATTATATGGAAGAAACACGAGCACTCCTCAAATACAAACTTCCATTAAATGAGATCATCTACGATTTCTTCGACGCCCTGAAATCCCGCTCCAGAGGTTACGCTTCCCTGGATTACGAACTCTGCGGATATGAACGCAGCGAACTTGTAAAACTGGATATTCTGGTAAACAAAGAAGAAGTGGATGCCCTTTCCTTTATCGTACATGCAGACACCGCTTACGAACGTGGCCGCAAAATGTGCGAGAAATTAAAAGAAGAAATCCCGCGCCAGCTCTTCGAAATCCCGATCCAGGCAGCTATCGGAAGCAAGATCATAGCCAGAGAAACCGTAAGAGCCATGCGTAAAGACGTACTTGCCAAATGCTACGGCGGTGATATTTCCCGTAAGAAGAAACTTCTGGAAAAACAGAAGGAAGGTAAGAAACGTATGCGCCAGGTAGGTAACGTAGAAATCCCTCAGAAAGCATTTATGAGTGTCCTGAAACTGGATGATAAATAAAAAAATGAAAATCAACAAAAAAGCAATTATCACAATCTGCATCCTGGCAGCCGCAGCTGCAATCAGTGGCTGTGGAAAAAAATCAGCACCGGATGCGGCATCTTCTCAGGTGATTCAGATCAGTGTAGCACCCGAAGAAACTACTCCGACACCTGCACCGGACCAGATAGACTCATCCGCAATCACCACCAATGGAAATCTGACTATGGTAAATGAATATCTGGCGGGACAGACTGCCTCTACTTCCTCAGATACAGCTTCTGAACAGGACAGTGAGGCAGATTCCACACAGGATAGCGGCGAGAATAACTAATGGTTGTATCCAGACAAAAAGCAATATAGAAAAAAATTAGAAAAAACATAGCAAAAGCAAACAGCAGACATTACCAAAACAGGAGACGAAAACGAAAATGATGAGCAGCCCCAAAAGCTCTCCCATGGAAATTTACGTCCATATTCCATTTTGCATTAAAAAATGCGATTACTGCGATTTCCTCTCCGGACCGTCCGGGCCAAAAGAGCAGGAAGCCTATGTAAAGGCTCTTCTCGGAGAGATTAATGCAGTAACAGAAGGAACAGGAAGGAGTGTATCCTCTATATTTATAGGAGGAGGCACTCCTTCTGTATTGGATGAGAATTTTATCGGAGACATCTTAAAAACGATCAGAACAAAATTTTCCATACAGGCAGATGCCGAGATCACCATCGAAGTAAATCCCGGAACCGCAGATGACCGGAAACTCCAGGCATACCGGAAATACGGCATCAACCGCCTCAGCATCGGTCTGCAGTCCCCGGATGACAGAGAACTGAAAATCCTCGGAAGGATTCATAACTATGATCAGTTCCTCCGGACCTATCACAGCGCAAGAAAAGCAGGATTTGACAACATTAACATTGACCTGATGAGTGCCATCCCGGATCAGACCTATGAAGGCTGGATTAGAAATCTGCGCACAGCAGCAGAACTGAAACCGGAACATATCTCAGCCTACAGCCTGATCATTGAAGAAGGAACCCCATTTGCCATGCGCCATCTGAACCTTCCGGATGAAGATACAGAATACGAAATGTACGAAGCTACTGCCAGAATCCTCAGAGAATACGGATTCGAACAGTACGAAATCTCCAACTATGCACAGAAAGACAGAGCATGCAGGCATAACATCGGTTACTGGACCCGGCAGGACTATCTGGGATTTGGCCTGGGAGCGGCTTCTCTTTATGGAAAAGAACGCTTTGCCAACATTGCCGACAGAAAAAAATATCAGGAAAACAGCACCAGACCGGAATTAATCCGGGAAAAAGAGCCGACACTTACTATAGAAGATGAAATGGCAGAATTTATGTTTCTGGGACTTCGTATGATCAGAGGAATCGCGAAAGCTGATTTTTCCGATGCTTTCGGCTGCCCGATAGAGGAAATTTACGGAAATGTACTGGAAAAATATGAAGCCATGGGACTTCTTCGGGAAGAAAACGGAAGGATTTTTCTCAGCAGAGAAGGAATCCATGTGAGCAATTCTGTGATGTCGGAATTTCTGCTTTAAGAGTGATGTGAGTGGTGTTTGATTCGGTTACAGTGAGACGGTGAGAACTATAGCGATCCTCTAAAATAACGCATCTTAATCCAGTCCATCAGAGGGTGAACTGTCTTAAATGCATTATTTACGAGGATTGCTATAAAAAACACCTTGACGAACAAATGTTCTTATTGTATACTGAAAACACATTCCGCTATCTGAATGAAGATGATCTGAATCGAAATGATTTCTGAAAATAAAATTACTTCAAAAGATACATTAAACTCAAAGATACATTAAACCCAAAGATACATTAAATCTAAAGATGCATCGAACCCAAAGATACATCCGACCCAAAGATATAACAAACCAAAAGAGATACCACCCAAAGAAAAACAGGAGGCAGAGCATGGCTGCGGATACGACTAAGAAACCATTTATCAGAATCAGAGGTGCCAATGTTAATAACCTTAAAAATTTAAGTGTAGATATTCCCAGAGACAAATTTGTAGTATTTACCGGACTCAGTGGTTCGGGAAAGTCATCTCTGGCATTTGATACGATTTATGCAGAAGGACAGAGACGCTATATGGAATCTCTGTCGTCCTATGCGCGGCAGTTCCTCGGACAGATGGAGAAACCGGATGTGGAGAGCATAGAGGGACTTCCTCCGGCGATTTCCATTGACCAGAAATCCACCAACCGCAATCCACGTTCCACAGTAGGAACTGTCACGGAGATTTACGACTACTTTCGTCTGCTGTACGCCAGAGTCGGAATCCCTCACTGTCCGAAATGCGGAAGAGAGATTAAGAAACAGACTGTTGACCAGATGGTAGATACGATCATGTCCTTTCCGGAACGCACGAAACTCCAGCTTCTGGCTCCGGTTGTGCGTGGACGCAAGGGTACTCATGCCAAACTTCTGGAACATGCGAAACGAAGCGGTTATGTCCGTGTACAGATTGACGGAAATATGTACGAACTTTCCGAAGAAATCAGCCTGGACAAAAATATCAAACATAATATCGAGATCGTGGTAGACCGTCTGATCGTGAAGCCGGGAATCGAAAAGAGACTTGCAGATTCGATAGAGACAGTGCTGGAACTTGCGGACGGACTTCTGATGGTAGATACCATGGACGGAACTATTCACAATTTCAGCCAGAGTTTCTCCTGCCCGGACTGTGGCGTGAGCATTGACGAGATCGAACCGAGAAGTTTCTCCTTCAATAATCCGTTTGGAGCCTGCCCGGATTGTCTGGGACTGGGATATAAGATGGAATTTGATATTGACCTGATGATCCCGGATAAATCCCTGAGCATTCTGGAAGGAGCCATTGTGGTGACCGGATGGCAGTCCTGTACCAGCGAAGGCAGTTTTTCCAGAGCTATTCTGGATGCTCTTGCCAGAGAATATGATTTCAGTCTGGCGACACCTTTCCAGGATTATCCGGATAAGATCAAGGACATTCTGATCAACGGAACCAACGGACATTCCGTAAAAGTATACTATAAAGGACAGCGCGGAGAGGGCGTTTATGATGTTGCTTTCCCGGGACTGATCCGAAATGTGGAGCAGCGTTACCGCGAAACAGGCTCCGATACCATGAAACAGGAATATGAATCTTTCATGCAGATTACTCCTTGTAAGACCTGTAAGGGACAGCGACTGAAGAAAGAATCTCTGGCTGTGACAGTGGCAGATAAAAATATTTATGAGATCACCAATCTTTCCATAGAGAAACTGAAAGCATTTCTGACAGACATGCAGCTCTCCGAACAGCAGCAGTTGATCGGAAAGCAGATCCTCAAAGAGATTCGTGCCAGAGTAAGTTTCCTTTCTGATGTAGGACTGGACTATCTTTCTCTGGGACGTGCCACAGGAACCCTTTCTGGTGGAGAAGCACAGAGAATCCGTCTTGCTACCCAGATCGGTTCCGGTCTTGTGGGTGTTGCCTATATTCTGGATGAGCCGAGTATCGGACTTCACCAGAGAGACAATGACAGACTCCTTGCTTCCCTGATGAAACTGCGTGATCTGGGAAACAGCCTGATCGTGGTGGAACATGACGAAGATACCATGCGTGCGGCAGACTGCATTGTGGATATCGGACCAGGAGCCGGAGAACATGGTGGACAACTGGTTGCCATGGGAACCGCAGAAGACCTGATGAAAAATGAGAACTCTGTGACAGGAGCCTATTTAAGCGGAAAATTAAAGATTCCGGTACCGTCTGAGAGACGCCAGCCGACCGGTTTTCTGACGATCAAAGGTGCGGCAGAGAACAATCTGAAAAACATTGATGTAAAAATTCCTCTGGGGATCATGACCTGTATTACCGGTGTTTCCGGTTCCGGAAAGAGTTCTCTGATCAATGAAATCCTCTACAAACATCTTGCCAGAGATTTAAACAGAGCGAGGGTGATCCCGGGCAAACATAAGGATATTCTGGGAGTGGACCAGCTTGATAAAGTCATCAACATTGACCAGTCCCCGATCGGGCGTACTCCCCGTTCCAACCCTGCCACTTACACAGGAGTGTTTGACCAGATCAGAGATCTTTTTGCAGCGACAGCAGATGCCAAGGCAAGAGGTTACAAGAAAGGCCGTTTCAGCTTTAATGTAAAAGGCGGAAGATGCGAAGCCTGCAGCGGTGATGGTATTATCAAGATTGAGATGCATTTCCTGCCGGATGTCTATGTTCCATGTGAAGTCTGCAAGGGGAAACGCTACAACAGAGAAACACTGGAAGTAAAATATAAAGATAAGAGCATTTACGATGTGCTGAACATGACAGTTGAGGAAGCACTGACTTTCTTTGAAAATGTTCCTTCTATTAAAAGAAAGATACAGACATTGTATGATGTGGGACTTTCCTATATCCGTCTGGGACAGCCTTCCACCGAACTTTCCGGTGGAGAGGCACAGAGAATCAAACTTGCCACAGAACTCAGCAAGCGAAGCACAGGAAAAACCATCTACATTCTGGATGAGCCGACCACAGGACTTCATTTCGCGGATGTACACAAACTGGTTGAGATTCTGAAACGCCTGTCAGAAGGCGGAAACACAGTAGTTGTCATTGAACATAACCTGGATGTGATCAAGACCGCAGACTATATCATCGATATCGGACCGGAAGGCGGAGACAAGGGAGGAACTGTGGTTGCGCAGGGAACACCTGAAGAAATCGCACAGTCCCCTGTTTCCTATACCGGTAAATATGTAAAAAAATATCTGGAAAACTAACCTTTCTTTTTGGATGGAAATTGTATATAATAGAAGCTGTTTAACCGAATCAGAAGAAATTAAAAAATTTTTCTTCTGGTAAATTCGTAACAGTTATTCGATGCAGAATCACATGGCAGAACAGAAAGTGAATCTCTGCCTGAGAGAAAAGAGTGTAAAAACAGAAAGGGGATTTCCATGCCGGCAAGTGATATTGGAATTGACCTGGGGACCAGGAACAGTCTGGCTTATTCTACAGGAAAGGGTTTAGTGTTAAATGAGCCGTCCATCGTAGTTTATGATAAAAATACAGAGAAGATCCGTGCAATCGGAGAAGAAGCAAGGATGATGGAGGGACGTATCAACTCAGATATGGAGATCATCCGTCCGATCCGTCAGGGAGTGATCGTAGATTATACGGTCATGGAGAAGATGTTGAAATATTTTATTTCCAGAGCAATGGGAAGACGTGCATTCCGCAAACCAAGAATTACAATCTGTGTTCCAAGCGGAATTACGGAAATTGAGCGAAAAGCGATTGAAGAGGCAACCTATCAGGCAGGAGCCAGGGATGTCTTTATGGTAGAGGAACCAATTGCAGCAGCGATCGGTTCCGGAATTGATGTGACGAAACCGTTTGGAAACCTGATCGTCGATATCGGTGCAGGAACCACAGATGTTGCAGTGCTTTCACTGGCAGGTGTCGTGGTTTCCAATACATTGAAGGTTGCAGGAGATACCTTTGACCAGGCGATCATGAACTATGCAAGAAAGAATCACGGACTTTTTATCGGAGAAGATATGGCGGAGAAGATCAAGATCCAGATTGGAACGGCCATCGAGGAGGCAACTCCGAGAACTATGGAAGTGAAGGGAAGAAACGTTATTACAGGACTTCCGAAGGTAGTGACGCTCACATCAGAAGAAATCCGTATGGCGCTGAAAGATGCTACAGGACAGATTGTGGAGATGGTGCACGGAGTTCTGGAAAAAACGCCGCCGGAACTGGCAGCAGACATTGTGGACAGAGGAATCGTACTTACCGGAGGCGGGGCACTGCTTCACGGAATGGACTCTCTGATCGAGCAGAGAACAGGAGTAAGTACACTGACGGTACAGAATGCCATGAGTGTAGTTGCCATCGGAACAGGAAAGTATGCGGAAGTAATGGCACGATTTGACGGATAAAGCGGGAGGTACTGCAAGGCGCAGTGCCTCTTTTTGGCACAAACAGGGAGGAAAAAATGAGTGAAACTGTTACAGGATATATAGACCATATTATTTTCCGGAATGAAGAAAACGGATATACAGTTATGGTTTTAAAAGAGACAAAAGAAGAGGAGGAACTGACTTGTGTGGGAAGTTTTCCCTCTGTCACGCAGGGAGCATCGATCGAGGCTTCGGGAGTCTATACGCATCATCCGGTGTACGGCAAACAGTTTCAGATTTCTTCTTTTGTGGAAAAAATGCCGGAGGACACAGAGGCCATGGAACGCTATCTGGGTTCCGGCGCGATCAAAGGGATCGGAGCAGCTCTGGCAGCCAGGATCGTGCGCAAGTTCGGGGCAGATACGATCCGGATCGTGGAGGAAGAACCGGAACGTCTGGCAGAGGTTAAAGGGATCAGTGAAAAAAAGGCAAGGGAGATTGCCGGACAGGTCACGCAGAAAACAGAGATGCGCAAAGCGATGATCTTTTTGCAGAAATATGGGATTTCCCTGAATCTGGGAGCGAAAATTTATCAGAAATACAGAGAATCCCTCTATACAGTTCTTCAGGAAAACCCATATAAACTGGCTGAGGATATTTCCGGAGTCGGATTTAAGATTGCGGATGAGATCGCATCCAGGATCGGAATCCATGCAGATTCAGATTACAGAATCCGAAGCGGGATGTTGTATACTCTCTTACAGGCTTCGGGAGAGGGGCATATTTATCTGCCAAAGGACCAGCTTTTTGCCAGATGCGCACAGCTTCTGGGAGTGGATGAGCCCTATATGGAGAAACATCTGATGGATATGGTGATCGACCGGAAGCTGGTATTAAAAGAGAAAAACGGGGAAACTGTTGTTTATCCGAGTCAGTATTATTATCTGGAGCTGAACACAGCCAGAATGCTCTGTGAGCTGAATATTCTCTGCCCGGAGGATGAAGAACTGATCCGGAAACGAATCGCCATGATTGAGAAAGAAACAGACACTGTTCTGGATGAGATGCAGAAGAAAGCTGTGACAGAGGCAGCCAGCCACGGACTCTTTATTCTGACCGGAGGTCCTGGTACGGGTAAGACAACCACGATCAATGCGATCATTCAGTTTTTTGAAGGAGAGGGAGCGGAGCTTAGGCTTGCTGCACCTACCGGACGTGCTGCCAAGAGAATGACGGAGACGACAGGCTACGAGGCGCAGACCATTCACAGACTTCTGGAACTGAACGGAATGCCGGAGGAAGAGCGGGACGGCGGTCATTCAGCGAAATTTGAGAGAAATGCACAGAATCCACTGGAAGCAGATGTGATCATTATTGACGAGATGTCCATGGTAGACATTCATCTGATGCATTCCCTGCTTCTGGCAGTGACCACAGGAACCCGGCTGATCCTGGTCGGAGATGAGAATCAGCTACCGAGCGTAGGACCGGGAAATGTGCTGAGAGATATCATTCACAGCGGATGCTTTCCGGTAGTAGAGCTGACCAAGATTTTCCGTCAGGCTTCGGAGAGCGATATTGTCGTAAATGCGCATAAGATTAACCGTGGGGAACCGGTACAGATCAATAACAAAAGCCGGGATTTCTTTTTCCTGAAAAGATATGATGCAGACATTATCATACGTGTAGTGATCGCACTGATTCAGGAGAAACTCCCGAAATATGTAGATGCCAAACCATTTGAAATTCAGGTTCTGACTCCTATGAGGAAGGGCCTTCTTGGTGTGGAACGCCTGAACCAGATTTTGCAGAGATATCTGAATCCTCCGGAAGAGGCAAAGAAGGAAAAAGCCATCGGGGACCGTCTGTTCCGTGAGGGAGATAAGGTGATGCAGATAAAGAATAACTACCAGATGGAATGGGAGATCCGCGGAAGATACGGGATCGTGATTGAGAAAGGAATCGGCGTTTTTAACGGTGATATGGGAATCCTGAAGGAAGTCAATGAGTTTGCAGAGACCGCAGAAGTAGAGTTCGAAGATGGCCGCTTTGCCACCTATTCTTTCAAGCAGCTTGAGGAACTGGAGCTTGCCTATGCCATCACCATACATAAATCCCAAGGGTCCGAGTATCCGGCGGTGATCCTTCCGATCCTTTCCGGACCGAGAATGCTGATGAACCGGAATCTCCTCTACACCGCTGTCACCAGAGCGCGAAAATGCGTAACTGTGGTAGGCAGCATCGAAGAGTTTGAAAATATGATCCGCAATGAAAAACAGCAGAAACGCTACAGTGCCCTGGATGAGAGAATCCGGGAACTGGATGAGATGAATGAAGAAACAGTCTGACTGTGAGTAAATGCCAGTGTGTCAGCGCACCAGTGTGCCGACAGGTTGATTCTTGAAACAATCTTGCAGGATTATTTTGTATTTCAAGGCGGAGGAAGGAGACGCAGCAGTGACTACGGCGACCGACGACTGGATGGATGAGCGTGTGATAAGTGTATTTAGAAGCGTATTTATCAGAAATAAGAGAGCTGATAAGACAAGTAATAAGTAAAAATGATTCAGCATTTATTAAAAGAAGTTCTTGATATTTTCTACCCAAGGTGCTGCCCGGTATGTCAGAAAATTCTGAAGGATCAGAACCGTATGATCTGCCCGGACTGTGAAAAGAATCTTCAGCCGATCCGCCATCCAAGATGTTATTGCTGTGGGAAACCTCTGGAAAGTGGAGAATACTGCCGGGATTGCAGCAGCCACAGACATCATTTTGAGCAGGGGCGGGGGATTTTTGTCTACGATGACAAAATGCGCAGATCTATTACGAGGTATAAATATTATGGATGCAGGGAATACGGCGATTTTTATGCGAGAGCCATGTATCTGTATGGAAAAAACGAGCTTGCGCACTGGAAGCCGGATCTGATCGTTCCGGTTCCAATCCATAAGACAAAACTGCGGATGCGGGGATTTAATCAGGCTGCGTATCTGGCAGAGAGACTGAGTCAGTATACAGGGATTCCGGCAGAGACAGAACTGGTGGAAAAAGTAAGAAAAACAAAGTCTCAGAAGAAGTTAAATGCCATCCAGAGACGTAAGAACCTGGAGGCGGCCTTTCGGGTAAAAGGACACCTGAGAGGAAGGACGGTTCTTGTGGTTGATGATGTTTATACAACTGGAAGTACCGTGGATGCCATGGCAGTCTGCCTGAAGAAAAATGGTGCCGGAAATGTGTATTTTCTCACGGTTTGCACAGGCAGGAGATAAGAAAAAGGTCTTTCCATAAATAATGATGTATGTTACAATTAACCTGTATGACTATGTTAATTAATAAGGAGTTATTTATGTTAAACGAAGAGAAGATAAAAATCATGAATAAACTCGCCATGTATGAACAGGGCGAGGGAAAAAAGTATCTTCCGGTGAGCAGGTATTACCGCAGTGACTATATAGGTCTTGCCATGATCAAGAACTTCTTTCTTATTACGATCGGATATGTTCTGGTTCTGGCAGGGATTGCTGCATATTTTGGAGAATATCTTGTGGATAACATTCATAAGATGAACCTGGTGGCACTGGGAATTGAAGCTGTAGTTGGATACATTGTGGTACTGGTTTTATTTTCCGTACTCACTTATATTCAATATTCTGTGAAATATTACCGGGCTAAGAAAAGTGTGAAAACTTACTATGAAGATCTGACACGACTGAATAAGATCTACAATCGTGAAGAGAAAAAAAACTCAGTCAGAGGAGTATCAGGAGGATATAAAAAATGACAGCTTTACTCGAATTAAAACAGAAGATCAAGAATTTATACGGTCAGTATGAGGTTTATATCCTGCCTGTTCTGCGTTTTGTCCTGGGGCTGGTTTATTTCTTCTGGATCAATGCAAACATGGGATATATGACACAGCTCAATAATGTATTTCTGGTAGTGATCCTTGCGCTGATTTGTTCTATTTTACCATCCGGTGTGATGCTTTTTGTGGGCTTTGCACTGATGATCGCACATGGATATGCGCTGGGGATAGAGGTTGCAGGTTTTCTGCTGGTGCTGATTCTGTTTATGACGATTCTTTTTCTGAGATTCAGCGTTGGAAATAACATTGTACTTGTATTTACCCCTCTCTCTTTTGGGTTCAGTGTTCCGACACTTCTTCCGATCGGAGCCGGACTTCTGGGAAGTGCGGCATCTGCACTGCCGGCAGGATGCGGAGTAATCCTTTATTACTTTATTCGTTTCCTGAAAGTACAGAAAGCAATGCTGGAGAATGCAGATGTGCTGATGACAGACAAGCTGAAACTTCTGGCAGATGGAATCGCACAGAACTGGGGTATGTGGATCACAGTGATTGCATTTATTGTAGTAATCCTTCTGGTGAATCTGATCCGTACCCGTTCTTTTGATTATGCATGGAGGATCGCGATCGTTGCAGGCGGTGTGGTTTATGCAGTGGTTGTGATCGCGGGTGGATTTATCTTTGATGTAACGATTGATATTGTATCTCTTCTGATCTATACGGCAGTTTCAGTTGTAGCAGGACTGGTTCTGGAATTCTTTGTATTCGGCGGAGACTATACCCGTACAGAGAGACTGGAATATGAAGATGATGAGTATTACTATTATGTAAAAGCAGTTCCGAAAGCATCTGTTGCCACATCAGAAAGAAGCATCAAGAAGATCAATGCGGAACCGGAAAAAGAAGAAAGACAGGCACAGGAGCAGGTCGTTTCCTATGCCAATCCTATTTTCCACGGGGATGATGAAGCGGTACAGGAAGAGGAAGAAGCAGTACCTGTAGAACGAAACAGAAAAATAGAAGATATTGATTTTGAGAAAAAACTGGAAGAGTCTTTGAAAGACTTATAAAACAGGGGATATTGTTGACAAAGGATTACGATCAGGAAGTGATATCCCCGGGCGGCTTTTGCAGTGACAAAGACTTGACGGAAAGGAGAACCTTATGCAGGATATTACGGGAAATCTCATAGAAGCGCTGACAAGAATGGCACTCCCGAAAATCAGCATTATTGATATTATACAGATTGCGCTGATCGCGTTTTTTGTATACCAGTTCATGGTGTGGATCAAATATACTCATGCATATACGCTGCTGAAGGGCATACTGGTAGTTCTCCTGTTTATTTTGGTGGCGTACATTTTTAAGATGAACACGATCCTGTGGATCTTTTCAAATCTCGCGAGTACATTGATCGTAGGTGTAATTGTTATTTTCCAGCCGGAGCTGCGTAAAGCACTGGAGCAGCTTGGACAGAAAAAGATCATGAGTGCGATTATACCGTTTGATGCAGGGAAAGAAGTAAAAGAAAGATTTACAGACAAAACCATCAGCGAACTGGTAAAGGCCTGTTTTGATATGGGAGAGGTAAAGACCGGTGCCCTGATTGTCATTGAACAGAATGAACTGCTTACAGATTACATTCGCACAGGTATCAATGTGGATGCGATTCTGACAAGCCAGCTTCTGATCAATATTTTTGAGCATAACACCCCTCTTCATGACGGTGCGGTTATCGTGCGGGAGAACAGAATTGTTGCGGCAACCTGCTATCTTCCTTTGTCAGATAATATGGAACTGAGCAAACAGCTTGGAACAAGACACAGAGCAGGTGTGGGGATCAGTGAACAGACCGACTCTGTGACGATCATTGTTTCAGAGGAAACCGGTCAGGTATCTGTTGCGCAGAACGGCAGACTGATCCGTGGTGTAAACAGCAGCAGACTTCGTGAAATACTGGTAAAAGCACAGAACAAGCAGATTGTTGACAACAGTAAACTGAGACATTTACTGAAAGGAAAAGTGAAACATGAAGAAGAAAAAAATCACTGATAATCTCTCCTTGAAGATCATGTCTGTGGCGGTTGCTGTGGTAGTATGGCTGATCGTTGTAAACATCGACAATCCGGTGGGAACCAATTATTATACCATTACAAATGTAGAACTGATCAACAAAGAGTATGTGGAATCCTCTGACACGATCGGAAAAATGTGCATGCCCGAGGAGAACCAGGACACGGTAAGAGTTGCGATCACTGCAGATAAGAAAACCCGAGATAAGATCAGGGTTTCCGATATCAGTGCGGTGGCAGATCTGCAGCAGGCCGTAAGTCTGGACACCAATCCGGTGATGGTTCCGATCACAGTGACCTGTTCAGTATCGGGAATCGGTCCCGGAGACATCAAGGTGACACCGCAGAATCTGAGTGTCAATCTGGATGAGAAGGAAACTCAGGAATTTGTGGTAAATGTAATCCGGGGCGACACAAAGCCAGGTAAGGATTATGAGGTCGGAAGCCTGACTGCCAATCCGGAGAAAGTCAGGATTACAGGACCAAAGAGTCTGGTGAATAAAATAGATAAAGTGAATGCTGCGATTGAACTGAATGGGAAGACACAGGACTTTACACAGGAAGTGACCCTCAGCATCATAGATAAGAATCAGGAAGCACTTTCTGATTCAGAGATGAATTCCCTGAGGATTGAGAACAATGCACAGGTAATTGTGACAGCGAAACTCTGGAAAATCCGTCAGGGAGTAAAGATTTCAGCAGGCTATGTAGGAACTCCGGCGGAGGGATATCAGGCAGGAATGATCAAGACTGTGCCGGATACGATCAGTGTGGCAGGCAGTACAGAAGGTCTGGAAACACTGGCTGCGAATGATAATGTAATTACGATTCCTTCTGAGAGCATTGATATTTCCGGAGAATCTTCAGATGTAGAGAAAAAGATCAGTCTGAAAGATCTGCTTCCGGATAACGTGAAACTGACCAGCGATTCCAGTGAGGATGTATGGGTAACTGTCAGCATTCTTCCGGAAGGAAGCCGGGAATTCAGCTTCCCGACGAAAGAGATTGAAGTGAAGAATAAACCAGATGATCTTCAGGTTACTTTTGAAACTGCACAGATAGCAATCCGCATTAAATCAGACAGTAAAGATCTGGATGATCTGGATGTGACAAAAGATATCAAAGCATCGATTGATCTTGAAGATAAAGAAGAAGGAAATTATGAGGTTCCTGTAACAGTCAGCCTTCCGGATGGATATGAAATCGTGGAAAATGTTTCCACAGAAGTGGTCATTTCTTCAGGAACGGTAACGGAAGGACAGTAAGAGATAAAGAGGTATAGACAAATGATTTGCAAAAAGGTGACAATTAAAAATCCTACAGGCCTTCATCTCAGACCGGCGGGGATTCTCTGCAATGAAGCAATGAAATATCAGTCTCTGATCACATTTGATTATGATGGTGGGACAGCCAATGCAAAGAGTGTACTGAGTGTGCTGGGAGCATGTGTAAAATGTGGAGATGAGATTGAACTTGTATGTGAAGGTACAGATGAAGAAGAAGCACTGGAAAGCCTGATCAAGGCAATCGACAGCGGTCTTGGAGAATAAATTTGTATAAGAAGGGATGTGGTATGAACTGCCGCATCCCTTTGAGAATATATATAAGAGGAGGAATGAGTTGTGAAAAAAAGGTTAGTTGCAGTAATACTCAGTCTGTTTATGTGCACATCAATGGTAAGCGAAGCCGGCGCGGCTGCGTTTACTTCTCCTGATGCGGCAGTGTCAGATGTGGAAACAGACACAGAAAGTATTGTGACAGAAAACACAGAAGAAAGCACAGACGATGTGGAAGCAGGAGATGAGACAGAAGATCTGGTTTCCGATTTTTCATCCGGAGCAGAGGAAGATAATATTTCCGATGCTGCTGACAGCAATGTGCAGGACAATGCACAGGCAGACTGCTTTTCATCCGGAGCAGATGACAGCGCAGCAGTTTCTGATGCAGCGCAGAAGGCTGCTTCTGTACAGCAGGTACCAGTGGTCAGTGCGGATGGCGCAGTCGTTGTAAAAGCTGAGGACTGGGTACAGACAGAAAACGGATTCAAACTGAAAAAAGCAAAAGAGGTTGTTCCGGCTGCAAAAGAGGCAGAAAATAAAGATGCTTCTGATACAGATGGACAGGAAGAGAAGACAGCAGATGAGGCATTCAGAGATGATCCTGAGGATGTTCAGGAGCCAGAAAACGATGCAGATACAGTGGCTGATGCAGAACAGCAGCCGGCAGATTCTCTGGATTACAATGTGACAGCACAGGATATGGATGCGGCTTCAGGTACGGATGTGACTCCGGATATAGATGCAGATGTGGTTTCAGTCGCTGATACAGTTTCAGACGCAGATGTGACAGCAGACACAAATGCAACAGTAGATGTGAATACAGACACAACTACAGACACAGATACAACTATAGATACATCACAGAATGCAGATGATACTCAGAACACTGCTGACAGTGAAAATGCAGAGAACTATTACACAGCAGCAGACGGAATTGTGAAGATCAGCACAGAATATAAAGATGAAGTACATACGGGTTATTATCTCTTTGATGAGAATGGCCTGATGATCACCGGACAGGCAGAAGTAAAAGATTCTGAAGGTGCAGAAGTATCAGCACAGACAGCAGATGCAGCTGCTGCAGCGGACATCTCTGCGGATGGCAGTTCAGTAGCAGATACTTCTTCTACAGATACTGATTCTGAGGATATTTCCACTGAGGATCAGGATCCTTCCGACACAGAAGTACAGGATCAGACAGAATCCTGGTTTGTTACAGAAGAAGATGCGGTTCTTTATACAGGATGCGAAGGGGAAGCAGTGACACCGTACACTTCTACTCTCGGACAGCAGCTCAAAAATACATGGGTATGGACAGGTTCTGTATTCCAGTATTACAACAAGAATGGTGTAAAAGAAACAATCAGTACACTGGTGAAAGAAGCAAAAGCTGCCGGAACTTATACCGGATATTTTGCAATCAACGGAGAATATTACTGTCTGGACAAAAACGGCAAACCGCAGACAGGAAATGTTACGATTACAGTCAACGGAGTTTCCAGCCGCTATTACTTTGAAAAAGACAGTACCATTCCGGGAAGAATGTTCCATGAAGGATGGAAACAGATAGAAGGCAGAAAGGGAGAACGCTGGGTTTACTATAATCAGGGCGTCAAAGTTCCGGCAAACATCGGTAAATATTATGAACATGGCGTCATGGTTACTGATCTTGCAGGTGCAAAGGGCGGACGGAAATATATGCTTGATAAATGGGGCTACCTGTTAAGAAGCATTGTAAAGAAAGCAGAAGACGGTGCTTTCTATGGCACAGACAAAAATGGTGCGATTTATACCAATACAATGGTAAAATACCAGAACTATCGTTATTACTTCGGCAGCAACGGTAAACGTGTATCCTGGAAAAACAGATGGAAGAAGGTCGGCAACCACTTTTATTATTTCGGTGCTGTACCGGGACGTGTATCCGAGAAATATGGATGGCAGAAAATATACACAGCCAAGGGCAAATTCGTTGGATGGTTCTACTTTGATTCCAAAGGAAACCATTATACAAACAAGACAACTTCTGCAGGCTACTACTTCACTCCGCTCGGCAAACTTGCCAGTGGCCTGGTAGAGAGAAACGGAAAGAAATATATTTATGAAGTATCCACAGAATCCGTACGAAAAGGCAAACTGTACAAGAACACTATGGTTCGATACAAAAAGAAATGGTATCTGGCATCTTCTTCAGGAGCCCTGTACAAAACAACCTGGGTACAACGTAACGGAAACTGGTATTATTTTAAGAATTATGTAATGCAGACCAGTCAGTTTGCAAAGAAAAACGGCGTAAACGGTTATCTGGATTCCAATGGCAGATACACAACCGGATGGGTGGTAGTAAGCGATGCGCAGAATCTTGTGAGATATATTGATCCGGATGGAAATGGCTATGCGGTCAATACAAGCAAGTGGATAAATAATGTTTTATATTACTTTGACAGCAACGGTTACCGTATTACAGACCTGACCAGCAGGTATACAGGACCATATTATGTAGAAGTAGAACAGGCGAATGGTGTTATGACTGTTTACACAGATGCTTCCAGGAGGATTCCGGTCAAGACGATCCGTGTATCCGTAGGTCTTCCGGGAACACCGACACCGTACGGAACTTATACACTGAGAAGCAGTGCAAGATGGCAGCCACTGATGGGACCGTCATGGGGACAGTATGGAACTCATGTGGAAGGCGCAGGACAGGGAGGAATTTTCATTCATTCCGTAGCCTGCGGCCAGGCAAACTCCTTTAATCTTCCGGCAGGAGAGTATAACAAACTCGGAAGCCCTGCATCACACGGATGTATCCGTACCTGTGTTGCAGATGCAAAATGGGTTTATTATCACTGCAATGGAGCGACCATTAATATCGTCCAGGGTCAGTATACTGGCAGTGAAGTATTTAAGGGACCACTTGGAAGAAATCCGCTGACTCCATTAAGAGGAGCCGGAAACTTCGACCCGACAGACCCGGAAGTATAAAAATAGAAATACAAAAAATATAAGTATCAAAAAATACAAATGCAAAAAACACAAGAGGGCACTTCGATAACAGTCGGAGTGCTCTTTTTGTTACTGAGAACGGAGTGAACAGTAACACCTCTTTTTTACAAATCCTCTGCTATGATTATATCATCTTGCTTTTTGTGAAAGAACTGTGTATAATATGTGAGAATATATGGTCAACGAAAAGACTAGTGTGTCGGCACACTAGTACATCGTTTCGTAAATAACTATACCAATCGCGTAGGATGCGGATTCGAGTGTGCAGGTCTAAAAACGCAGGCGTAGCGGGCTACGCTGAGGCTTTTAGACCTGTGCAATCGGATTCGCAGACAAGTGAGTGGTATAGTTATTTCGAAAACGATGTACTAGGATTATAAAGATGAAAGGGAAAAAGAATGAAGAAAAACCGGATGAGTGCAAAAACCAGGATTCTGGCAGGGGTAATTACAGCAGTAGTGTGTATGAGTCAACCTGTAAGTACCGTATTGGCGAATCCTCACTATGACAGACGTATGACAGTTGCAGAAGAAGAAATGGTGCCTGCGGCCGGAGCATCGGGGAGCATTGAGAGTCGGGCGGCAGTTAATAACAAAGCATGGAGAAAGATCAATGGAGTCTGCTATAACGGAAGCGGGGTGAAAATTCCAGGTGCGATCACAAGAGGAATGGATGTTTCCGAATGGCAGGAGAAGATAGACTGGACCAGGGTTAAGAAATCCGGAATTGATTTTGTATTTGTGCGTATTGCACATGGGATTGGTTATGAAGATAAACTTTATGATTATAACATGGAACACGCAGAAAAGGCAGGGATTCCTGCAGGAACTTATGTGTACAGTACAGCGACAACAAACACCGGTGCACTGAAAGAAGCACGGCTTGCTATCCGCAAAATGCAGGGATATAAAGTATCTTATCCGGTAGTCTTTGACCTGGAATACCAAAATGCACAAAGTCTTTCCCCTCAGAAAGTTTCAGAGATGGCACTGACTTTCTGTAACGAAGTGCGCAAAGCAGGATATTATCCTATGGTTTACTGCAATACTTACTGGTATGATAATTTTATTGACTGGAGTATGCTTTCCGGTCTGGATGTATGGATCGCACGCTACGGAGATACTATACAGGCTCCGGATGCAAACCGGTATTCCTATACAATCTGGCAGTCCACGGACGGAAACACAGAGAGTGGACTGAATACCACCCGTGGGCTGGTTGATGGAGTTCCGTCATACAATGATGTGGATCTTGATTTTGGATATGTAGATTATACGAAAAAGATCACTCCAAGGTGGAAATCCGTATCTTCTTACACACCGGCCACAAAACCGAATACGGATTCCTATAACGGAAGTTCATCCAGGCACAATGGCTGGGTAGAGACAGAAAGCGGAAAAACCTATTATTATACGAACGGGAAGAAAGCCAAAGGCTGGAAGACCATAGAAGGAAAAACTTATTATTTTGATCAAAATACCGGCGTTATGTATCAGAAAAAACTTTTCACAGTGGACGGAAAAATTTATTATGTGAACAAATACGGAATACGTGTCAGCGACAGATGGGAGAAATATGACGGAAAGAAATATTATTTCACATCTGACGGTACAGCACTCAAAGGTATGAAAAAAGTGGATGGAAAATATTACTGGTTTCATACCACCGATGGCTATATGTTCCAGAACCGTCGTGTAACAAGAAAAAACGGGGATATCTATTATTTTGGTGAGGATGGAACCCGATGCGAAAATGGTATGTATAAGATCACAGAAAAGGGAGCTGTCCATACCTATTATTTCCAGAAAGATGGAAAAGCCTACAAAGGGTGGTTGACATACAAAGGCAACAAGTATTATTTTTATAAAGGAAGTGCAGCTCTTTCAGGTACCCGTGCAGAGAATATCACACTGACCAGCTCCGGCAACCTGGTATCCGTGTTTGACAAAAAAGGAGTCTGCATCAAACAGTATAAAAAATAATCTGCTTTATGCAACTGGCTGCATTTTTGCAGAAAGAATGTTACAATGCGAAGCAGCGGAGCAATTCGCAGATATCAAGTCAGGGTCAAAATATCTTTTGCCCCTGATATCATGAAATTGCTGTAAAATCAGAAAGGGAGAGAAAAAAAGAAATGAAAAAGGGAAAGAAAATACTGAGTATTTTACTGGCAGCATCCGTAGGTGTGACCGGACTTATCGGAAGCAGTACGGTATACGGTGCACAGAAGACCGAAACAAAACAAAAATATGTAGTTGTTCTTGACCCGGGACATGGAGGTAATGAATCAGGTGCCTATGCAGTACATAACGGAAAAGTGTACAGAGAAGAAGAGATCAACTGGAAAATTTCAAACTATACCATGCAGGCACTCAGAAAATCTCAGGATATAGAGGTGCATCTGACAAAGACCCAAAATGAGACATTAAGCCTTTACAGCCGTGTAATGGCAGCCAAACAGTACAAGGCAGACCTGCTGGTGAGCCAGCATATCAATGATTCCGAGAGCAGTTCACCGAATGGCGCATCTGTCATGATCTCCAGAGGAACGTACAGACCGGAAATCGCAGCCAAAGAGAAACTGTTCGGCAGTTATGTACTGGAAGAACTGGGCAAACTGGGAATCCGCAGACGTTTCCCGGAAACCGGCGGAATGGAATACCGAATGAGTGAAAACGGAAGTACATATCCGAACGGACAGGCCCGTGATTATTACGGAATTGTTGCGCAGAGTGTGGAGCAGAATCTCCCGGGCGTGATCATAGAACATGCATTTATCAGCAGTCCGTCCGATGCTTACAACTTCTTAAGATCTGATGCAAAACTGAAAAAAATAGCACAGGCAGATGCCAATGCCATTATCCGCTACTGTAAACAGCTTCCTGAAAAAACTTCTTCAGACGCAGGTAACGGTTCCGGAGAACATGGATGGAAGAAAGTAAACGGAGAATACTATTTCTATAAAAACGGAATTAAACAGACACACAGATTACTGCATCTGAAAAGCGGTATCTATTATGTAGACAAAGATGGAAAACGTCGTTACGGCTGGAAAGTCATCGATGGGCAGACTTATTATTTCCAGAAAAACGGAAAAGCCGCTCTGGGCTGGATGCAGAAGAACGGACACTGGTATTTCTTTAACGCCACCTCAGGATTCCTGTACAAAGATATCATGCTGATCGACGGAGAGGGAAAGATCTATATCTTTGACAAAGATGGAAAACGCTATGACGGCTGGTGTACTTACAAGGGAAATAAATATTATATTGATGAGACCGGAAGTGCACATACCGGATGGATCAAAATAAAAGGAAAATGGTATTATTTCCATAAACGGACTGCGGTTATGTATAAAAACTGCACAGTTCAGAATTCCAAAGGAATCAAATATACTTTCAATTCCAAAGGAGTCTGCACAAACAGAAAGTAAGAATAAACCAGATAAAAATCAAATCAAGAATTGCGAAATAAGAGGCTCTGAGGTTGATTCCCGGAGCCTCTTATAATATGATAGCAATGGAAACGATAGTAGTGGAAACAGATCAGATATACAAAAAGGAGAATGCCATGAAAAAAATTGTGATCATAGGTGCAAATGATTTTCAGAAACCGCTGATTATAAAAGCTCACGAAATGGGATATGAGACTCATGTTTTTGCATGGAGAGAGGGAGCCACCGGAGCAGAAGATGCTGATTATTTTTACGAGATCAGCATCACGGAGAAAGACGAAATTCTGGATGTGTGCAGAAAAATCCGGCCGCAGGCGGTGGCGACCATCGGCTCAGACCTTGCCAATATTACTGTTCAGTACCTTGCCGAAAAACTTGGACTTCCGGGGAACAGCCGGGAATGTATTGAAAACTCCACAAACAAATTTAAAATGCGCGAAGCCTTTGCCAGAGCCGGAATCTGGGTTCCGTTCTTTGCCGTTGCAGGAGAAAACGATAAAATTTCTGTTCAGGAATCCGGATATCCGGTGATCGTGAAACCGACAGACCGCTCCGGCAGCAGAGGGATCACAAGAGTGGAAAGGAAAGAAGAACTGAAATCTGCGATCGCCCGTGCGACAGAGCAGTCTTTTGAAAAGAAGGCGATCATAGAAGAATATATCGAAGGTGCCGAATACAGTGTGGAAACTATCAGCTATCAGGGAACACATACACTTCTGGCAATCACAAAAAAATACACCACAGGCAATCCTCACTATATTGAAGTCGGACATCTGGAACCTGCGCCCCTGAGTCCGGAGACAGAAGAGAAAGTAAAAGAGACCGTTTTTGCGGCATTGAGTGCGCTCGGCGTAGAGAACGGAGCCGGACACAGTGAGCTGAGGATAGACAGAAGCGGCAATGTCCGGATCATTGAGATCGGTTCCCGGATGGGTGGAGACTGTATCGGTTCCGATCTGGTACCGTTATCCACAGGACAGGACTTCGTGGGAATGGTGATAGATGTGGCTGCCGGAAACCCTCCAAAGATCAAAGAGGATCCGGAAAAACACATTTCCGCTGTACGTTTCCTGATGAACCGGAAAGAAATCCACCATCTGAACCGGATAAAGGAGAATTATCCACAATTTATCCGCAAAATTGTGCAGGAAGGCGACGTAGACAGTGCTGAGATTGTGGATAGTGGAAGCAGACCGGGATTTTATATCCTTCAGACCGACACAATGGAGGAAATGCAGAAACTTCTCCACTGCGGACCAGAGGAAAATCCAATTCAGCTTTTTACGACACCTGTTCAGAAAATGCGGTTCAGAGATGAAAGAAAGGAGAATGGGGAAACCGGGAAGGATAAAAAGAACAAAGAAAATAAAGAGAATGTCTTTTATATCAAAAGAGATGACCTTCTCCCGTTTTCCTTCGGCGGAAACAAAGTTCGTTTTGCCTGGGAATTTGTCGAGGATATGAAAGAGAAACACTGTGACAGCATGATCATTTACGGAAATTATCATTCCAACCTGTGCAGGATTTTATCGACTCTGTGCCATCAGCTGGAGATTCCCTGTTACATGATCCACAACACAGAAGACATTTCCGGGGAACATGATACGAACAACAGCCGCATCATTCACCGGATGGGAGTCTATGAGATCAGATGTGGCAAAAGCGGGATTGCAGAGGCAGTCCGTACTGCCATGGATGAACTGACAGAGAAAGGATATCGTCCGTATTACATTTACGGAAATGAAAAAGGAGAAGGAAACGAGCACATTCCGATGCGGGCATACGAGAAAGCTTATGAAGAACTGTGTGCCTGGGAAAAAGAAAACCATACATTTTTTGACTATATTTTCCTGGCATCGAGTACCAATGCCACACAGTCCGGGCTCCTGGCAGGGAGCCTGAAACATCAGGACAACCGCCGGATCGTGGGAATCTCTGTTTCCAGAAATGAGAAGCGCGGAAAAGAAGTCATCAGCCGGAACATCCGTCAGTATGCAGAAAAGAATGGCCGGAAACTTCCGGAGAACTGGGAAGAAAACGTGCTTTTTACAGATGACTACATGGAAGGGGGATACGGTGTATATTCTGAAAAAATCGCAGAAACGATCCGAAAGGTTTATGACATGGATGCCGTTCCTCTGGATATGACATATACAGGAAAGGCTTTTTATGGTATGATGGAATACCTGAAAAAGCAGGAGATCACCGGAAAAAAAATTCTGTTTCTTCACACCGGCGGTCTGCCTTTATTTTTTGATTTTCTGGAGGATGAGAAATAAAAATGAAAAAACTGATGATTCTTGGAGCAAGCTATTCGCAGATACCTCTCTATGAGACTGCTTCCAGACTGGGAATCGCGACAGTAGCTGTGAGCACTCCCGGAGACTGGCCGGGATTTGCTGTGGCAGATGAATGTTCCTACACAGATATCTCCGACCCGGAGGCAGTTCTGGCAGCAGCCAGAGAGCATGAGATCAACGGGATCGCAACCTGCTGTCTGGATGCGGGAATCCGGTCTGTCGGGTATGTCTGTGAAAACATGGGACTGAAAGGACTTTCTGCAAATGCCGGAAAACTCTGCTCAGATAAGTACCTGATGAAAGAAGCTTTTTTGAAAGGCGGCGTAACCTGTGCCCGTCATATCTGCATCCACAACAGGGCAGAACTGGAAGAGGCAGTGAAAGTCCTGAACTTTCCGGTGATTCTGAAAGCGGTTGACCTTATGGGAAGCAGAGGGATTTTCCGCTGTGACACAAAAGAAGAAGTATTCACACATTATGCAGACACCATGAATGCAACCGGAAAAGACTACTGCCTTCTGGAAGAGTTTATTGAAGGAACGATGCTGGGCTGCGAAGCAATGCTTTCCAAGGGAAAACTGCTCTACTGTCTGCCAAATAATATTGAAAATTATCCGGCTCATGTTCCGACACCCATCGGTCATTCTGTACCGTACAAAAAGCAGGATATATTAGGCGAAGAAGTACAGAAACAGGTACTTCTGGCAATACAGGCGCTGGGAATGGACAACTGCCCGGTCAACTGTGACCTGATGGAAAAAGACGGAAAAATTTATGTGATCGAGATCACCGGGAGAGCCGGCGGCAACTGCCTGCCTGAAATGGTGGGGATCTATTATGGGATTGATTATTATGAAGCGATCGTCCGCCTTGCCATGGACATGCAGGCGGAAGAACTGTTTCAGGATCAGAAGAACAGATTTCAGAATGCTGCACAGAGAAAATGTGGAGAAAGACCAGAAAATACAGATGGAAATCTGAACAGAGTGACACCAAATTTATCACATATTCTGACATCTGACAGGGATGGCATTCTGAAAGCCATCCATAATGACAATGAAGCGTCACCGGACCTTCTGGATCTTTCATTCAACGTTGAACCCGGAGAAGAAATCCGGCATTATGAAAACGGCAGGGACAGACTTGGCCAGGTAATCATCTGTGGAGAAACACTGGATGCCTGTGAGCAGCGTCTGAACGAAGTTTTGTCCAAATTAAACATTGAATTTATATCTTGATTGTGAGAGAATAACATGAGTAATTATAGAAATGATAAGAAAAGCCTGTTTTTACTGTTGCATATCAGCCTTTTATTCAGCTCATTAAGCGGGGTGTGTTCCAAACTGGCCTCCGGTTACACAGACAATATTTTTTCCATCCCGTTTCTGTTCTGGTTTGGGCTGGTCTTTGTGATCATGTTTGGGTATGCGATCATCTGGCAGCAGGTCTTAAAAAGAATGCCCCTCACAATTGCCTATGCGAACAAGCCGGTGACTCTGATCTGGGGAATTATCTGGGGACGCCTGATCTTTGGCGAAAAGATTACCTGGAATATGCTGGTGGGAGCCTGTGTGATCTTTCTGGGAATTTATTTTGTGACTACTCAGGAAGAACCTTCAGAAAAAGTCCGGAAGGAAACTGAAGAACACAGAAAGAAAGCCGGTCAGATTCAGAAGGAAAAGGAGGACAGATATCATGAGTAAATTTGGAGGAGCAGTCTGCCTGCTTCTGGTTTCTGTGTTTATTTCTTCTGTTTCACAGATCCTTTTGAAAAAGGCGGCAAATAAAACCTACGAAGACCATATCCGGGAATATCTGAATCCGCTGGTGATCTTTGCATACGGAATGTTTTTCTGTTCCGTGATCCTGACCATGCTGGCACTGAAGAATATTCCGTTGTCCATGCAGCCGATTCTGGAATCCACAGGATATATTTTTGTGACAGTTATGGGATACTTTTTCCTGAAAGAACGGATCGGAAAGAGAAAAATGGCAGGGATCGCACTGATCCTGCTGGGAATCCTGATCTTTTCCATGTGAGGATTCCGGAAATCTGAAAGAGCATGGAAAGGAAAAACAGGTATTAAGGAGAGACAAAAGAAATGCTGGTATCTATTATTATACCATGTTACAATTCGGAGCACACTATCGGCAAAGTGGTGGAGCTTGCGATACAGGAATTTGAGAAACTTGAGAACTATGAATGTGAGTTTGTACTGGTCAATGACTATTCCAGAGACGGGACGTGGAATTCCATCCGGAGTCTGACAGACCGTTACCCAAATGTAAAGGGAATCAATCTGGCAAAGAATTTCGGACAGCACAACGCGATCATGGCAGCTCTTTCTCAGGCAGAAGGCGATCTGATCGTGGGAATGGATGACGATATGCAGAACCATCCCTCTCAGATTCCACAGTTTCTGAACAAGATGGAAGAAGGTTATGATATTGTATTCGGTGTGTTTAAGCAGAGAAAATTCTCTGTTATGAAAAATATCACCGGGGCCATCAGCAGATATCTGCTCTGGCATCTGCTGGACAGACCGAAGGATATCCAGATGAGCAGTTTCTGGTGCTGCCGGAAATATGTGAGGGATGAGGTTGTGAAGTATGACGGATACAATATTTTTCTTCAGGTACTTTTCTTCCGTACCACACATAATATTGCAAATATTGAGATCGAGCATTATGCCAGAGAAGTAGGCGAATCCAACTACAACTTCCGAAGAGGATTAAAACTGTTTATGTCCTGTCTGAATTTTACGGTGATCCCGTTGCGCCTGGCAACTTTTTTCGGAACACTGTTTTCCGCAGCTGGTTTTATCGGAGCAGTTGTGGTACTGATCCGAAAACTTCTGGATCCGTCCATTGCTATCGGGTGGTCGTCCCTGATGTGTGTACTTCTGGTATTGTTTGGAATCTGCTTCCTGATGCTGGGGATTATCGGAGAGTACATAGGAAAACTGATCCTGAACATTAACAAAACTCCTCAGTATGTAATCCGGGAGACCAGAAATATTTCAGAAACGTCAGCACAGATAAAAAAAGGGGTAACAGATGATTGATTTTAACAGACCTGCTTATGTAGGCAGGGAACTTGAATATATTCAGGACGCAGTGCACAGAGGGATGCTTTGCGGAGACGGAGAATATACGAAGAGATGTTCCGCATGGATGGAAGAACGCTTCCAGGTGGGACATGTGATGCTTACCACTTCCTGCACACACGCACTGGAAATGGCAGCATATCTTTGTGATATTCAGCCAGGGGATGAGGTGATCATGCCTTCCTACACCTTTGTGTCAACCGCAGATGCATTTGTTCTGCGTCAGGCGAAGATCGTGTTCGTGGATATCAGGCCGGATACTATGAACATCAATGAGAAACTGATCGAGCAGGCAGTCACAGACAGAACGAAAGTAATCGTGCCTGTTCATTATGCGGGTGTTGCCTGCGAGATGGACACGATCATGGAGATTGCCCGCAGACATGGTCTGAAAGTTGTGGAAGATGCAGCTCAGGGTGTGGATGCCTTTTATAAAGGAAAAGCGCTGGGAACCATCGGAGATTTTGGATGTTACAGTTTCCATGAGACAAAGAATTATACTATGGGAGAGGGCGGCGCACTTCTCTATCAGGATGACCGCTATCAGGAAAAAGCGGAAATCCTCAGGGAAAAAGGAACAGACAGAAGCAAGTTTTTCCGCGGACAGGTAGACAAATACCGCTGGATGGATTATGGTTCTTCCTATCTTCCAAGTGAACTGAATGCGGCATATCTCTATGCGCAGCTTGAAGAACGTGAGAAAATTTACAATAAACGAATGGCGGTTTATGATTACTATCATAAGAATCTGGCTCATCTGGCAGCAGAAGGAAAGATCGAGCAGCCGTTTGTTCCGGAAGGCTGCACACATAATGCGCATATGTATTATATAAAAGTGCATGATATGGAAGTAAGGACAAGACTGATCCGCTATCTGCGGGAAAAAGGAATCTGTTCGGTCTTCCATTATGTACCGCTTCATTCTGCCCCGGCAGGCAAAAAATACGGCAGATTTGCAGGTGAAGATGTTTACACAACAAAAGAGAGTGAACGTCTGCTGAGACTGCCGATGTTCTATAATCTGGATATGGAAGATGTGAAACGTGTGACGGATGCAGTTGCAGAGTTTGACGGATTCTGATCATAGCACTATAAAAAGAGGAAATAAAAGTTATTATGAAAAAATGGAAACAGTTATTAGCAGCAGTACTCTCTGCCGGAATGATCTGCCTGACACCGGTACAGACATTTGCGGCAGTGGATCTGAACGCCAGATATGAAATCTCTACCAATCAGATTTCCGGATGGCCCGCAGGACCGGAGATCACTTCTGACACCGGTGTCCTGATGGATGCGGATACGGGAATCCTTCTTTATAATAAAGGAGGAGATGAACTTCGTTATCCGGCAAGCATCACGAAAATCATGACTCTTCTTCTGGCAGTAGAGAATGCTTCTCTGGATGATCAGGTCACTTTTACAGAGACAGGCATCCGGGATGAGACCTGGGATTCCGGAAATATCGGAATGAAACTGGGAGAAGTCATGAGCATGAGAGACTGTGTGTATGCTCTGTTTATCAAGTCAGCCAATGAAGTGGCTGCGCAGATTGCAGAGTATGTAGGCGGTACGGAGCAGAACTTCATTGACATGATGAATCAGCGTGCAGCAGAGATCGGCTGCACGAATACACACTTTGCCAATGCAAGCGGACTTCCGGATGCGAATCATTATTCAACTGCCAGAGATATGGCACTGATCATGAGAGAAGCACTGAAGAATAAAACATTTCGCGAGATCATCGCAACGCCGACCTATACCATACAGCCAACGAACATGAACAGTGAAGCAAGAACCCTGCACACCCACCATCCGATGTTTGCAGAGGAATCAACCTACTATTACAAGGGTTGTATCGGAGGCAAAACAGGATTTACCAATGATGCGGGAAGCACTCTTGTCACAGCGGTAAAAAGAAAAAAAGGAACTTACATCGCAGTCACCATGAAGGCAGCAGAACTGGGATATGCAGTGGCAGATTCCACAGCACTGTTTGACTATGCATATCAGAATTTCACAAAGAAAAAAGTAGAAGGTGGAAAAGTCCTGATCCCGAAAGGTACGGATGTGGATTCCCTTACTGTAAATACGGAGCCGGATGGCGAGAATGAATTGCGTTCTTATTATTTTGGAGATTATCTGGTAGGAATGGCATCTGTTTCCCTGGCAACGCCGACACCGGAACCTGCTTCTGATGATGCAGAGGACGGACAGGGCGCAGCAGAAGAGAAATCTTCAGATGATCAGAAGTCTTCTGATGGCTCCGGAGATTCATCTGCGGATTCTGACAGCCAGGACTCAGAAACTCAGGAAACCGGGGAGGATTCCCTGACAGATGTGATAAACGGAAAAAAATCACTCAATTCCGGAGAAATTTTTCTGCTTGTCATGGCAGCAGCAGACCTTCTGCTGATCCTGATCCTTACCGTTATTCTTGCAAAAAAGAAAAAACGACGCAGATAAAAACAGATAAAAAGCAGACAGATTTATCTGGTCTGTTAAATGAAACTGACAGAGAGAGGCAGGCGTTACCGGACACAGAGTGAACCGTAACAGTCAGACAGCAGCTTTCTGTCCGATCAAGCATATACAGAAAAGAGGAAAAGAAAATGGGAAAAATTAAAGTTACAGAATGTGGCGGAATCAAAGGATTAAAAGTTGTAGAGCCGACAGTTTTCGGAGATGCCAGAGGATATTTTATGGAAACCTACAACTACAATGATTTCAAAGAAGCAGGAATTGATGTAGAGTTCGTACAGGACAACCAGTCCAGCTCTCACAAGGGAGTTCTCCGCGGACTTCATTTCCAGATCAACTATCCACAGGACAAACTGGTCCGCGTGGTAAACGGAGAAGTATTCGACGTGGCAGTAGACCTTCGTGAAGGCTCTGAAACCTATGGAAAATGGTTCGGTGTGGTACTTTCCGCTGAGAACAAGAAGCAGTTCTTTATCCCGAAAGGATTTGCACACGGATTCCTGGTACTTTCCGAGCATGCGGAATTTGTTTACAAATGTTCTGATTTCTATCATCCAAACGATGAAGGCGGCCTGATCTGGAATGATCCGGATATTGGAGTAGAATGGCCGATCCCGGAAGGCATGGAATTAAGCTTTTCTGACAAAGATACTAAATGGGGAAGCTTCAAAGATTACCGCAAATAATAGGAGAACGAGAGATTGAATACGATTTTTTCTTTACCCATGGATATTTATAAAAACAGACGGCTTGTGGCCAAGCTTGCGAAGAATGACTTTAAAACCAAATATGCAGGTTCTTATCTGGGAATCGTGTGGGCATTCATTCAGCCGGTGATCACGATTCTTGTATACTGGTTTGTCTTCTCAGTTGGTTTCCGCTCAGGCACAGGAGATCTGGGAGTTCCTTTTGTTCTGTATCTGGTAGCCGGAATCGTGCCGTGGTTCTTTTTCCAGGATGCGCTGATCGGAGGAACGAACTCTCTGCTGGAATATAATTATCTGGTAAAAAAAGTAGTCTTTAATATCAGCGTACTTCCTGTAGTTAAGATTATTTCTGCCATGTTTGTTCATGCATTCTTTGTGCTGTTTACAATTGTCCTGTACGCAGCCTACGGGAAATTTCCTGATCTTTATTACCTGCAGATCATTTATTACAGCGGATGTGTGTTTATGCTGGTTCTGGGATTATCCTATGCGACAAGCGCGATCGTGATCTTTTTTAGGGATCTGACACAGATCATCAACATTGTACTTCAGGTAGGAGTCTGGCTGACACCGATCATGTGGATCGTGGAAAATACCCCTCTGGTGGGAAATCCGGTTATCATGAAGATCCTGAAACTCAATCCGATGTATTACATTGTTTCCGGATACAGAGATATCTTTCTGATGAAAAACTGGTTCTGGGAACATGCAGGATGGAGCATTTATTTCTGGGTGTTTACTGCTCTTTGCTTCGCATTTGGAAGCTGGGTATTCAACCGCCTGCGCATCCATTTTGCAGATGTCCTGTAATAAAAACGTTACTGTTCACACGCCACTATCCCGCGAGGTGTTTTGGCATGAACATGCCAAAATCCCGAGACATACAGCGCGAATTTATGCGATTAGCATAAATTCTGTGCATCGCGAAGCGTGTTACTGAGAACGGAGTGAACAGTAACATAAAAACAGTGGAAAGGAAATAACGTGGAAAATAAGAAAGTAATTCAGGTGAAAAATCTCACCAAAATGTATAAATTATATGATAAGCCTTCTGACAGACTCAAAGAGGCTCTGGGGCTTACCAGAAAGAAACTTTATAAAGAGCATTATGCACTGCACGATGTGAATTTTGATATCAGTGAAGGCGAGTGTGTGGGCATTATCGGAACCAATGGTTCCGGTAAGTCCACCATTCTGAAAATCATCACAGGTGTCCTGACTCCTACAGAAGGAGAGGTAAAAGTAGACGGAAGAATTTCCGCACTGCTGGAACTGGGTGCCGGATTTAATATGGAATATTCCGGTCTTGAAAATGTGTATCTGAATGGAACCATGATCGGATTTTCCAAAGAAGAAATTGATGCCAGACTGGACGATATCCTGGAATTTGCAGACATTGGAGATTTTATCCATCAGCCTGTAAAAACATATTCCAGTGGTATGTTCGTGCGTCTGGCTTTTGCTGTCGCTATTAACATTGACCCGGAAATCCTTGTGGTAGATGAAGCATTGTCCGTAGGCGATGTCTTTTTCCAGGCCAAATGTTACCATAAATTTGAAGAATTTAAGAAACAGGGAAAAACCATTCTGTTCGTAAGCCATGACCTGAGCAGTGTCTCTAAATACTGTGACAGAGTCATTCTGCTGAACAAAGGCGTAAAACTGGATGAAGGTTCCCCGAAGCAGATGGTAGACCTTTATAAACAGCTTCTGGTAGGACAAAAGCCTGTAAAACAAGTCGAAAGTGCAAACGCAGAAAACGGTGCTGAAGGAACAGCAGGCGAAATAGAAGAAAAGGAAAATGCAGGAAGCTTTCAGGCGAATCCTAATATGCTCGAATATGGAAACCGAATGGCTGAGATCATTAAGTTTGAAGTTCTCGATGACAAAGGGGTTCGCTCCAATACCATAGAGAAAGGAAGTACCTTCAAGATTCGGATGAAGGTTCGTTTCAATCAGGATATTCAGGAGCCAATCATGGCATACACTTTTAAGAACATTAAAGGAACGGAGATTACAGGAACCAATACCATGTTTGAAAAAGTACAGACTGAGAAATCCGAAAAAGGAGATATCTGTACTGCAACTTTTACCCAGGAGATGAACCTTCAGGGTGGAGAGTATCTGCTTTCCTTTGGATGCACGGGCTATAAGGACGGAGACTTTACTGTGTTCCACCGACTTTATGATGCCTGCAATATCACGGTAGTTTCCAGCAAGAATACAGTAGGATTTTATGATATGAATTCCAGGGTGGAAATTACATCAGAAAATTAATGTGAGGAAGAAAGATGGGAGAGACAATCGGAAAGGTGTTTCTGGATACCACATACTATCCGGGACAGGACTTATACAGTGACGGTGCCATAGAGGATGAGATGCTGGCGATTGCCAGAGATTGTGCACCGGAAGAATTTAACAGCGTGATCAGAGACAGGGAAAGCTGGCCGATCCTTTATCATTTTTCTCATATCAGAGAAAACATTTTAAGCTGGCTTCCGTTTACAGGGGAGGAAAAGGTTCTCGAGATCGGTGCCGGATGCGGAGCGGTCACGGGTGCTCTGTGCAAAAAAGCAAAAGAAGTCACCAGCATTGACCTTTCCATGAAACGAAGCAAGATCAATGCTTACCGCCACAGAGATCAGGAAAACCTGAAGATCCTGGTGGGAAACTTCCAGGAGATTGAGAAGAATCTGACAGAAAAATATGATTATATTACCCTGATCGGGGTATTTGAATACGGGGAAGCCTACATTCAGAGTGAGACTCCGTATGTGGATTTCCTGAAGATCATTGCCACACATCTGAAACCGGACGGAAAGATCGTTCTTGCCATTGAGAACCGTCTGGGCCTGAAATACTGGGCAGGATGTACGGAAGATCATTTCGGAACTTTATTTGAGGGACTGGAAGGATATCCCCGTACCAGTGGTGTAAAAACATTTACCAAAAAAGAATTTGGTAAAATCCTGAAGGAAGCCGGAGATCTCAAAGCAGCCTGGTATTATCCTTTCCCGGACTATAAATTTCCAATGACGATCTACTCAGAGGAACATCTTCCCTCGAAAGGTGAGCTGAACCGGACAGAATATAATTTTGACAGATTCCGCCTGGAGCTGTTTCAGGAGTCACCGGTGTATGATACCCTTCTGGAAAATGACCTTTATCCGCAGTTTGCCAATTCTTTCTTACTGCTGATCGGAAAAGAACAGCCTCAGATGCAGACTGTCTATGCGAAATTTTCCAATGAGCGGGATCGCAGATTTGCCATCTGCACAGAAATCTGCAAAAAGCAGGGAAACGAAAAGCAGGCAAAGGGAGATATGGAAAACGGGAAATCCCAAACCGGGGAAGACAAAAACGGACTTCTGGTAAAGAAATTCCCGGCAGAGAAAGAAGCCGAATCTCATATCCGGAAACTCGAAGAAATTTATGAGAAACTGAAAGTGATGTATCAGCCGGAAGGAATCGGGATCAACTATTGCCACTGCACAGCTCAGGGCGCAGAACTGGAATTTCTTGGCGGGATCACTCTGGAAGAGAAACTGGATACGCTTCTCGAAGCAGGAAAGACGGAAGAACTGGAAGCTCTCCTGTTTTCTTATATCGAAAAGATCAGACGAATCCATGAGAAGGAACCATTTGAAAAGACGGAAGATTTCATCCGTGTATTCGGTGATGTAAATCTGGAACAAACTTTAAAAGGTACTTCTGTATCAAACATCGATCTTGTACCTGCAAACATCCTTCAGGATGGTGACAGAGTCTCTGTCATTGATTATGAGTGGACCTTCTTTTTCCCGGTACCATCGCAGTTTCTGGTATACCGTATGATTCACTATTATATGGAAAGCGATGTAAAGAGAGGATCGCTGAAGAGTCTGAATTTCTATGAAAAAGCCGGGATTACTGTCAGGGAACAGGAAATTTATGCAGAAATGGAAGAGAATTTCCAGAAATATATGCTGGGAACACACACTTCCATGCTAAGTCTCTATGACAGGATTTCTCCGGGAAAAGCAAATGCCCTGGAATTTTATGAAGAACAGAAACAGAGGGCATCCAGAGAACTGCAGATCTTCTGGGACGCAGGACGTGATTTTAACGAGGAAGATTCTGTCCGGTATCCATTTAAGAATGACGAAGTTTCCATTACACTGAAACTTCCGGAACATACCACCAGACTCAGACTGGATCCGGGAGAATTTCGCACAGGCATTTATATCAGAAAGATGCGCTGGGGAAATGGAGAGGAAGTAAAACGCCGCGCAGAAGGCTATCGTTTTGACAAAGACATTTTCTATTTTGGCGGGGAAGACCCGCAGCTTTACATTGATGAGATCCCGGAAGGTGCAGGAACTCTGGAGCTGGAGATGGAACTTCTCAACGAGCAGAGAACCGGCCAGAAATTCTGGGAGGCTTATCTGGAAAGAGAAAAGAAACTGAATGTGGCTGCACAGGATCTGATCGCCAGAGAAAAGAAACTGAATGCGGCTGCACAGAATCTGATCACAAGAGAAAAACAGGTCCATACTGTGGAGAACAGTCGGATATGGAAAATATATCGTGCGATAAAAGGAATTTAGGGAAATGGGAAAGATATTTTGGAGTGTAGATGAAAAGAAATATAATGATCAGAGTGCGCATACGCTGATCCTGAGTGGCTGGGCAGCCGATACAGAAGAAAGGAAAGAATGTGAACTGCTTCTCTACGGAGACGGGGAAGAGCTTCCTGCTCTGAAAATTTCCCGCCATTACAGAGCGGATGTTGCCAAAAACCTTACGGAGCTGGGGAAAGTCAATGCCGGTTTCCGGGCGGAAATTCCGGAAATACCGGAACTTGCCGGAAAATATGCAGAACTGGAACTCTTCGTTGTCAATGGAGGAGAGAAAGTCAGTATCTGGAAAGAACCAACCAGAGAACTGAAAGAATTCTGTGCAGACTGTCTGATGGAATACAAAATTGACAGAGAACAGATCATGGGGAAAAACACTCTGATGATAGACGGATGGGTTCTGGATCAGAGAGGCGAAGCTGAAGTCCGGGTGGAAGATGAATCCGGAAGACCGGTAAACTGCACGATCACCAGAGTCAGACGTCCGGATGTGGAAGAAGAACGAAATATTCATACAGAAAAAAAGCCGGAACTCGGATTTTCTATCTCTGTAAATCTGGAAAAAATCACAGCCAGAGAAATCACGATCCTTTTCTGCGGACCGGAGACAAAGAAAACCTATACGGTCAACATAAAGAAATTAAAAGCAGAAAATTCTGTATTCCATCAGATGCGCCGGGTTCTTGCCTGGGAAAACAGGGAAAAGAATGCAGCCTATATCAGAGAGAATGGTCTGGGACAGTTTGTCCGTTATCTGGGAAGCCACCAGCAGGAAGGTGCTGTCCTGGATTATGAAGAATGGCTCAAAGACCATGCAGCAGGCAGAAAAGAGCTGAAACGCCAGAGAAACGCAGTCTTTTCCTATATGCCTCTGATCAGCATCGTGATTCCTCTGTACAACACTCCGCAGGAATACCTGAAAGAAATCGTGGATTCCGTGATCGCACAGACCTACGGGAACTGGCAGCTCTGTCTAGCTGATGGAAGTGAAGGCGAGGAAACAGGAGAATTTCTGAGAAAGAAATACAAAAAAGAAATCCGCATTTCCTACAAGAAACTCAAAGAGAATAAGGGAATTTCCGAGAACACCAATGCAGCCATCAAACTGGCAATGGGAGATTATATCATGCTCTGCGACCATGATGATGTGCTGGCACCGGATGCACTGTTCCATATTGTAAAAGCCATCACAGAGAAGAAAGCAGATGTGGTATACACGGACGAAGATAAAGTCAGCATGGACGGCAAACATTATTTCGAACCAAACTTTAAGCCGGATTTCAATCTTTTCCGTCTGCGTGAGAACAATTATATCTGCCATATCTTTGCAGTGAAAAAAGAGCTTCTGGAACAGGTGGGAACCTTCCGTTCTGAATATGACGGTGCACAGGACTTTGACCTGATTTTCCGCTGCTGTGAGCAGGCAAAAAAGATTGTCCATGTGCCGAGAGTCCTTTACCACTGGCGTTCCCATATGAATTCCACAGCAGCCAACCCGGAAAGCAAACGTTATGCATTTGAGGCAGGACGAAGAGCGATAGAAGCACATTACAAACGAATGGGAATCCCGGCAGCCGTAGAAATGACAGAAAGACCCGGATGGTACAGAAGCCATGTAGAAATCCAGGGTGAGCCGCTGATCTCCATTATCATTCCAAATAAAGATCATATCGATGATCTGGAACTGTGCATTTCTTCTGTTGAGGAGAGATCGACCTGGAAGAATTATGAGATTCTTGTTGTAGAGAATAACAGCGAAAACAAGGAAACCTTTGCCTATTACGAAGCACTCAAAGGCAGATATGACAATGTAAGGATCCTGACCTGGAAGAAAGAGTTCAATTATTCTTCCATCAATAACTTTGCAGTGAAGGAAGCCCGTGGAGAATATCTTCTTTTCCTGAACAATGATGTGGAGATCATCACTCCTTCCTGGATCGAGGAAATGCTCCAGAACTGTCAGCAGGACGGGGTAGGGATTACAGGAGCAAAGCTCTACTATCCGGATGACACGATCCAGCATGCCGGTGTGGTCGTAGGTCTGGGCGGAATCGCAGGACATATTATGTGCAAGGCACCAAGAGAGACAGTCGGATACATGGGACGTATGGTATGCGTACAGGAGATGAGTGCGGTTACTGCTGCGTGTATGTTGGTGAAGGCTTCTGTATTCAGAGAAGTCGGAGGTTTTGATGAGGAACTGAAGGTTGCCTTTAATGACATTGACTTTTGCATGAAAGTAAGAAGTGTGGGACAAAAAGTGGTATTTACTCCTTATGCGGAACTTTATCATTATGAATCCAAGTCCAGAGGACTGGAGGACACACCGGAGAAACAGCAGCGTTTTTCCAGAGAAGTGAAGTGCTTCCGCAGAAAATGGGAGAGAGAACTGTTAAAGGGAGATCCTTATTACAGTCCGAACCTGTCACTGAAAGAAGGAGACTGTTCCCTGAGAAAAGCTGAAAGAAATGGGGATTGAGATGCCGAAGGAAATATTTGAAGTAACAAGAGAGAGATTTCATTTACTGGACAGAAATCAGTATCTGGTACAGGGAAGCTGGCTGAAAGATGCAAAAATGGAAGCATACCTGGATAAGAAAAAATTAAAAACAACAGTAAAGAAAATAGAAATAGTCAGTGCGCTGGAGCGTTTTAAAGACCCTGACCTGATGAGAGGCGAGCAGATTTCAGCAGCCCTGGAACTGCCGGACAGCCTGTCAGAGTTTCAGAAACTGGTGATTTATGCAGAGATGCCTGATAAAAAACAGGTCTGGTTTTCTATTTCTGCCAGAGAACTTGAGAAAAAGAGAGACAGGCCGCAGGTTTATTTTGAAGAGGAAAAAGTGCAGCAGGGCCTGGTACGTTTAAGAGGCTGGGCGATCGCTGCAAAGCCGGTGGCCATCCGCATTTTCGATGAGAATAAACAGCCGGTTTCTGCGGATATCCAGAGAACAGACCGTGTAGATGTAAACCAGCTTTATGAAGAACTGGAACATCCGGACAAGACGGGATTTTTTACAGAAGTGACCAATGTCTCCGGGAAATGCCTCTATGTGGTATTTTATGCAGGAGACAAAAAGACCGTAAAAGTAGTGCCTCTGAGAAAACTGGAAGTTCTGGCAAAAAAAGTGGACAAGTATGCGAAGAAGGGACTTCATTACTGGAAATCCCAGGGAAGCACGGCTCTTGCGCAGAAGATCGTTTCCAAGGTAAAAACGGTTTCCACCAGAGAGATTCCTTATCAGAAGTGGATCATGCGCCATCTTCCGGGAAAAGCAGAGCTGGAGAAGCAGAAAAAGACAAAACTGAAATACAGCCCGAAGATTTCCATTGTGGTACCACTGTATAAAACTCCGGAAAAATATCTGAGAAGACTGGTGGAGTCTGTGCAGGAGCAGACTTACAGCAACTGGGAACTGTGCCTGTCTGACGGCAGTGGAGCAAACTCCCCGCTGACAGGAATCCTAAAAGAACTGACTGCAAAAGATGCAAGGATCAAAGTGATCTCTCATGACTGTGCACTTCAGATTTCAGAGAATACAAACAGTGCCATAGAAGCGGCAGCCGGAGAGTTTATTGCATTTGCGGACCATGACGATGAGCTGACACCTCACGCACTGTTCGAGTGTGTGAAAGCACTCAATGATCATCCGGGAACTCTGGTGATCTATTCTGATGAAGACAAAATGTCCATGGATGGTCATAAGTTCTTCCAGCCGCATTTCAAACCGAACTACAACCCGGACCTTCTCTGTACCGTCAACTATATCTGCCACCTGTTTGTGGTATCAAGGACAGTGATTGATAAAGTCGGAATGCTGCGGAAAGAATTTGACGGTGCACAGGATTATGATTTTGTGTTCCGCTGTGTGGAAGCAGTGAAGGATGAAGAGATTTATCATGTTCCGAAGATCCTGTATCACTGGAGATGCCATGAAGATTCCACGGCTGAGAATCCGGAGAGCAAGACATATGCGTTTGATGCCGGCAGACGTGCAGTGCAGGAGCATTACAACCGTACAGGAATCCATGCGGAAGTGAAAAACGGAGAATTTCTGGGACTGTACAGAACCAGATTTATCAGAGATTATGATCCGCTGATCTCTATCATCATTCCAAACAAAGACCATATTGATGACCTGAAACGATGCATGGATTCCATAGAACAGAATTCTACTTATAAGAATTATGAGTACATTATCGTGGAAAATAACAGTACAGATCCGAAAACCTTTGAATATTATAAGAAACTGGAAGCGGAGAATGAGAAAGCCCATGTGGTTTACTGGGACGGAGTCTTTAACTATTCTGCCATCAATAATTATGGAGTTTCTTTTGCAAAAGGAGAGTATCTGCTGCTTCTGAACAATGATACGGAGATCATCAATCCGGACTGTCTGGAAGAACTTCTGGGATATTGCATGCGTAAGGATGTAGGTGCTGTGGGTGCCAGACTGTATTATGAAGATGATACCATCCAGCATGCCGGTGTTGTGATCGGATTCGGCGGGATCGCGGGACATTGTTTTGTGCTCCAGCCAAGGGGAACGACAGGATACTGCCACAGAATTATCTGTGCACAGGACTACAGCGCAGTTACTGCGGCCTGCATGATGGTTAAGAGAACTGCATTTGAAGAGGTGGGCGGACTTTCAGAGGAACTGCAGGTTGCCTTTAATGACATTGATTTCTGCATGAAACTGCGCAGTGCCGGATATCTGATCGTGTACAATCCTTATGCAGAACTTTACCATTATGAATCCAAATCCAGAGGTCTGGAGGATACCCCGGAGAAGGTGGCAAGATTTAACCGCGAAATATCTATCTTCGAAAAGAGATGGCCGGATATCTTAAGAAACGGTGACCCTTATTACAATCCAAATCTGACGCTTAAGAGCCAGGATTTCTCACTGAAACGGATCTGAAATTGTCAGAGATTTCAACAGGAACCGTAACTGTGAGGGGAGTCAGGCGGATATTTGCGATTGAGTCAGGGACTTACTTGATTCGGTTAAACAGTTACGATGGATTATAAGAAAGTTAAGAAAGAAAAATATGAAAAAAAGTGATAAGAAAAAATCAAAAATCATTATAACAAAAGAATCTCAAACAAGGCTGCTGCTTCTGGCAGCTTTGTTTTTTAGCAGCCTGTTTATTTTCCGCAGCTACTTATTCGGAGATTCGGTTATGGTATTTGACGATGTCGGCGGGGATACCTGGCAGCAGTACACCATGCACTATGCTTCCATTGTAAATCATCTCCGTGCAGGTACGTTCTCGCTGTGGGATTTTACGAATGGAATGGGAACGAATATGTTTCTGTTAAGTCTGTTTGATCCTTCCCTGATCCTTCTGTATGTGATCGGAGTAATCCTGGGAGCAGCACATATGCTGTTCTATCTGGTGTGGATCCAGATCCTGAAAATTCTGGTGGCAGGTTTTGTTTTTTATCTGTTTCTTTCAGAATTTAATTACAGCAGACCGGCGAAATTCCTGGCGGCTTTTGCTTACGGGCTGAGCGGATATCTGATGATATGGGGACAGCATTACCAGTTCGGCATGGTTACGATCTATCTGCCGCTGATCCTGCTTTTTGAGGAGAAATTTTTCAGAGGAAAAAGAGGAAAAGGTCTTTTTCCTGTGACTGTATTCTTAAGCGGGATTTACAGTGTGTATTTTTCCTATATGAGTCTGATCGCGGCTGGATTTTATCTGCTGTTTCGGCTTGGAATGGAAGAGGAAATGAGCTGGAAACAGCGGATGGGAAAATTCTTCGGCGGCTGTGCGCAGATGCTGCTGGGAATCGGAATGAGTCTGGCTGCATTTTTACCGGCTGCGGCTACACTGATGAATTCTTCCAGGATCACTTCCGGTGAGAATGGAATCCTGGCACTGTTAAAAACGTGTTTTTCTCATTATGATATTGCCTATTATCAATGCCTGCTCATTCGCCCGTTTTCCACAAATCTGGAAAACCTGCAGACGCTTGGAGACGGGAAGTATGAAGGAATGGCAAATTATTATGAAGATCCGGTACTGTTTTGCTCTACGCTGGCTGTTTTCTTTGCCGTGCAGTTTCTCTTTGTATTGTGGAGAAGCCAGGAGAAAAAACGGGTAAAAATTTCCCTCTATACAGCGGCTGCGCTGATTTTGATCCTGGTGCTTCTGCCATTGGGAGGGATGGCTTTTAATGCCTTCACAGAGCCTACAAACCGTTACACATATATTCTGATGGTTGTTCTCTTGCTTGTTTTTGCATGGATGTGGGATTATCTTTGTGCCGGTGGCAGGATCAGTGTGCCGGCACTGGTGGTTACGACGGTGCTTATGCTGAGAGCGTATCGTATTGGTTACGGACAGAGTATTTTCAGGGAATACAGGATCAATGCAGTGATTCTGGCAGTGACCGGATGTGTGATGGCAGCCTGTATATTTTATCTGGGAAACAGAAAAACTCCGGCAGATCATTGTAAGGGAAGAAAAGTGGCAGCAGGAATCCTTGCAGCAGCACTGCTTGTAAATGTGATTTCGGAAGGCGGGATCAGTTATGTGGACCGTGTGGTTCTGAAAAAATCAGATGTTCCGGCAGAGCAGCTTGCAGAAGCACTGGAGGTCTATGCGGACATTGCCAGATCAGAAGATTCCGAGGAAAAAAGCAGGGCAGCTTTTTATAAGCCGCAGAGATATTTTACAGAATTATACAGGCAGGATCTTCAGGATGCCCTGAATTATCTGAAAGAGACAGACCCGGAATTTTACAGAGTGGAGAAGGATTATTCCTCCGCGACCTATACGATGGATGCACTCGCACAGGGATACAGGGGAATCAGCACTTACAATTCTGTTCTGAACGGAAATCTGAAAAACTTTGTGGATGTATGTTACCCGGAACTTTATTACATGGATCAGAACCGATATGCATTCTGGCCAAACGCGAATGATAATTTTCTGGCGGCTTTTACAGGGGTCAGATATCTGATTTCCCAAAACAGCAAACTGGACAGCAGTAAATATGAGCTGATCCGTAAATTTGGAGACAATATTTATCTGTACCGCAATATCCGGGAGTCTGATGTTGCCAGATTCTATACCAACACGATTTCTGAGGAATCGCTGGAAAATCTGTGCGACAGAGAGAGCCGGGAGAGGTTGCTGGAGAATTCACTGGCACTCGAGGATGGGGAAGAGATTTCGGACCTGTCACAGTTAAAAGAAATTTCAGAAGAACAGAAAAATTCGTCTGTGACACTGGATGCACCACAGAAAGATTCTCATCTTACAGGAACCGTATCTGCTCAGGCAGATGGTTATGTCCTGTGTATGATCCCTTATGAAACAGGCTGGAAAGTCACCGTGGACGGGGAAGAAGTAACGACTGAAAAAGGAGATCTGGGATTTGTTGCCTTCCCGGTAACCAAAGGCGAACATCGGCTGACACTGACCTTCCACCCGCCTGGACTGAAAGCAGGGACAGCGTTATCTGTAATATGCTGGCTGATCTGGCTTACAATGCTGGGATATGGACGCAGAAAGAGAAACGCAGGTTATAAATTATAAGTAAAGAAAAATGAAACAGCCCGAAAGGTAAGAAATGAAAACACTTACTTTTCGAGCTGTTTTTTTATGTCATAGGAAATTACTCCGCAATGTTCCAATGACATAAAAAAGCCCTCCGGGCAGGATCGCTATAATCCGGATATGCTCAGGATTTGATCACACGGATCATCAGGAACAGGCAAAACAGAAGAATTGCTGCCCCGATCGCTCCGATGATATAGTAAGGGGTATTTGTATGAGAAGCAGAAAACTGCTGAGCTGCTTTCATATTTCTCTGTCCGGTTTCAGCAGCATCATCTGCCTGCTGCTGTACATCCTCCAGAACAGCAGTTCCTACCGGGGTACCGCCGAAATAGTACTGCCGGGTGATCTGACCATCCGCAGAAGTATCTTCCGTAGTGAGGGAATCTTCTGTAGTTCCGGAAGGAACGATCACAGTGCCTCCGGAGATACGGTTGAAATCATCATCAGGGAGAGTCAGCGGAACAAAGTTATCGAATCCATAATTGAGAAGTGCGATCGCTTCATCATCCGTTACTCCGGAAGCTCCGTTTAATACCACGCAGACAAGTTTCATGTTATTTTTGGATGCTTCACAGACAAGGGTACTGCCGGAAGCTACAGTATAACCTTCTTTACCGCCGATGCAGGCTTCATAATATCCGTCACTTGCATTGTTGATCATGGTAAAGCTGTTGCTGAGTACACGGTCTCCTCCGGAGACGTTGGTCGCCGGAATCGTATAGGAAGAAGTAGCGGCGATCGTACGGAAGGTTTCGTTTTCCATGGCTGTTTCCATGATCAGAGCCATATCATGTGCGGTAATATGCTGATTTTCATCCGGAAGTCCTGTCGGGTTGGTGAAGACAGTATTGGTACAGCCAAGTTCCTGCGCACGGGCATTCATTTTTTCCACAAAAGCCTCCACAGAACCGCCGACATGCTCTGCAACCTGTAAGGCGATATCATTGGCAGAGCCAACCATGATCGCATAGAGACACTGCTCCATGGTAAAAACTTCGTCAAGCTGTGCGGAGATATTGGCACCTCCGTCTGTAACACCGGACACGCCTGTGGCAGTCATGGTCACCTGATCATCGAGACTGCTGTTCTCCAGGGCGATGAGGCAGGTCATGATCTTTACGGCGCTGGCAGGATAAAGCTGCTGGTCTGCATTCTTTGAAAAAAGAACTGTGTTCGTGGAAGTCTCCATCACGATGGCAGCAGTGGAAGTAATATCGGAAGCCTGCGGCCATCCGGAAATGCTGTTGGTTGTAATCGCAGCAGCGGAGTCAGCGGCCGGGGCTTCTGTGGTGTTACCGGCATTCGCAGCGGAGCTTCCTGCATCTGCTGCCACATCGGGAACTGCTGTATCCTGGGTTTCCACAGCTTCCGCAGTGCCGGAAGTATCAGTAATCTGAGCATCAGCACCGGTATCAGTGCCGTTATCCTGATCCTCATAGTCTGTATCGGAACCGGTATCATCTACCGGAGTTTCGTCATATACGGTATCAGAATCGGTGGTGTCTGCGTCATCATAATCAATTTGTTCAGTGTCGGAAAATAAATCTTCAGTTCCATCCTCTGTGTCTTCAGCCGCAGATACAGGAAGCTGGGCAGAAAGAGTAGTGACGCTTAATCCAACAGCCAGAAATGCGGCGGTAATCCTGTTCTTTTTCTTAATCTTCATGCTATTAAAATACTCCTGTTTTGTTGAAATTGTGAAAGCAAAAGCTGTAACGTGCAGGCACGAATAACTTCTGCTCCTGATAGCAAATCATAATACTATTATAACTGTAATGCCAGTTGTATCTGTAATTTGTGACATACGCAATCACGATTAGTATAACACAATCAACAGCTTTCTTGCAAAAAATATCATAGAATGTTAAAATAAGCTATCTTTTAATGCTGTTGTTGATAGAAATAGAACAGCGGCTCTGAACAGAACGCGAAAAAGAGGTTACAGACAATATGAGTAAAGAACAATCCGCAGGGGGAAGTATCCAGTGGACGAAAGTATTAAAGAAACTGTCTCCCTATACGATCCAGAAGGGGTTCCGCTATCTGAAACATTACGGACCAAAAGAATTCTGGATAAGGCTTCATGAACGCTTCGAACCGGAGGAGGTGCCATACGGTCCCTGGTATGAAGTATATATCCCGGATGAGGAGACACTGGAGAAACAAAGAAAACATAAATTCAAAAAGACTCCGCTGATCAGTATTGCGGTACCTGCCTATCAGACACCGACGGAATTTCTGAAACAGATGATAGATTCCCTGATCGCACAGACCTACCCGAACTGGGAACTGTGTATTGCAAATGCAAGCCCGGATAATGAAGAGATGCAGAGAGTCCTGGCAGATTATGCAGCCAGAGATTCCAGAGTACGATTCTGTAATCTGAAGGAGAATCTGGGAATCGCAGAGAATACCAATCAGGCATTTGCCATGGCGAAAGGAGAATTTCTGGGACTGCTGGATCATGATGATCTTCTGGCGCCGAATGCTTTGTATGAGATTGTACAGGCATTACAGGAACATCCACAGGCAGATACATTCTATACAGACGAGGACAAGGTGACTACAGAACTGGATGAACATTTTCAGCCTCATCTGAAACCGGATTTCAACCTGGATCTGCTGCGCTCCAATAACTATATCTGTCATTTCTTTGTGGCGCGCAGAAGCATTGTTGAGAAAGTCGGAGGATTCCGGAAGGAGTTTGATGGTGCCCAGGATTATGATTTCATTTTCCGCTGTACAGAAAACTCCAGGGAAGTCGTTCACATTCCGGAGATCCTGTATCACTGGCGTACGCATAAGGCATCGACCGCAGACAATCCTGCAAGTAAGATGTATGCCTTTGAAGCGGGCAAACGGGCGATTGAGGCACATCTTGAGAGAAACGGTGTAAAAGGAGTGGTAAGCCACACACCGGATCTGGGATTTTACCGTGTACAGTACCCGGTTCAGGGAGAACCACTGGTATCTGTGATCATCCCGAACAAAGATGAGAAAGAAACCCTCCGGACCTGCCTGGAATCTTTGAAAAAAAATACAGATTATAAGAATTTTGAGATTATTATTGTAGAAAATAACAGTACCACAGATGAAATATTCCGGTATTATAAGGAACTTTCCAAAGATCCTCAGATTCATCTTCTGAGATGGAAAAAGGAATTTAATTATTCAGCTATCAACAATTTCGGCGCAGCCCATGCAAAAGGAGAGTACCTTCTCTTCCTGAACAATGATATCAAAACCATCAATCCGGACTGGATGACAGAAATGCTCGGTGTGTGCCAGAGACCGGAAGTAGGCGGAGTCGGTGCGAAGCTGATCTACCCGGACAATACGATCCAGCATGCCGGATGTGTGATCGGAATGGGTGGAATTGCCGGACACATGTTTGTGGATATGCCGGCAGAGCGTACCGGTTATCTTCATAAAGCCTCTCTGCTTCAGGACATGAGTGCTGTGACAGCCGCCTGCCTGATGATGAAGAAAGAAATCTTTGAAAAGGTGGGGGGATTTACACCGGAACTGGCAGTTGCCTTTAATGATGTGGATCTCTGTCTGAAAGTCAGAAAAGAAAATGCTCTTATCGTCTATGATCCATATGCGAAACTGTACCATATGGAATCAAAGACCAGAGGTGCAGAGGACAGCAAGGAGAAAGTCCGCCGTTTCCAGACAGAGATTGAATACATGCGCTGCCACTGGCTGGATATCCTGAAGAACGGAGATCCTTATTACAACAAAAATCTTTCCCTTACGAAATGGAATTATTCGTTAAAACCGCTTCCTGGAATGGACGGAAAAGACAAAGGAAAAAAGAAGAAAACGGGAGGCAATCATGCAGGAAGTATCTGTGATCATTCCGAACTTTAACGGAATGGCGTATCTGGACGGGGTGCTGTCAGGACTGGAGTGCCAGACGGTCAGAAATTTTGAAGTGATCCTTGTGGACAATGGCTCCAGTGACGGAAGCTGTGCATTTGTGGCTTCTTCCTATCCCTGGGTGCATATGATCGAGTTACCGGAGAATTTTGGCTTCTGCAAAGCAGTCAACGAAGGAATCAAAGCATCCAGAGCCCCTTATGTGCTGCTCTTAAACAATGACATCGAAGTGACACCGGATTTTATCGAAGAAATGCTTGCCGCCATACGCAGGCATAAAAAAGCATTCTCCTGTGCTGCGAGAATGATCCAGTTTCACGACAGAGACAGACTGGACGATGCGGGCAATTATTACTGTGCACTGGGATGGGCGTATGCCAGAGGTAAGGGTAAGGATATTCATACCTGTGAAAAAGAGGAGAAAATCTTTGCCTCCTGTGCAGGGGCAGCCATCTACAGAAGAAAGATTTTCGAGAAGATCGGTTATTTTGATGAGGAACATTTTGCCTATCTGGAAGATATGGATGTGGGATACCGTGCAAGGATCAACGGATACGAGAACTGGTATGCGCCGAAGGCAATGGTTTACCATGTGGGAAGCGGAACCAGCGGTTCCCGCTACAATCATTTCAAGACCCGTTATTCCTCCAGAAACAATGTCTATCTGATCTACAAAAATATGCCGCTGCTTCAGATCATCCTGAACCTTCCGTTTCTGATCGTGGGATTTGGGACGAAGCTCCTGTTCTTTACTTTGAAGGGATTTGGAAAGGAATATCTTGCGGGGATCAAGAACGGATTTCAGATCAGCAAAAAAGACAGAAAAGTTCCGTTTAAATTCCGGAATTTACCTAATTATCTGAAAATACAGGTGGAATTATGGATAAATATTGCCAGACGTTTCCACGGATGACAGAATATTATTAATAGAAAATTTATAAAATACAGAATAAGATATTATTGCTTTTGGAAAGTAACTATTATAATATATTATAATGTAGAATTTGCGGGAATGAAGTATCATAATGAAACCGCAGGTATGTAAAATTGAGGTGACAAAAGATTGCTAAAGGACAATGAAAAGAACTTCAGCCGTCTCCATATGATCGTCGACGCCGTGGTACTGGTGCTGTCTTATTTTCTCGCATGGCTGATCCGCTTTGTGGGACCTATGGCAGCCACAGCAGTCCGGACAAGAAGTTTCCAGCAGTATATGATGATGCTGATCCTTATTGTACCGGTGTATCTGCTTTTGTATCAGGCATTTACGCTCTATACTCCCATGCGAATGCAGGGACGGCGGCTGGTTCTGGCGAATATTGTAAAGGCGAATTCCCTGGGACTCCTCATTCTGATGTTTACATTTTATATGGTGGACGAGGGAGATTTTTCCCGTTCCACCTATATTATGTTTTATGTGATCAACATTGTGCTTCAGTGGGCAGTGCGAATGCTGATCTTTACCCTTCTCAAAGATATGCGTGAGAAAGGGCTCAATCAGAAGCAGATGATCTGTGTGGGATATAGCCGTGCGGCAGAAGAGTATATTGACCGTGTACAGGCGAATCCACAGTGGGGATATGTGATCCAGGGAATCCTGGATGACAATACTCCGGCAGGAACAGAGTACAAGGGGATCAAAGTTCTGGGAAGAATTGAGAACCTGAATGTGATCCTTCCGGAGAATCAGATGGATGAGATCGCGATCACACTGGGACTGAGTGAATATTACCGCCTTGAGGAAATCGTAGCATTATGCGAAAAGTCAGGAGTACACACGAAGTTTATCCCGGACTATAATAAGATTATCCCAACCAAGCCTTATACAGAGGATATTCTGGGACTTCCGGTCATCAATATCCGTTATGTGCCGCTGAACAATACATTTAACGCACTGATAAAGAGAACAATGGATATTGTGGGTTCGATCGTGGGAATCATCGTGACATCGCCCTTGATGCTGCTGATGTGCCTGATTATCAAGCTGACCTCACCGGGACCGCTGATCTATAAGCAGGAGAGAGTCGGACTTCACAATCAGACCTTCTGGATGTATAAATTCCGTTCCATGGAAGTACAGCCGGAATCGGAAGAGAAGAAAGCATGGACTGTAAAAAATGACCCAAGGGTTACACCTGTGGGTAAATTCATGCGCCACACAAGCATTGATGAGCTGCCACAGCTTTTCAATATATTAAAAGGCAACATGAGCCTTGTAGGACCAAGGCCGGAGAGACCGTTTTTCGTGGAGAAATTCCGGGAAGAGATTCCCAGATATATGGTCAAGCATCAGGTTCGTCCGGGACTGACCGGATGGGCACAGGTGAATGGCTACCGCGGAGATACGTCCATCAGAAAGAGAATCGAATGTGACTTGTATTACATTGAGAACTGGAGCATTGGATTTGACATCAAGATTATTTTTCTGACGTTTTTCAAAGGCTTTATTAACAAGAACGCATATTAAGATAAGGGGAAAAAGTATGGCTAAACCAGGAAAAAAGAAAAAACTGCTGTTTGTGCTTGAGATTGTAGTGTTACTCCTGTTTATCGGCGGTCTGTACGTGTATGGACAGATTTCTTCCAGACTGGACAAGATCGAGCAGCCGAAACTGGATGAAGAGAAGATCATGGTAAATCAGGAAGCACCGAAGATGACCGGATATAAAACGTATGTATTATTCGGTATCGACAGCCGTGGAGCTAGTTCTCAGTATTCTGCACAGAACAGCGATACCATGATCATTGTGAGTGTAAACAATGATACCAAGGAAGTAAGAATGGCATCTATTTACAGAGATACGCTTCTGAATATCGGAGATGACACCTATACAAAAGCGAATGCAGCTTATGCAAGGGGCAGTGCTGAACAGGCAATCTCCATGTTAAACACCAACCTTGATCTGGATATTTCCGATTATGCAACTGCTGACTTCTCAGCTCTGGCAGAGGTGATCGATGATCTGGGTGGACTGGACATTCCGATGTCCTATGCAGAGCTTGTGCATATGAATAACTATTGTGTGGAGACTTCTGAGCTGACAGGCAGGGAATATACTCCGATTGAACTGCCGGAGCCGAAACCGGAAGATCAGGAAGCAACGGTTGGAACTTATCATCTGAATGGTGTTCAGGCAACTTCTTACTGCCGTATCCGATACACAGCAAGTCTGGATATGGGACGTACAGAGCGTCAGAGACGTGTGCTTGGAATGTTATTTGATAAGGCAAAGACAGCAGGTCTGTCTTCTATCTTTAAGATTATGGATGATGTATTCCCGATGATAACTACATCTCTCAGCAAACAGGATATCCTGGGTCTGATCCCGACTCTGATCGGATATAAATTTACAGACAGCACCGGATTCCCGTCCAAGTATAAATTCTCCAATATCAAAGGAAGTATTATCGTTCCGGTTGATCTGGAGAACAATGTTGTGGAACTTCATAAGTTCCTTTATGATGACCAGGATTACACTCCATCATCAGAAGTGGTTGCACGAAGCAATAAGATCCTGGAAATCGTAGGCGGTGAGGCGCAGCTTGACGATGCATCTGCTGCAACATCGGAAGAGACGGATACTGCTGATAACACTGATACTTTTGTATGGACCGGTGATGGAAGCTCTGATAATACGGATTACAGCGGAAGCAGTGATTATAACTATGACAATGATTACTCCGGAGGAGATGACAATTCCGGCAGTGATTACAGCGGAGGAGATAATACTTCCGGCGGTGATGATTACAGCGGAGGAGATAATACTTCCGGCGGTGACTACAGCGGAGGAGACGATACTTCCGGTGGAGACAACAGTGGAGGAGATGATACTTCCGGTGGAGACAACAGCGGAGGAGATGATACTTCCGGTGGAGACAACAGTGGAGGAGATGATACTTCCGGTGGAGACAACAGTGGAGGAGACGATACTTCCGGTGGCGATGATTACAGCGGAGGAGACGATACTTCCGGCGGTGATGATTACAGCGGAGGAGACGAGTTTGCGGAAAACGCAGAATAAGAAAACAGTGAAAAGACCATCTGATAAGGATGGTCTTTTCTTTCATATCTTTTCGAGATCCAAATAATTAACCAAATCAAGCAGCGAAGCGGATGCTTTTATCCGCCTGACTATAACAAACAGGAAAAGTGAGGAAGAGAAGATGAAAAAAAGAAAAATTGATGTGATTATTCCCACATATAAACCAGGAGAAGAGTTTGGAAAACTGATCTACAGACTGGAAGAACAGGAGTATCGTCCAGACAGGATTCTGGTCATGAATACAGGAAAGCAGTACTGGAATACAGAGTGGGAGAAATCTTCGATTCTGGAAGTGCATCATCTGGAGCAGAAAGATTTTGACCATGGCGGAACCAGAAAGTGGGCAGCAGAAATGTCGGATGCGGATATTATGGTATTTATGACGCAGGATGCACTTCCGGCGGACCGGCATCTGATCGGGAATCTGGTTCGTGCATTGACAGAGAGTGAGAAGGTGGGAGCTGCGTATGCAAGACAGCTTCCCAAAAAGGACTGCCGTTTTCTGGAGAAATATACCCGTTCCTTTAATTACCCGGAGGAGTCATCTGTGAAGAGGGCTGCGGATATTGAGAAGTATGGGATTAAGACGTTTTTCTGCTCCAATGTGTGTGCGGCTTATGACAGGAAGGTTTATCTGGAGTCCGGTGGATTTACGGACCGGGCGATTTTTAATGAAGATATGATCTATGCCGGAACGATGGTGAAGGCGGGATATGGAGTTGCCTATGCTGCGGATGCGCGGGTGTATCATTCTCATAATTATTCGGCCGGACAGCAGTTTCACCGGAATTTTGACCTGGGCGTTTCACAGGCAGAGCATCCGGAGATTTTTGCGGAGGTTCCGTCAGAAGGCGAAGGGATCCGGCTTGTGAAAAAGAGTCTGAAGTATCTGATAAAGACAGGCCATGTGTGGCTGATCCCGCAGCTTGTAATTCAGAGTGGTGCCAAATATGCGGGATATTTTCTTGGAAAGCGGTATGAGAAACTTCCGGAGAGGCTGGTTCTTAAGTGTACGATGAGTCCTTATTACTGGAAAAAGTTCTGAGGGAAAACAAAAGAGCAGCGAAGTTTTTGGTTTGATGATAAAGAAGGCCATTCACGGCTTTTTACGAGAGTTGTCACACATTCAACACAATTAATTGTTATACTGAACCTACAGTAAAGATAGAAAAGAAACAGCTGTTGTTTTTGAGTACGCAGACAGATATTTTGGAGTCGGCAGACAGAAAAAAATCGGTGGAGCAGGAGAGAGTACAGCAGTGTCTGAAAATAGAAGGGAGCAGATAACATGAGTGAGGAGAGAGACTGGGATGAGGCTCACAGAGAGCCGGTGCAGACAACGCCCAGATATGAACATTATCAGTTTCAGGAAAAACCGAGAACGGTTGTGACGAAGCCGGGGAAAAGCGGAAATCGGAAGCCGGGAAGTTCTTTTGGGAAAAAGCTGGGGACTACGGTGGCTCTTGCTGTTGTTTTTGGCCTGGTTGCGTCGGCAGTGTTTCAGGCGGCGAATTTTGCAGCAGATAAATATCTGGATGAGGGGACAGGTTCCGGGAATGTTCAGATTGGAATGACGGAGAGTGTGGCGGATACGGCTGGCCTGGATACGGATGCGGGTACAGACACAGATGAAGCGGTGGAGAACACTGTAGCTGAGAACGGAACGGTTGCTGCGGTGGCGCAGGCGTCCATGCCTTCGGTTGTGGCGATCACTTCTGTAAGTGTGCAGGAGATTCCGAGTTTCTTTGGGTATGGAACGAGGAAGTATAAGAGTGCGGGAAGTGGTTCCGGTATTATCGTGGGTGACAATGATGATGAGCTTTTGATCGCTACGAATAATCATGTGGTGGAAGGTGCGACTACTCTGAGTGTGTGTTTTATCGGAAATGATGTTGTGAATGCGGAAACTGAGACAGAGAATGCAGATAACGGTGATCTGAATGTGGAGGATGCGGTCAGTGCCCAGATCAAGGGTACGGATGCGGATAATGATCTGGCGGTGGTTGCAGTTAAGAAGGCGGATATTCCGGAGGATACGTTGAGTCAGATCAAGATTGCGCAGATCGGAAGTTCGGATGATCTGGTGGTCGGACAGCAGGTGGTTGCCATCGGGAATGCGCTGGGTTATGGCCAGTCTGTGACTTCCGGATGGGTCAGTGCGCTGAACAGAACGATCACGACGGAGGATGGAACCAGCAGTGACGGGCTGCTCCAGACGGATGCGGCGATCAATCCTGGTAACAGTGGTGGTGCGCTGCTGAATATGAAAGGGGAATTGATCGGGATCAATTCTGCAAAGTATGCGGACAGTTCTGTAGAGGGTATGGGTTATGCCATTCCGATTTCGAAGGCGCAGCCGATCCTGGAGGATCTGATGAGCCGGGAGACGAGAGAGAAAGTGGATGACAGTGAGAAAGGTTATCTGGGGGTTGTGCTTTCGAATCTGACTACGGAGGCGATCCAGATGTATAATATGCCGGCAGGTGCTTTTGTCAGAGGCGTGGAGCAGGATTCTCCGGCGCAGCAGGGTGGTATCTGTAAAGGGGATATTATTGTGAAGTTTGATGGTCAGAAGGTCAGTGACGGGGATGATCTGCTGGATAAGCTGCAGTATTATCAGGCCGGGGAGACGGTTGAGGCTGTGGTTGCGCGGGCGGACGGTGGAGAGTATACGGAGAGTACGCTTGAGATTACGCTGGGGGAGCGGCCGCAGGAGCAGTAGTTTTTTACTTGGATTTATGTAGCAGGATGATAAAAGATAAGAGATAAGAGAGGTGCTTTTGGGGCATCTCTTTTGTTGTTTTTGAGAGAAGGAGCAGGAGGGACGCGCATCAGAAAAATATTTTATTTCAGGTGCGGTTTCGGAGCCTAAGATATTCTAAGTCCTCAAAAATCTGCTAAAACCATGAGAAAACAGAGCCAAACTCGCCTGCGGCTCAGACAGTGTCTCTGTTTTCTCATAACGCAGATTTTTGAGAACTAAGAATATCTAAGACTCCTGCAAATGCACCTGAAATAAAATATTTTTCTGATACGCTGATAATGTCAGGAACTATTTTGATTACCGCGAAGCGTGTTACTGAGAACGGAGTGAACAGTGACATCTAATCTGATAATTAATGTGAATTTTATAAAAACTTCATTTTGAGATATGGGCAGAGTGTGATATAATTCAGGATAAGCAGTAGCAGCAGATAAATGGATATGGGTGCTGATGCTGGGTTATTGAGTGATAGAAGAGGGATAGAAAGGAGTCATTATGAGCGAGAATTATAATGATGATGAGATAATAGAGACTGATGATGTGGAAGAGAAAGATAAGAATGAGAAGTTTTGCTTTCTCTGCCGCAGACCGGAGAGTAAGGCTGGCCCGATGATCGAGCTGCCGAATAATATACATATCTGTACAGACTGTATGCAGAAGAGTTTTAACTCTATGAATCAGCAGTTCAATGAGGGTAAATTTAATTATTCTGATTTGCTGAATATGCCGAATGTGAGTATGATTGACTTAAGTAGTTTTCAGAATCCGGTTCAGCAGCCGAAGAAGGCGAAGAAGAAAAAGAAGGAAGAGAAGCCGGTTCTGGATCTGAAGAATATTCCGGCGCCGCATAAGATCAAGGAGACACTGGATCAGTATGTGATCGGTCAGGAGAGAGCGAAGAAGGTGATGTCTGTTGCTGTTTATAATCATTATAAACGTGTGGCAACGGATACCATGGATGAGATCGAGATTGAGAAATCCAATATGCTGATGATCGGGCCGACTGGTTGTGGAAAGACTTATCTGGTCAAGACTCTGGCGAAGCTTCTGGATGTGCCGCTTGCGATCGCAGATGCGACTTCGCTGACGGAAGCAGGATATATCGGTGATGATATTGAGAGTGTGGTTTCCAAGCTGCTGGCAGCCGCAGATAATGATGTAGAGCGTGCGGAGCATGGAATTATTTTTATCGATGAGATTGATAAGATTGCGAAGAAGAAGAATACGAATCAGCGTGATGTGAGTGGGGAGGCTGTGCAGCAGGGGATGCTGAAGCTTCTCGAAGGCAGTGAAGTGGAAGTGCCGGTGGGTGCGAACAGTAAGAATGCCATGGTTCCGCTGGTGACTGTGAATACAAGAAATATTCTGTTTATCTGTGGAGGTGCTTTCCCGGATCTGGAGAATATTATCAAGGAGAGATTGAATAAGCAGGCTTCGATTGGTTTTTATGCGGATCTGAAGGATAAGTATGATAATGATCCGCATCTTCTGGAGAAGGTGACTGTGGAGGATATCCGGAATTTTGGTATGATTCCTGAGTTTATCGGGCGTCTGCCAATCATCTTTACGCTGAGTGGTCTTACTGAGGATATGCTGGTGAAGATTCTTCAGGAGCCGAAGAATGCGATTCTGAAGCAGTATCAGAAGCTTCTGGCACTGGATGAAGTGAATCTGGAGTTTGAGGACGGAGCGCTTCATGCGATTGCGGCTAAGGCACTGGAGAAGGATACTGGTGCGAGAGCACTGAGAGCCATTCTGGAAGAATATATGCTGGATATTATGTATGAGATTCCGAAGGATGACAGTATTGGTGAAGTTGTGATCACGAAGGAATATATTGAGGGAACCGGTGGACCGAGGATTTTGCTGAGAGGTCAGGAACCGGCACTTCTGGAAGGAACTCATTGACCCTGTTAACTGAGTGAATATCTGCCTGGAATCGTTGCGGTGGCAGATATTTGGGATGGATTTGTGTAGTGATGTGGATGTTTTTATCCGCTTGATAAAAAGTTTTACAGAAAGGGGAAGTAAATTATGGCAGCAGATTTTATTGATGGATTGGTAAAGACGATTTCACAGACAACGAAGGAGCTGGGAAAGGCGACAAAAGGCTTAAGTGAGCGTGCAGAGCAGACGATCGAGGCTCAGAAGATCCGCAACAGGATTGCAGGAGAAGAGAAGATTATTGAGAAGATCAAGGTGGATATCGGAAACTGGATTTATAAGAAGCATGCGGATGGAGAAGGGCTTGACAGTGAACTGAGTGTGCTGTGTCAGGAGATTGACCAGCATTATCTTAAGATCAGAGAATTCAGAGACAGTGCGGCGAACATTAAGGGACAGAAGGTATGTCCGTCCTGCGAGAGAGAAGTGGATATGAGTGTAAGTTTCTGTCCATACTGTGGAACTCCATGCCCGACACCGGAACCGGCTGAGAATGTAGAGGGAGAGGCTGTTCAGGCAGAGGAAGAAACAAAAACAGAAGATACAGCGGATGTGCAGGAGAAGGCTGCCGACGGGAGTAACGGGTCTGAGGAAGAAAAAACTGGCGAACCAAAGACTGAAAGTGCGGAGTCAGAAGAGAATGCCGAAGACACAGTGGAAAAAGAAGCAGTGGAAGAAATAGCGAAAGAAGAAATAGAAGAAACAGAAATAGTGGAAGAATCTGAAGGGGAATCAGAAGAAGAAAAATAAATATTGTGGGAATGAAGGGACCTTCTCAATGTTTTTTGGGGAGGTCTTTTCTTTTGCAGAGAGTTATTCCGGATTATGGGTAAGATGCGGAGGGGATGACTTTATCCGTCTGTTTTATCTGTTGTATGGAGGGGAAAGGCGTTTGGGAGGAGTTTTATTGTGAATTGTGTAGAAAAGGTGTGGATCAGTGGAAACTATATTTTACAGAAATGTAAAAAGTTTACATTATAATTAAAAATGTGTTGCAAACTATGATAAAATGTGATAAATTGATATCATATCAAAGGAACAAAATGGAAAAAGCAAACAGAAATGACAGCAATTTCAGATTTTGAGGAAGTGCTGTTATCATGTGAAAACAAAGAGTATGACAGTAATATAAGGAGAGGATGAACAAGATGAAAAACAGAAAATTATACCAGTTATTTATTGCCAGTGTGGTCAGTGCAGCTATGATGACTTCCGGAGTCAGTGTCGGGGCAGCTGATTTCAGTGATGATGCAGCTGTTGCAGCAGAGCAGAGTGTGACTTCTGAGGAGGATGCAGCACCGGTAGTTGATGCAGGATCAGATTTTTCAGCAGATACAGCAGAGGCCACTTCTGATGTGGCTATTGATTCAACAAATTTCCCGGATGAACAGTTCCGTATCTACTTACAGAATAATTTTGATCTTGATAATGATGGAAAGCTTTCTGCATCTGAGATCAGTGCGGCAAAAACCATCAATGTGTCAGGACTTGGTATTTCCAAACTGACCGGTATTGAATATTTTACTTCACTGACAGAGCTGAATGCTTCTGATAATAAACTTAGTTCTGTAAATCTTACAGAGAATACGAAACTTACCTATATTAATGTGGGAAAGAACAGTTTGAAAACCCTTGATCTGAGCAAATGTACAAAAATGCAGATTGTAGTATATTCTAATAATCAGCTGACTAAGGTTACCATGCCTGCAAAGAAGTATCTGGGTAGTCTGGATTATGTGGATGCAAGTTATAATAAATTTACAACACAGGCAAATGCAGGTCTGAATATTGGTGACAGTGAGGCAGTTGGAAGTCTTTCACAGGTAAATGCAAGCAACAATGCGATCACATCTTTTAACTGTGCCGGATTTGTGGGAATCCTGGATCTGAGAAATAATAAGATTGCAACGTTATCTTTGTCCAATGACACAGAGGGATGCCAGGCTACAGCACTTTATATCGACGGAAATACTCTGAGTAAAACAAGTTCTGTTGATTTTACTCCGGAGTGGATTAATGTGCCGCAGCAGTTCAGCTGTGACACAGCCGTAGCAAGTAAAGTAGAAATGGTAAAATCCAAATTGTCAGGAAGTGCTACATGGAATAAAGTGACTCTGAGCATTGGTTCCAGCTCTAATGATGCAACTTATAAACTTCAGAGAAAGACCGGAAGCGGTTCTTATAAGACAATTAAGACATGGGGCGAGGGAGAACTGGATGATCCGGAATTTGGTGATACTTATACAGATCCTTCTGTAACACCGGGAACAACTTATACTTACAGACTGCTTACTACGGTCCAGGTACAGGATGCCAACAGAGAACTGAAATCTTATACCAATACTTCTTCTGCTCTGACATTAAAGGTTACAGGAAGTACACCGTCAGTCACAGTAAAATCTTCCAAGACCCGTACAGCTACAGTTAGCTGGAAGGCTGTATCCGGAGCAAGTGGATATGATGTATATTATGGAACTTCCAAGGCGAAGGTTACATCTACAGTTAAAAAAGGAACAAAAGCACGGACAGTAACCAAGACAAAACTGACCAAGAATAAAACTTATTATTTCAGAGTACGTGCATATAAAGTGATCAATGGTAAGAAGGTATATACTGCTTACAGCAGTGTAAAATCTGTAAAGGTGAAATAACAAACAGATTTGCTTACAGGCAGAAAATATGAGAGAAGCAGACTGCAGGTAACAGGCGGTATGTGAATGGTATCATGTGGAAAGGAGCATGCAGTACATCCGGTATGTACGATGCTCCTTTCCTGATAAAATTGCACTTATTGTATGTTTTTTAGCTATTTGAAAAAAAATTAAAAAAATTTCAAATTTCCTATTGACTTTTATTCAAACATCGGTTATTATAAATGAGCAGTCGAGAGAACGGCTGATAAATAAAGGAAATGCAGAAGTGGCGGAATTGGCAGACGCGCAGGCTTCAGGTGCCTGTGGTAG
>OLRG01000216.1_pt1 | contig 60821 bp, 53 predicted proteins | sample 1672331 | NCBI WGS metagenome assembly OLRG01 (sample SAMEA3136672, study PRJEB25190) | human gut metagenome
GTGGTATGGACCCACCCTGAATCTACGGGGCCCAGGCTCCGCACATCAGATGCTCGGTAATTTAATTGCCGAGTAGTTCACAAAAAAAAGAAACCGCCGTCTACTGGAACTAGACGGCAGCTTAAGCTGAAACTCAAATTATCGTTTAGGGGATAGACCGTTTGCACGGCTTCCTATATTTATATATATCATACTCCCCCGCGCTATCAAAGTCAAGCGCGGGTTTCCCATTCGCTCTGTCTTTTTTATTCCATTTTTTTCTATTTCTCTCCTCACTTTGCAACCTGATTCCCAGTCATCCTCACCAGTCCTTCCACATCCCGGTTCAGCCTGTCCAGCGATTCCCTATTCGGTCTTCTCTCCGGCGGAACCTTCACCAGTTCCGCCCGGCCGCCGCTTTTGCTCAGTTCTTTTTCCAGTATTTTTCTTATTTCGCTCACCAAGCCACCTCTTTTTCTCCCATAATCTCCTTCGCCTTCGCAATGACCTCATCTTTGTACAGGACAACTTCTTTGATAATTTCTTTTTCAGTTGCTTTTATGTATTTTTCCATATACTCCCAATCAGGGATATAACCTTTCGGGCTATAAGTTTTACCGGCATCAATGACTGGTTTTCCGGAGTCGTCGGTCTGTATGGGGAGGCAGATATTACATTTTCTTACTTTGCTCCACACCGCTTTATTACTGTAACCGAATCTTGGCTTGATTGATTTTTGAATTGATGCGGCAAGATACATTAACAAGCATTCATTCTTCATACCATTTTTTAGATTAACAATATATGCATCAAACAAAACTCCTATCTTATGCGACTGAGGGTATACGTTTCCCGTTGATATTGCTCCATTACTTACAATATCAATACCACCATCAACAGATGAAAAATCGCTGCTTCTTCCGTAATACATAATGCCATTATTTCCGTCTTTCGCATTTACGAGCGGCAGGTCAAATTCTTTTGTTTGTTCTTTTGAAACATCTTTTTCTTTATTAAATTTCCTGTTTGTAATCCATCCAAGTTTTTCTTTTTTGAAAAGGTCGTCAATCTTAAACTTTCTTCCCTCTTTCAAGCAGCCATCTGTAGATATCGAGTTTTGTGATAGTGTCCTCCCCCCCCCATCTACCAATTTTGCAGCCAGAACAGATTTATCTTCTTCTGTCAATTTGTAATCGTTCAATCCGGATGCAATTAAATAATTTTCAAGTTCCGCCACGCGGTCCTTTTCAAGTTCCGCCACGCGGTCCTTCATATATTTCCAATCAGGCACATACCCATTACTTGAATATGGAGAATCAGCATCTAAGGCATCAAGTGTTGGAAGCATTATTTCTGCTTCTGCAAGTTTACTACTATTAAAAAGATATGAATATGAAGCAACCTTTAAAGAAACTTTTTTAATAGCGGCAATGATAAACATTGCGCTTATTTCATCCATATTTTCAATATATAAGGCATTGATAGATGCGCCAGAAAAGCCTCTTCCAACAAAATCAGCTCCTTGATACATACATAAGCCCTTAATCGGGTCTACGACAATACAATTTCCTTTACTTATGTCAGTTTCAGGTGCAGTTACATAACCTATAACACCATTATTTGACTGAGACCCCGTAACATACGGAGTCTCGCCTTTCTCATATTTACTTAAAGGTTTTCCTTTAACTTTTTCAATTTTTGCCAGTTCATTTAATTTATATTTTTCATACCTCATATGGATAACCTCATTTGCTCATTAATTGGCTAACTTTAAAACTCAAGTAATCAGAAATTACTTCCTTGATGTCTTCTTTGCTTGGTATTAAATCAATAACCTGATGCTGTGAAAACAACCAATCATCCCCATTCAGCGTAATCGTATCTTTAATCACTTTCTCATTTTCCTCCGTGTAGTAGTGTGTTTTCGGCATCTTACCGGTTGTAAGAGCCAGCACCTCGGCATATCGTTCTTCGGCATGGTCAGTGTTTTTCAGATTGACTTCCTGAGTGGATTTCTTGCGGTTCTGTCTTGAATACCCATCTTCAGAGAAATCAATAAACGTTACAATATCATCTTCTTCATGTGGTCTGTTTACCTTAAATAAAAAGATATACACATTTACCGAAGCCTTATTTCCAAAAAGTCCAGATGGCATTTTAATACTTGCCTCCAGAGTACTATGTTCCAGAATCCTTTTCGTATAAGGAAGCCCCTGCCCGTTTCCTGCACTGTCCTGAATTAAAATTGCAGCATATCCTTTTGTCATCTGCTTTAATGCTTCTTCTACAAAGCAGAATCCTTTACCTGGTGCAGAATATGGAGGATTTAAAAGAAATACATTTGCTGGAAAATCATTCGGAAGTTTAAATCCATGGCTATCACCATTAATCACATTTGCTCCAATTCCATCCATTAAAATCATATTTAACACCGCCAAAATATAAATATTTCCAAGAATCTCAATACCGAGAATCTGGCTTTCTTTAATATGTCGGATTTTTTCATTCAATGCATTTTTATCAATAATTTTTGCTCTTGCGTCTTTTATCATTTGGTCCATAGCACTTACAAGAAATCCAGCGCTTCCCATTGTAGCGTCCCATACAAAACTATTCATATCAGTTCTGCACATTTTAGTCATTAACTGTGTGATATATCGCGGTGTTAGAACGACATCATTTTCAGAATCATTTTCAATATTTACCCAGTCATTCAAAGAATTTAAGATTTTGCCAGTGAAATCAAGATGTAAATTACTTTCCAAGCAGGGAATAATATCTCTTTTTACCTGTTCAAACAGTGTCCTTAAAAGGCTGATGCCGTTTTTCGGCTTCCAGAGCACTGATTTTTTAAACACACCTTCCAGAAGGCCAATCACCATATTGACTCTTTCCGCATCGCAGTGTTTCGCATGCAGAAAAGCCTCAATATTGCTCAGTATATATGTACCATCATTATTTCTGTCGTTATCATTCCCGCAAAAGTCTTTTGCTTCCAGAGTCTTCACTCCGTTTGTCCTCAATCCTGCCATAATCAGTCCGCAGAACAGATACAGTTTTTCATTCGTGGAAAGTGCCGTCTTCAGCTGCATATCATCGTAAATGCTCTGATGCATTGACTTGATTTTCTCTTCCAATGTTACCTCTGTTCTTCGTGTCAGTTCCTCAATCTCTGCATCGGTCAAATTCAGCTTGTCAAGAACCCTGAACAGCCCATCAACATTATCAGGGTTAAATAATGACCAGTCATCGGCCGTAATTTTCTCAATTAACTTCGGAATCCGGTTGTTCTTTTCTGAAATGTAGTAAGCCTTGCATTCTGCATCAGCCACGCCACCAGCATCATCCAACGCTGTCCCGTTAATCCCGACAACGATTACCTCGTTATAAGTGCCTTCGTCCAAAATTGCGTTTCCGTAATGTACCGCACCATTGACTGCATAATCCTTAATTGCACTGTAATTTGGCTCGCCTTTCAGATGTACCGGCTTACCGTCTTTTCCGGGCCTTCCGTCTTTGTCATAATAAGTAACCCCAATGATTACCCCGGATTTATCCCTTTTTTCCAGCTTGTTTTTTGTTCCTTTTGCTTCCACCATTACGGGAATTCTTCTCGCATTACTATTTTCCAGCATCATCTGGATGTCAGGGAAATTACACCCGCTGCCGCCCGACTTGCTGTCAGCGTTTTTAAGCGCATTTGCAATCGCCGGGTTCATTTTTTCTGTCTTTCCATAATGTCTTACTTTATTTGCATCAAGAATTTTCTTGAAATATTCTTCTACCTTTTCTTCTACGCTTGGCATATTTTTGTCTCCTTTTTTTGTTTTTCTGCATGTAATATGCCGCGAATTTCAAAAACCCTTATTTTTTGCGGATTTTTTCGCTCAAGGCTAATATGCAAAACGCGGAGGAAAGTGGCACGTCCAAAGAAAAAGCCTGCAGCAAAAGCTGCAGGCGTGAGATTTTTTCTTAAAGTCTTTCGCACATCTTCTGATGGCCCTTATCTTCGTAGTAGTTCTGCCCCATCCATGTCAGCTGCCCAACCTGTACAACGCCATACCGGGTTGTTTCATCGAAAACAAGCCCTCTGTCCAGCATCAGTTTCAGGGTATACTTAACTTCTTCTTCGCTAACCTCAGCAGATTTGAAATCATTGACTCCAAAGATATCCTTATCGCTTTCTGCGATAGTTTTAACGATGGAATTAATCAGTTTCCAATTTCTTTTCATCTTTTTTTTGCCTCCTATTTTTAGTATTTAAGCGCCTTCCCACTTACATATCTAATATGCCGAACATTTTTCTTTTTTGTCGTTTTTTAGAGCCATTTTTTTCTTTTTACAAAAAAGGCAGCCGCCGGCTTCGCCGGCGTCTGCTACTACCTGTCTCCAACTTTCCACATTGAAAAACATTGGAATCCAATATTCTTCTTTACGAATTTGCCATTAATCCCGTCGACAAAGACCTTATGTTCATATACAATTCCGCGAACATGAATCGGAGTCCTTCCATGTATGCCGGATTTGGATTTTTCTTTTTCTCCTTCCAGGCCAAGGCGTTCCCTGAAATCCGCGTCCACAGCCGTCCAGATTTTCTTGGAGATTTCCACCGGGCATTCAACCATTCTGCTCGCCGGACACTTGACCAGCTTAACAGAAGATTTCAGCAGCAGCTTCTCGCACGGTATGCCGCCAAGCTCTCCTGGAATAAACACCCAGTCGTCGCATTCCAAATCCACCGCCGCACCAATCAGCGGTTCCAGCTCCTCCACATAATGTTTACCTTTCGGAATTTCAGCAAATTCTTTTCCGAATTTCTTTTTTCTTTCTGGTTCAGTTTCCAATTTATTTTTGTATTTTTCGTTCTTAAGACTCATTTTTGTCTTCTCCTTTCTTTTTCTTTTTTATATTTTCAGTATGCTGGAAATTTTAAGACAAAAAAACGGCCGGAAAAATTCCGGCCTGATTTAAAAATTAACGAAGAGCGGAAAGTCTTCAACCGACAAAAAGTCGTTAGTAAAATTAAAACATGCTTCGTTCAGCCTTCCGGCCTTACTCCGCACTTCGTGCTGGTAACGAGCGCAAAGCGCGAGTTATCAAAGTGAAAATGATGAGTTGCTTCCTTTCGTGTCTTTCTGTGCTTCGCAGATGTACGCCATCACAGTTGTGAGGCCTTTTTCTTTTGCTTTTTTGTAAGTATCATCTAATGCTTTTGGTGTCATGATACCAAGCTTGATAAAATCAATCAGTCCAGTCTCATCATTTAATTCCATATACATTGCAACAATGTTCTTGCTGACTCTTCTGAGATATGTTTTAACTGCATCATTCGGGCATTCTTTCATTGTTTTTATCGCAGTCTTCCACTTGATTTCCGGCTGCATTCCGTAATCATACAGTGATTCTTCGCATTTTTCTCTGAATGACGGGATTGCAAGCCGTGTGTCTAACGTGGCAGCATCTGCTGTAACAATATATCTTGGCATGAAAATCGTTGCAGCTGGCTTGTTGATTTTAATATACATAGGGCTGTTATCTGGTGTTGCATTTAACGTTATTGCTTCTGCGATACCATAAGGCATGTTATCCGATGACAGTGTGACGCTATCCACACCAGGAAAGCTCTGCCTTCCGATATATTTTAACGATGCTGGCAGTGTAACCTCCTTAATACAACTCTGCTTGAACGCATAATCCATAATTTGCGTCAGTCCTTCATTAAAAGTCACTTTGCTGATTGATGTTTCAAGAAATGCACTTTCTCCAATTATTCTAACCTGCGACGGAATTTCAATCTCATGAAGCATGTTGCATTGCATAAACAACCTGCAATCATGTCCAATGCCTATTTCCTCAATGCCATGTCCAAAATCTACTTTTTGTAATTTATTACACAGACAGAAACACTTCGGCATCAAGACCCTCAGTGAATCAGGAAAATATACCTCCTCAGCCTCGCTGAGGATGAATGCATACGATGTAATAGTTTCAATTCCATCAGGGATATGTACTGTTCCAGAAATAGCCGATGGGTATTTAACTAAAACCAACCCATCTTTTGATAGAAGGCATCCATCTTTCGTAGAATAATACGGATTTTCTTCAGTTAATTCTAAAATTGGAAAAGGACTCCACCCTGACAGCTGCTCGTCTGTAATATAAGATTTATCTTTTAAAATAATCTTTACGCCAACCGGCAGTTTATGCCGCAGATTAATCACAGTCTGAGCTCGGTTCGCTGTAATGCTTTTAACATTATCAAAATTAATCCCGTCTCGCATCGCCGTCAGTGAAACTCTTTTGTCAGGAAGAATAATATTTTCAGAAGTCTCATCGATATTAACAAGAATAGACCCGACAATGACTGCTCCAGCCGGTTCAGGCTCTAAATCTCCAATTGCTGAATTTCTGAATGCATATTTTGTACATGATGTAACACTTCCTGAATTAATGATTTTTGTAGCCATACATCCAGAAAAGGCGTCATCATCAATCTTAGTTGCATATTTCAGGTCTACTGTCTCGCCTTCCTTTTTAACAAAAACGTTTGTCAAAATCTGGCCGTTGTCATTTCTTAGAAGCACGCTTCCGCTTTTTGCGTATTTTCCGTACCAGTTGCTACATTCCACCTCTTTCACATTTGGAAATAATGTATTGGGAATATCAATATCATATACCCTGTAATCAATCACGATTTTCCTGACGTCAGGAAATGCCTTTTTGCAGTCACCAAGCAGATACTCACGACCAAATGAAGCTCCGAAGCTTACTTCTTCAACACCTGGTTTCACATCAATATCAATACAGTTACCGTTGGTTGCATCTATGGTATAAACCACACCATCTTCTTCAATTCTTTTTTTCATTTTTTTTGCTCCCTTTCTGGTTGATTTTTATATATCCAATATGCCAAATTTCTGCCGGCAAAGAAAAACGCCCGAGAGTTTCTCGGGCACAATGTTTTGTTTTTCAGTTGTAATATTCTAGCTCCATCTCTTCCGGGTCACCACAGATTTCAAGCTCGTCCATATACTTCCTGCAGAAATCATACAAATCGCTTTCCGTAATTCCTTTTTCTTTTTTGTTCAACATCCAAGGATACATCGGAACCCACAGAATCGCCGGCGGCGTCCCGAGGTCATTCTCTGCAGCGTAGAACTTAAAATTAATCCCGGTCTCGCGCCGTATTATTACAGCCAAGACAGCGCCAAAACCAGTATCACCAGTTTCTTCGTCTTCAAATGAATCTTCAATGTCATACATGACATCCTCCAGTTCATCCTCTTCCGCATCCTCACTTTCAGCATGCTCTAAGGCATCCAGAATCTGCATTTCCTCATCCGTCTGACCGAATGACCCGACATGCTTTTTTAAAAACTCTTTTGCTTTTTCAAAGTCCAGCGTTACCGCATCCCCATCAGCAATTGGAAAACCATAACCACAAATCGTACAAGACATATTTTTGTCTCCTTTCTTATTTTTTTTATATATCCAATATGCCGGATTTCGCCGGCAGCAAAACGCAGCGGGCAAACAAATATGCAGGGTTTCGCGCCCCGCAAACACCCCCGCCAGGCTTGCAGCCTGGACTGCATCGCAAAACTACGTTTTGCTTTTCAGACAGCACCTTCCGGCAGGTGTTTCAAAAAAGCCGCGGCTGCAGCAAGCTACTCCCGGCGCCAGCCGCAAAACACAAAACTTCTGTTGCCGACAAATACCGCGGCAGCCACAACTACTCTTCTGCCGGCAAAAAAGAAGCGCCGCATTCGCGGCGACTCAGGCTTCAGAGCAAAAACTTCTGTTTACAGAGGCTGTTTCCAAGCGCCTGTAGCATACACGCATTCATATCAGCGGCATCAGTCCTGAAATCGTTTTCCAAAACAACCTCAATATCTTCCAGCTTATGCAGGCCAAGCTTCATGTAATCCATCAGCTTTTTTGAATCTCCAGACTTATAGAACGTCAATATGATATTTTGACTGTGTGTTTTTAGTATTTTTTTTGCTTTTTCTTTTATTTCTCTGTCTTCAGTATTACAATACACCTTCATCAATGCATCATATGACGCATCAAAAGGAGTCTCTGCCGCATCCAGAGCATACATCTGCAGGTCATGCAGCTTCTCATTTAATGGCTTTTCGACAAGCTGCATTGCATCAGAAATGTTTTCAAGGAATTTTCCTTTTACATACCCATCCATTATTTTGGGGATATATACATTCACACTACCAATGCATACCTCCAAAGCACAGTTACATCTTGGGTCATAGTAGTCCGAGGCCTCATCAAGAGGTACGAAATTTCTGACAATCAAAGCATTAAGTATTGACTCAATATCTGATGTGTCATAGCAGTTTATTACTACCCTTCTGACCTTGAGAAAGTTATTATCCGAAAGTGAGACCAGCCTGTACGGAAGCTCTATCTCCTCAGCATGGCACCACCCAAAAGCACCGTATGCAATCTTAAGCCGGTTATTGCATTTTTGCGGGCGGTTCTGAAACTTCAGGTTTCGGAGAGGACTCTCGCAGAATGCATTAGCCATAATATCCAATACCGTATCAGGGATGGTGATATTATCAAGCAAAGGACACCTACGAAATGCACATTCATCAATATGTGTGAGACCTTTGTTTAATACGACCTCTTTCAGGTTTTCGCAGTTATTAAATGCATAAGGAGTGATTGCCGTTACAGTTTTTGACAGTATGACTTTTGAAGCCTTACTGTCTGTAAACGCATCGCTAGCAATCATTTCTGTACCGGGAGCAATTTCTACAGTTCCCTTCTTGTCTGGCGGCACGGCAATCAACGTAAGCCTTGCTTTTCCATTAAGCATCATCTTCTTTTTGCCATACAAAAGCCCGTCTTTTGAATAAAGCCTTGGGTTCTCAGCATCAACCTCAAAATCTGTAATGCCATCATCTTGAACGTTTTCTATCATTTCTATGATTTTCCGCTCGTTTGTATCGTCTTTGCCGATGCACGCGATTACTTTTTTGTCTTGCTGTATTATTTTCATAAGTTTTTTCCTTTCTTTTTTTTGCTTTTATACATACAGTATGCTGGATTTCGCCAGCAGCAAAACGCAGCGGGCAGCGGGCAAACATTTATGCAGGGCTTCGCGCCCCGCATACACCCACGCCAGGCTTGCAGCCTGGACTGCACCGAAAAACTACGTTTTGCCTTTCAGCCAGCCCTGCCGGCAATACAGTCACATCAAACATTCTGCGGCAACCAGTAAGCTCCTTTCCGGCTCCAGCCGGCCAACACATCCCGCCGCATGTCTTTCTGTACCAGCCCCACAGTCTCCCGCCAGCCCACAACCTCCACTCCGGCAACACATTCCCGTTCTCATCCTTGTTCTTTCTACCTCTCCCCCCATTCCATGCAACAAAAAAAAGGAAACCGACTTCGCCGGTTTCCATCTCTTTTTCTTTTTTTCTTACAACTCCAACCCAAGCATCTCCTTCGCAAGCTCTTTCACTGCTCTTCTCGCCGTCCAATCAGTATACTCTTCTGCACAGGCCACGCAGTGGTCATACATGAATGCCACCAGGTCACCCGTATCCTTGATTTTAGCCTTGATTTCGGCAATTTTCTCTTCTTCTTCTTTTTTTAATTCTTTTTGAAGTTCTTCACGCGAAGCATACAAATTTTTCAGAAGGCAGCCGCTGTTTCCACCATCATCCCACTCAATATCTGCATATGGATATTTCTTCGGGTCTCGTACAGAAACTTCTGTTTCTCCAAGTGCCGTAATCTTTGCACTGTGGATGCACTGGCTCCAATGTTCTACAAACCAAACTTTTTGGCCGATTTTTGGATTTTCAATCATTGTTTTTGCTCCTTTTATTATTTTTGTTGTATAGTTAATATGCAGGATTTTTGGAAGCAAAAAAAACGCTTACAAGCACAGGCACCAACTCATCTTACAATATATTTTTCCGCCTCTTTTTCGCTCTCTCTTCGTTCTCTCTTATTTTTTTCCAATTTCTTTTCTATGCTTCTATTTACCGCTGCCACATGCTCAGCTGATACCACAAATGCCGCCTCTTCGCTTATTCTCTTTGCTACCGGCTTATAATCCAGCCGTACTCGTTTTATCATTTTTTAAGTCTCCTTTTTCGTTTTCTTCTTTTCTTGATAATTCGCGTCTCGCGCTCGTAACCAGATTAAAATTAATATGCTGGATTTTAAAAAACGCATTCTGCATTACTAGACGAAAAACCGCCTGGATTCCTCCAGGCGGCGTATCTTAATGTGCTTTAAAATTGTATACCGGTTTAATTACTTTCACAATATCAACAGTATCTTTGATATTTTCCATAATTTCCTCCATCGGCTTATACGCCATCGGCGACTCGTCAATTGTAGACTCCATGACAGAAGAAGAATATATCCCCTTCATGGACTCACGAAACTCATCAATCCCGACAGCATCTTTTGCTTCGCTTCTTGACAAAATTCTTCCGGCACCATGCGGCGCAGAATAATTCCAATCAGGATTGCTTTTTCCAACACAAACCAGTGACCCGTCACGCATATTTATCGGAATTATAAGTTTTTCGCCATCCCGTGCAGGCACAGAGCCTTTGCGGAGAATCAGGTTTTTTGTGTCAATGTAATTGTGTATTGTCTGGAACTCCTCGCAAATATGCCAGCCCATTTTTTCAATGACTGTATCGGCAATATATTTTCTGTTTAACTCTGCATGCTTCTGGACAATTTCCATATCATGAATGTAGTCTTTGAACGCCTGGCCGGAAACATAACATAAGGATTTTGGAATATGCGGCTCCTGCATCTTTAACGCTTTGATTGTTTTTTCAATTTCTTTTTCCCTGCCTTTTGCTTTCAGGTCTGCAATTACAGCCTTGATTTTGCCGCCAACATCTGAATCTTTCAGCTGTTTGTATGCGAGCTCTTGGTAGTGTTTTGCAACTTCCAGCCCGAGATGTCTGGAACCCGTATGGATTACAAGCCATAAGTTTCCGTCATCATCTTTATCAAGTTCGATAAAATGATTGCCGCCTCCAAGGCTTCCAATGCTGCAATAAGCCAGCGATATATCAGCTGGAGCGACCAAGTCATTCAAATGGCTGAAATTACCAAGCGGCTCATCATTTACATTAAACCCGGCCGGAACATATGTATTAATTACATCATCCAGTTTTGGAAGGTCAACATCCTTTTCTGCAATCCTGACAGCCAGCATACCGCAGCCAATATCTACCCCAACCAGATTCGGGCATACCTTATCAGAAATTGTCATTGTCGTACCGATAACACATCCGGCGCCTGCATGGCAGTCAGGCATGATTCTGATTTTCGCGTCTTTGATGTAATCCTGGTTCAGCAATTCTATTACCTGGCTGATGGTCTCATTGTCAACATTGTCAGTGAAAACCTTTGCGGTGTTGTATTTTCCTTTTAATTCAAGCATATTTTTTGCTCCTTTCTTGTTTCTTATTTTATTTTTTATTGTTTACAAGTTTAATATGCTATATTTTCCATACGAAAAAAAAACAGAAGCCAGCAGGTTTTCCCACTGGCTTCTTATTTCGAGCAACGCCCAGAGTATGACTGAATCTGGATTTTGTATGGTACTTATTACGCTCCCCAATAGGAAGAATGAGTCGCCCCGTTCACTGTATTTTTTGTATTTTGTTCCTTCATATATTTAATATGCTGAAAAAATAACAAAAAAATAAAAGCTTGCCGGGTTTCTCTAGCTGACAGCAATTTTGCGGCCGACATTCATGTCGGCCGCAAAAGCAGAGACATATTCGACAGACAAGAAAACCGCCCGGATTTCTCCGAGCGGCATGTATGATTTTTTCTGATAACGCAGGCTTGCGCTTTCGCTACCAGAATAAACTGATATTTTGCTAAAATTTTCACATAGACTTCCTATCAGCTATTTCAGCCATTTTTGCGTTATTCATTCTGGACTCACCATGTCTCCGTGAATAAGCTAAATACCCATTCATTCTGTCAATCTTGGTGAGGTTCTTTGAACCGCAAATCGGACATTCGTCCCCAATGTCTGCTGCCTGATATCCACAGTCATCACAATAAGACAATGCCAGGTTTACACCTTCGTAATATCCCATTTCCATGGCTCTTAAGACAAGTGTTCTGATTGCATTAATATTGTAATCAATCGGATATCTGACATACTGAATTTTTCCACCATTAAATAACTCCCAGAAATCATATTCACGATTCTGTTTTGCAATCGGTGTAATGTCCTCTGTTACATGACAATGAAAACTGTTGCTTACATAATCACGGTCAGATACATTTTTGATGATTCCATATTCCTTGCGAAACTGTTTCACCTGAAGACCGCACAGGTTTTCGGCCGGTGTTCCGTACACCGCATAAAGAATCTGGTCTTCCTTCTTGTACTCCGCTAATTTTTCGTTAATATGTTTCATAACTTCCAGCGTAAACTGATTGTCTTCAACCAGACTCTTTCCGTTATATAATTCCTGCAGCTCATTCAGCGCCGTAATGCCATAAGACATTGTCATCGGCGGAAGGAGTTTTCGGATTTTTTCATTTGGTTTCAGGTGACCACCATAAAGTCCACCTTCGCAGAACATAATTGGATTGACTGATGCTCTCAGTTCTCCAAGATAATCATATGTTCTTTTATGAAGCCCACGAATCATTTCAAGGTAATAATCCAGAACATCATAGAAGTCTCTGCTTTCACGTCTTGCTTTTGCAAGAATCATCGGCAGATGTAAAGAAACAACACCAAGATTGCAACGACCAACAAAGATTGGCTTGTCATTCTCGTCTGCTGGTTCCATTCCTCCGCGTTCATACCACGGAGAAAGGAATGCCCTGCATCCCATAGGACTAATCGCAGTTCCATATTTCTGATACATTGTAGAAATATATCCTTCTCCACTCATTGAGAGCCAATCCGGATACATCGTAGATGCAGAGCACTGGATACCTGCTTCAAAAACATCATTACATTCTTTTCCTTCACCGTGAATATTCTTATCATATAAGAACACAAGCTTCGGGAATAATACAGGACGTTTAAAACCTTTCTTACCCTGTCCTTCTCTGTGTACATTTAAAATTGTTTTTGCACACATTTTTTCAAATTTTCCTGTTCCAAGTCCAAATGAAAATGTAACAAATGGATAATCGCCTCGGGAAGAGCCAACTGTGTTCAGTTTATATTCAATTCCCTGATATCCCTGCTCCATTTCACGCTGTACTTTTTCCATTGCATATGCCTCTGCTTTATCAATCAGAGATTCTGCGAATGCCGGATTCAGAACATCTGACATTAAATCAAGATATTCTTTCTTATATTTTTCAAAGGACTTTTCGGCATAAGGCCCCATAATTTTATCTACTTCTGGCACAGTAAAACCCAACGGGTGCATATCTTTCAATATTCTTACGTTTTATCCCGCCGGAACATATATTCAGACTTGCTAAGTCTGCTTGCTCTTTCAGCGTGTAATCAAATCACGCCTACCCTACTCTGTTACTTTCGTAATACAAGCCTTCGTATTACGATACCATTTTGCTGTCCTCTACACATTTAGTATTGTCAGATGAAATTCTATATCTTCCTTTCCATATTTTTTTACTATCTATATATCTATTAATTTGCGTGTGTGATAAATTTATATTTCTTGATGCGTCTGCAATAGAAATATATCTTTGTACTTCTCCGCTTAATATATTTTCAACAATTATCGGTTTTGGTCTACCGCCAATTCTTGCTATCTTTCTATTTAAAGTATTATAAGAATGTTTATTGTTTTCTGAATAACTAATCCATTCAAGGTTCTCTAAATTGTTGTTTTGTTTATTTCCGTCTTTATGATTTACAATGTCTGTTTTACATCTTTGTTTCAGAAATGTTTTGGCAACAAGAATATGAACAGAACACATCTTTCTTTTTCCATTTTTATTAAGAGGAACTTGAAAATATCCATTTGGATTTAATCTTAGCTTCATGATTTGTCCTTTTCGAAATTGCTTCTTTCCTGAATGTTCATATACGTATCTATCGAGACTCCTTATCCTTCCAAGATTAGAACACTGATATATCCCTTCATAATTATTTATATCCTTCCATATTTCTTTCATCTGTTTTTTTTATTTCTGGCAATACATTTAGCACGGTATCACCTTTATCTCACCATATTTCAGGCTTAGGCTCTCTTAGTCAGCTTATTCGTCTCTGGTCATATTTACCCGGTTTTTGCAGGCTTCAATTTGTCTCATTATCGGTTTCCTCTCAATGAGAAGTCTTATTTCGCTGATACCGTTAGCAGCCACCTTCAGGCAGCCACACCAACTGATTTAGTTGTTAGGCAAGTTTTACTACGGCTAAAAGGTAACCGTACTGCTGCGCGGCAGTTGATAAAATTACATCTCCCATAACATCAAACGCTGTATCAAGAGTCTTGGGCTCGTTATACCAAACATTGCCCATCTCGAATCCGCCTTTCATAACGGCTCCGACATTGCAAAGGCAACAGTTGATAGTATCAAGTCTTGCACTCTGGTCATGCACATAAATATAGCCCTGCTTGCAAGCCTGTAATTCTTCACGATTCATAAAGAACTTTCTGTAAAGATTCTTATTCAGTTCGTTGAAGATAAGGCTTCGCTTTGTTGCCACCAGTGCGCTGTCAGTATTGGCGTTTTCCTTGTCGCCAATATATCTGATTGACTGACTCTTTGTGTATACATCATCCATCATATGGACAAATGACTGTTTGTAGTTACGGTAATCGCGGTAGCTTTTTGCAACCTCTTCATTAATAGACACAAGCGCTGCTTCCACCATGCTGTGCATCATGGCAATCGGAACTTCTTTAAGTCCTCTTTTTTTGATTTCGCTTTCAACATGGTCAACGATTGCATGCTCTTCCTCTTTTGTGAACTTCACAAGGATACGGGATGCACTCTTGCCAACCGCAATGATGATTTTGTTCCCGTCAAATGGTTCACGGGTTCCGTCCTTTTTTACGATGATTACGTTTGCCAGATTGTTTTTACGTGCAATTTCTTTTGCATCTTTCTGGCTGATAATTTTTTTACTCATAATTTTTACCTCCTTAAGTATCACTATTTTCATTATTTGAACAGTCATCAGGCATTTTTTCAAAAAATACTTTGCAAAATATAGTATCTTCTGCTTCTTTTATCCGCTGATGTCCGTTCTTTTCAAGCATTTGGTTAAATTCTTTCTGTTGCATATCACCCAAAGACTTTTTAACGAGGACTACCCTCTCTCTTGATAACTCGCGCTTTGCGCTCGTTACCAAGCAGCTTTTGCTGCTGACCAACGAAGCCGTAAGGTTGAGTACAGTGCACGAAGTGCGGCAAGCGAAGCCGAAAGGCTGAGCGAAGCGTGCTTCGAACGGGGATTCAGCCCCACATGCGAAGTTAAAACCGGAGCATTTGACCCGCGGACGACTTTTTGTCGGCCGGGAATTTTCCGTTCTTCGTTAATGTCATTTTTCCTCACCTTCAACCAACATCAATTGCAATGCAGAATAGCTTTCCCTGAATGAAAAGATTTCTGTACGTCAATTACACGCTGATTTGCGCTTCCGCGCCATTTTAGCGTAACATCGCGCTTATCTTTTTCATACCGGCCTTCCACAATGACATCCGCTTTCAGAATAATAAACATCAGGTCGTGGTCTTGCCCTGTTTTTAACTGGTGCAGCAGCTGTTCCCATGTGTAGCCTGTATAAATCCAAATGGATTTTTTTGCCAGTTCTTTTGAATTTTTAATCTTGGCAATAAGTTTTGCTACACCTGGACGATTGTAAGTCGCCAACGGGTCGCCTCCACTGAAAGTGATTCCCGAAACATAATTCGGTTTCAGTGATTCCATTAATTCGTCTTCTGCAGCCTTATCAAATGGAATACCTCCAAACCGGTCCCATGTTATCGGATTCTGGCATTCCGGACAATGATGCTCACAGCCAGCCAACCAAAGGACTGTTCTAAGCCCATCACCGTTTTTCATATCTTCGGTTGTAATATCGTGATATCTTAAAGAGATATCTGAGCAATTTTCATTATTCATCATACAAAACATCTCCTTTCTTTTTTTATGTTGCATTTTTAATATGCCTGAAACTTCTAAAAATGAAACTCCAATATAGTCTCCTCTTTGTTCTCGTTTTAGGCCAAAAAAAAGAAGGTCCCGGAAGTTCTCTCTTCGGTTGCCTTCTTTACTTTTACAATATGCAGAATTTTCTGTTTTAAAAAAAACGACAGAACATTCTATTTTTTTACATCATTTCAGTCGCACCGTTTACAAATTTCCTTAACGCATTTTCGCCTTTCAGGCCTGTTACTCCGTTTTTTAGCATCCATATGTTCCCTGACGGCAGTACTGGCTCCTTCGCACGAACAATGCAAGCCAACGATTTTCCATATTCCATACCCGCTTTCACGGTATGCATAGTCCCGCTCTTTTCTTCGCATTCCACGATAAAACCCGGAGTGTGCTCGGCAATTCAATTGCCGAGGTGAATCCGGTTAGAATAAAAGAATAAACAAAAATATATTTTACATAAACACAAGTCCTTCATTATGTTTATAGATTTGGCATTTCGCTGCCGGATAATTAGTTTTCGGGTCTCCATAGGCTTTATAATATTTGCCTCGTGTAGTTTGACCAGACAAAACTAATCGCTTCCCATCATAAGAGAAAACAGCCCCAGGCATCACACGATTTCTTGAGTTATAATTCCTTCTGCTCTTTTTAACTACAACGCGTCCAGCTGATTTATCAGCCTGCTTTTTGCCATTTAGCTCAACTTGTTTAGAATACCAGTCAGAAAATGCATCACCTTTTTGTTCAAAACGAGGTTTTCTGTTTGTGGCAATTTTCTTATCATCAAGATAATAAGTTCTTTCATATTGGTGATTAATAATACTTCTATTCTGCCTTCGAAATTGTTTGATTTTATATACATTAACAAAACTTGGATGTTTAATCTTATTTATTTTATCTGCTCCAATGGCAGCAAGACCAATACAATACGCGTCAACTTCGTGCATTTGGTTTTCTTTTGTCTTCTCATATCCAAGACTTGACCTGATTAATGATGTATCCTTTCCAGTGCAAAAATGTACATGTTCTACACCGTAAATCTTAATAAGTTCTTTGCAGATAAACGGAACAGCTTGATTCAAAGCGCTGAGTGCACCATATTTCTTAATCAGACCCTCTTTCTTATCTTTGAGCTTAGCCTGAAATTCAGCATCCGTATGTACTTTTGCGTGACATTTTTTGCAAAGCCCGGCCTGGTTCTGGATTGTGTCAGAACCGCCTCTTGAACGTGGTACGATATGGTGAAAATGTTCAATATCATTTTTACACATCAGGCATTTTCCGTGCTGTTGTTCACGAATAGCTGCTTTGACATCATCAAATCCCTTCAGCGGGCCATTTTGAAAGTCTACACCACTTATGCCAGGACTCTCCATCTGTATGAATGCAAAACGGTTTACCTCAATTGCAACGTCAGTAATCGGAAGATATTTTTCAATCTTCTTAATCAGGTTGATGTGGATTTGAACAAGATGATTTACTGTTGGTGTTAACCAATCTGGCATACGTTTTCTATTACAGAACCGCGCCTCAGTATTCTTGATAATCTTGCATGTTACGAATTTATCAGCTGCATACTGCGGCAGTTTTCGCATCATCATCCCTGCCTTAATCATGCTTCCATGCTTCTTTGCCAGGCGCTGTCTTGCTTTTCGCTCGCCGCGTCTTGATGCCTGGCGATGTGCTTTTCTGTCAGTCATCAGCTTCTTAATGCTTTTATTTCTGGTTTCTACAACTGCGGAGAAAACTAAATCTCCAAGCTGTGTCAACACAGCAGCACCGATATTTGTCCTTCCTGGGTCTTCAGCTATTGTGATTGGCTGTAATACTGCGTCATTCTCATACAAGAGGCGTATTGTAAATGGTACAGTATCAACAATCTTAGCCAGGCCAGACTTAAAAAGACTTCTGACCCTAACTTTTCTGTTCGTTGGCATCTGCGGTTTTCCATCTACTCCAAGAACATATATGTATTCAGTTTTTTCAAGTAATTCATCTATTAATTTTAGATTTGCCATTATCTGTTACCTCCTGAAAAAGAGTTGGACGGCATCTTTTCACGAAAATACGGTTCTTTCGCATCGGTTGTAACCCTAAACACCGTCCGGTATCGTCATCCTAGACTTGGCATATACTTTGCAGAGCTGAGGGCTGGATGAATACCCGCAGGTGTAAGTACCTTCAAACACCCGAAGGCGCCATCCGGTACACGTATATGTCGAATGTCTCTGCTTAACTACCCGGTGCCAAATAGCTTTGCATATAAAGAATTACAAAAAGAATCTATCAGATATTTTTGTAACCTTTATATACTCGGCTATTCAATAGCCGAGTAGTTAACCACAACAATCTTATCAGACATCATTGCCTGGATTCTGTCGCGTTCCACGAATCGCCATCTTTCCGGTCTCGTGCCCGCTTCGTATTCGCCGACAATACATCCGCCATTTTTTAATTTCCATATTTATTCCTTTCTTTTTTTTATATTTTTCATTTACAGTATGCCAGATTCTTCACGGACAAAAATGCAGCGCATTTCTGCGCTGCATTTCCTACAATCCAAACGGCTCCTCTTCCATTTCTTCTTCTTTTTCGTATAATTTTTTTTCCAATGTTTTTAGTATATATCCAGCATTATAAGAAGTCAAATACAAATCACGGTCACAGCCTGCATTCATCTGTAGATTCTCCAGCCCTGAACGCAGTTTTTTTATATCTTCTTTACTAGTTTTCTTTTTTCTTACTTGCAAAACCAGGTCCCGGTCAGCGTATGACTGCTGCATGGCTTTTATTATCTCTGTTTCATTTTTCCCTGCAAACGGAACTATCTTTGAATCCTTAGGTATTCCCTGTCTATCTATATTTCTTGCAATCTTCAGCTGCAAAGCACGAATCGTCAAATGGCTGTTTTTCATTTCTCTTCGTATCGGTGTCGCGATTTTTTCTGAGGACCACACTGAATACAACTTCTGGCAGCAAATATTCGCATTGTGAGAATCTACTATCTTACTCATACTTTTTGCCTCCTTTTTTTGTAATATATCACAGCCAATGAAAATGTCAAATTTTGCGGATTTTTGCCGCAAAAAAAGACACCACACAAGGTGATGTCTTTGCTTAGGAGGAAATTTATCTCTATCGTCATATGCGGCAAGACATACGACGAGTACAAAGAAAATAAATCTATTTAATAGCGCCCCCATTTTTGCGCTTAGGGGAATAAAGAGAGAAAACTCCAGCAATCAGTTTCCTCTCTTAGTCAAACTTTAAGTTATTCAATTATATTATGACAAAAAAAATATGTAATAAAAAACAGAGCCTTCGCTCCGTCTACCTTAAAATTTTTCAACTACTAAACCATAGATACATTTCTTTCCAATCCATCCATTTACATGTCCGTGATTGTTGGAAATCTGAAATGTCCTTCCACCTTTGATTGCAGAAATCTTATGCAGATAAAAATGCCCTGCAACTTTGCATAATACAATATCATTTTTCTTTAATATTGTTTCTTCTGTCACCGGAACACATCTCACCGCCTGCCCGGATTTCAAAATTGGTGTCATAGACTGCCCATATCCGGTTACAATGCATTCTTCTCCTGCCATCAGGTGTTTTGCGGTTTCGTAATTTTCTTTTCCTTTATACATATTTTTCCTCCTGTCGTAGTTTTAATAAATTTTTTAATTCATCATTTTTTATATATGTAGAAAACCAAGAAGAGGAAACCAAACATATTTGTCTTGCGTTTTATTTGTTTAATATTCCTCTCCTTTAGTTTTCTACAAATAACTAATTTAATGGAGATGATAATAATATGCAAAATAATTTAGCTTATGAGAAAGGAGGAAAGTATCCTCAAAAATTTCAAGAAAAATTAGCGAAGGCCTCTTTGAATACGGACGCAATATCTAGCATGGTATTACAGGATAAGAAAATCGCAGAGGTAATTATCAATGTTGTGAGAAACGCAACAGATAAAGACAAAACAAAATCTTCAGATATTAAGTTAAGCACATCTGAAACCCAATATTCTCTCAAGAATTGGAACCGTGGACGCAATGTCATCGGAGATTTTAAAGGCTTTTGCCCTGAAGAGAATACCATATACGGAATTGAGCCACAATGCTACAAGCAAAATGGAATCTACCACAGAGACCGATACTATGGTGCAATGCTTGACGCCAGTATCTTAAAAAGCGGCCAGGACTTTTCAGAATTGCCAAATCGTTGTATAATAGTCTTAACCGAAAAAGATTTTAATTCCAACGACCCGATGATTCAGCATATTAAAAAAGTAGACTTAATGTCTGGAAATGTCATCAATTCCGGCGAAGAAGAAATCATCGTAAATCTTGCCGCCGCAACCAATGACTCAGAACTTGGACAGTTTATCAGAGACTGGACTAACTCAAATCCTGACGATATTAAAAATCCTGTTCTTGCCGAGGCATTAAGATACTACAAATCTAGTCCGAAAGGGGTGCATGAAATGTATACAAAATGGGAAGAAGCACAGCATGAAGATAGAATCAATTTCGTGTCAGTTATGCTTGAAAGATTTTCTCCAGAGGAAATCGCAGATAAAATGGGTTGGGATAATAACTATATAAAAACCCTTAAATCCGAAATCGATTCCAAAAAAGAGTCAAATTAAAAAAATATCGTTAACGCAAGACAAAAAGAGCAGGAAATCTTTCCTGCTCTTTTATCTTGGTACGCACGAGTTATGCTCGCGTGCACCAAGCCTCGTAGAGGCTGACAAGCGAAGCCGTAAGGCTGAGTGCAGTACATCACAAGGGCTGGTAAATCGGCTTCCCGTACCCGTCTAGCAACCTCCGAACCGACGCCCCGGACTATTCCGGCGTGCCTGGTCTCAACTCTCCATGTTCCTCAACGATAGATGCAATGCAAATACGACGACAAATACAATTCCAAGCAAGCAAAAACCCGCAGCATCTGCTGCGGGCAATCTCCATAAAACTTATTTTTTTTCTTCGCCTTCCTCTTTCTTCTGAGGCACTCTCCAAGTCGGTCTGTATACCCTCTGGTCAAGCCCGAATACCTTGCCTGACATTTCGCCGGGTTTCAGTCCTTCCGCCTGTGTCTCAAACTGATACATATAAGAATCAATCATGTCAATGTGATGAAGTACCAATGCTTCCGGAATTGCCGGAACCGTTACTGCTTCATACTCATGTTTGCCATGATGAGAAAGAATCAAGTGCTGTAAGAGCATGATATCCTCTTCATCCAGGCCCTCCTCTCTTGCTACTCTGCCTGCCAGTTCAGCACCAATAAAAGCATGTCCCATCAATGTGCCTTTAACTGTATATTCTGAGGCACCAAACTCATTTGTATCCAGCTCACAAAGCTTTCCAATGTCATGAAGGATAGTTCCGGCTACTAACAGTTCTGTGTTGATGTCACGGCAATCCTTCAACATTGAAGGCTCCTTGTTATATACAGAAGTTGTATATGCTGCCATTTTGGTCATACGGTATGTATGATACAAAAGACCTCCACGGATATTATGATGGATAGACCTGCCGGCACCCCAAATCATAAGCTTATCCTTATTCTCCGCAAGGATTCTTCTAACCGTTGAGGCGTACACGCCGCATCTTCCGGCTGTCTTGTATAAGAAGTTATACATATATTCAGACTTCAGCGGTGCACCGCAAATGAATAAGGACGGGTCTGCCGAAGATTCCGTAATTTCACGGATGATATAGCTCGGCTCACCTTTATATTCTTCCATCTTTACTTCAATCAAAACGGCCTGTCCTGGCTTAAACATAAATGTCTCTACTTTTTCATTCCATTTTTTGGCAATGACCTGAGATTCACCGTCGCTGACTCCGATGTTCAGAAATGTACCGTTATTTCGGTTTGTCTTTTCTTCGATGGTAACAATCACACATTCAACAGTCCCGATTCCATTTGGTTTGATTTCTTTAAGTTTCATAAAAAATTCTCCCTTCTTGTTTTTAATAATTTTTTTACCTTTTTAATATGCTGAAAAATTTAACGGCTGAAACAAAGAAACCGGCATTTCTGCCGGTTTGGGTGGCCTGGACAACAAGACGATGTCTAGGCCAGGCATAGAATAGCAAAGTCGTGCTATTCTCATATTTTTTGAATTTGTCTAGTAGCATAAGCGTTGGACATTGAGCGCGAAATATAAGATGACAAAAAGATTGGCCGCGGCTTTCTATCTATCAGCTTCAGCGGCAATTGTATCTTTATTTCCAGAACGGTCCATAGATTTGTTTTAGTTTTTCAAGTCGTTCTGGTGTTATTTTTTTCAGTGAGCTCTGGATTGCTGCATATGTCTTTGGCACTGCTGATTTTAATTTACCTGGTTCAAGCACATATTCCATATAGCTTTCAGCAAAATATTCTGCTGAGCTGGATACTGCATATCTGCTATCCATAAATGCTTTCCTGTACCGTGCTTTTTCGCTATTATATATAGCCTTATACTCAGCACTATTATCTACGTGTCCAGCAATAAATGAAAGGAAGTGCCCAAGCTCGTGATATATTGTATCATCTAAGTCGTCATTGATGTGCATTCTTGTTAGCGTAATAGTTCCATCTCCAGCATTAAAACAACCGCCGAGGCTTCCGTCCGGAAGAGACGTTTCGTATTTAATCTTGAACCCAAGCGTATCAAACGCTGACGTTAACCTCGTATCTGCCATTGGAGCCATTTTCTTTACAAGGCTGCCGTTATATGGTTTTACCGTTACTTTACAAGTCAATGTGAGTCCAGCTGTTTTCGCGGTCACAGTTGTTGTTCCAACATTGAACGCTGACCCTTTAAATGTAGAACCGTCTGTTATATTTTTGCACACAATTTTCTCGTTTCCAATCTTCCATGTTACATTTGTGCCGCCTCTTACGCTTAAGTTCACTTTGTCGCCAACTACGGCTGTCTTACTTGTGTAATTCAATTTTGGCTTATTTCTTACAGTTACTCTATATACATATTTTACATTTTTGCATGTGACTGAAAAACTTGCGGTTCCTGCCTTCTTTCCTGTGAGTTTTCCGGCAGTAGTCAGAGTATAATATGTATTATTTACTGCCTTCCATTTGAATCCGCTCACGCTTGGCTTTGTCAATGTCTTTGAACTTCTGACAAAAACGCTTGTTGAAGGCATATTTTTTGTTGTTATTGTTGCAGCATGTGTTGTTGTTGCAAACAGCATCATTGACGCTATAAATACAGCAAATATAACTGCAAATAATTTTACTTCTTTGTTTCTCATTATATTTTTCATTATTTAATTCCTCCTTATTATTGATTGTTTTTTTTGTCATCGTTTTCGGCCCGTTTTAAGTATCTTCCCGCTTATGCATTTGATAACTCGCCTGCTTTACAGGACTCGTTACCAGATTAAAAATGATGCCTCACCGGCCTTGCCGGATTCGGCACCAGAGCACGGCCTGCCTCGCAAGGCTCGTTACCAGATTAAAAATGATAACTCGCCGTTCCGGCTCGTGATAACTCAGGCTTACGCCTTCGTTACCAAGCCTCGCAGAGGCTGACAAGCGAAGCCGTGAGGCTGAGTACAGAGAATAAATATAACCAGCACGAAGTGCGGCAAGCGAGGCCGGAGGGCTTAGCGACGCGTATTTCGGGCGGGGATTCGAACCCACGCACGAAGTTAAAGAATAGTTATTACCCGCGGACAATTGCTTGGCCGGGGATTTTCGCCCTTCGTTAATATGCTGAATATTTTTATTTTTTTGCACGAAAAATGGCCGGAAAATTCCGGCCAGACTTAAATGGAACTTTTTCAACATGATACTAATCCATTTCCAAAATTGATTGCTCGCTTTTATAAGCTTGCACTTCAGTCGTGAGTCATTAACCATTTTTTTTCCATATCACCTTATATACATTTTTAATCTTTGTAATTCTGTCTGGTGAATTTTGGATGGTCTGAACTGCATTTCTTACATATGCATATGTTTTAGGCCTGCTCTTTTTCAGGTTTGACCCACTCAAAATATAATCCCTGTAAGACTCCGCAAAATATTCTGAAGCATTTTGTGTTACATATGCTTTTCTTACTCCTGTATATTTTTCTTTTTCAGACTTATAAATTGTTGCGAATTCACTTCTTTTATCTACATTTCCGGCTATCCATGCGAGGAAATGCCCTAATTCATGGTATACAGTATCGTCTACACCCTGAAGCGTAATACTTTGATTTAAAGCTGAAAAATATCCCGCATAAGAAACTGAGCCATCATATATTAACTTAAAATCCAAGTCTTCAAATGCCTTTAGTACACATTCATTCGCCATCGGCGCAGCCTTTCTTACGAGACTTTTTGAGCTCTTTTTTACGGTCACTTTACAAGCATATGTAATACCTTTATATTTTGTAGATATTTTTACGACTCCTACGTTACAACCAGTAACATTCCCTGACGAACTTACTGTTGCAATCTTTTTGTTACTACTCACCCAGTTCCGTCCACCTGCCGTATTCAGAAGTTTCAGTTTGAAGGAATCCCCAACTTCCACTTTTTTTGATGTGTAATTAATTTTTGGCTTACTTTTTACATTTACGGTATAAGTATAGGACCGGCTTTTGCTTTTAGCTTTGATTTTTGTAGTCCCTGCTTTTTTTCCTGTTACTTTTCCTGCTTTGGAAACTGTCGCAATTCTACTATTTATTGAGGTCCATGTCACCCGCTCTCCCTTTGCCGGGTTCTTTAGTTTTATTGTGGTAGAGTTTCCGGTATATACAGAAATCGGTGTTCTAGAAATGCTTGCAATATACCTATTCGCAGCATGCACTGGGACAGTCATAAAAAATACTATAGTCAAAAGCATAATAGTAAACATAGTTTTTTTTGCGTTTTCTTTTACTCTCATATTCGTTATCTCCTTTGCCACTTGGCAGTTTTTTATTTATTACCAATATGACAAATAAAAAAAATAAAAAAAACAAGAAAGAAGTAACATAGCTGGCGGTAATTCTCCATATTTATCATAATAAGTGAAATCATTGACGACGAAATTCAGGAAAGCGTGACCCTTACTCTTGTAAGTAACAAACTGGAGAGCCAAGACAATCCTGTTGGTTTTGTCCAGCTCAAAGACAACAAAATATATATTAACGACACCAGATTCCCGAATTTACTATGTTCTGAAAAAATGAAGGAACATCGCAAAACTAAGAAAAACCAAGACTTACTGCGTATGGCAGAAGAACTGATGCCTGATATTGAGAAGCCGGAAAGGTGAACATGGGATAGCAAGACAACTCGAAGATTAAGCTATTAGATGGCTTTTACGAAATAGTAACATCTTGAAACTTCTTAAAGAATATGTTATAATAAAGAAAAGGGAAAGCCACGACAGCGGCAAACCCCTTTATCTGTGACGTATAGCCGCCAACTATGGGGATAGGGGCGGCTACCTTTCTTTGTCTTTATTTACATCATATATTGTCTTTAAAAAATCAAGCATAAATTGTAATGTTTGTAAGAAATCTTGATATGACATTTTAAAACCCTCCTTGTGTAAAAACTTAGAGGGCATTTTCTGCCCTCCTGTAAAGGAGGGGCTTGCCGCCCTTTCTGTTATGACTTTCCTTATGCAAAATATAACATATTTATTTATACCAAAAATGCAATTTTATTTAAAAATAAAAATCAGAAGCAACCATCTTTTTAATTTCCTTTTATTTTTTTTGCGGCTTATTTTTCAGCATATTATACATGTCATAAAACATTTGCAAACCACTAATTCCTATAGTAAAATATAAGTAAATAAAGAAAAAATCATCAAGGAGGGATAAGTATTTATGACAAGAAAAATAGACAAACGGAAGCTGTTTTATAGCTTTCTGGCTCTCATTATGGCTATCTTATTAATCGTGCCCATGATGATTCAGAGTCCAGCCGAAGCCGCTTCCAAAAAGACGCCCGCAAGACCGGCGATTACGAGAGTAACGGCCACGAAGAACTCGGCGACCGTTACCTGGAAGAAGTCCAAATACGCCACTTCATACCGTATTTATTACAAACAGGCCGGCACGAGAAAATGGACCACGCTGGCAACTATCAGTAGTAAAAATCTGAAGTACACTCACAAATCTTCCAGAAAGCATCCGCTCAAGGGTGGTAGAAAATATACCTATACCGTCAGGGCATACAACAAGTACGGCAGGAAATGGAGTTCTTACGACAAGAAAGGTAAGACCGTCACTATTCCGACCGTACCGTCTATTGTAAAAACCCGCGTGAAAGCGAACAACTATAAGCAGACTACTGTTACTTGGACAAAATCCATCAATGCTACGAACTACCTGGTTTATTACCGCTCCGCTGACACCACAAAGTGGACCAGGATTGCGAACGTCAGTTCAAAGACCCTGAAATACGTTCACAAGTCCAGCCGCAAGTACCCGGTTAAAGCCGGAAGGACTTACTACTATATGGTAAGGGGATATAATAAGACGTTTAAGACTTACGGCAGTTACAACAAAGCAGGACTGCGGGTTGTCATCCCAGAGAAACCGGCTGCAACGCCTACTGCCACTCCGACAGTTGCACCGACAGCAACGCCGAAGCCGACACAGAGACCGAAGCCTACGGCAACACCAAAGCCGACACAGAAGCCAAAGCCAACCGCTACACCAAAGCCAACAGAAACCCCGCTCAATACAGAGAAATTCATCAAGGAAGTCATACGATTGACGAACATTGAGAGACAAAAAGCCGGGAAAAATCCGGTGCAGGAGAACGCAGCGCTTGATAAAGGAGCGGCGGTAAGAGCGAAGGAATGTGCACTTGTTAAATATAGCCACACCAGGCCAGATGGAACGAATGCGAACACAGCTTATCATGAATCCGGTGCTGGAAATATTCGTGGGGAAAATATCGCTGTAGGCTTTAGAACTCCAAAAGAATTTGTCAATGGCGTCGTAAATAGCCCTGGACATTATGTTACTATGGCAGACAGCGGTGCTACTCATATTGGAGTAGGCTGCTACAAAAAAGATGGAGTCATTTACTGGGTGCAGATTTTCGCCAAAGACCCGGACCAGAAGTTTACGTTGACTGTTGACGCAAACGGCGGTACATTCCCAGATAAAGGTGGAGTTGAAAAATATACGATGCAGATTCCGGCGGGGATGACGCTATCAATTGATAATATCTCAAAGCCAGAGAATGACGGCAGCAGATTCGATAAGTGGACAACTGTTTACGATGATGGCTATGAAACGAAACAAACAACGGAAATTCATATGTCAGAAACAAAAACTCTAAAAGCCAATTGGATAGAAAATCCATCTTAACTAGTTTATATCGCACAAACGCACCACCGCGAGGTGGTGCGTTATTTTTTTTGCAAACCATATATATTTGTTGTAAAATATATATAAAAAAACAAGTAGGGAGAATTATTTGTGACATCGCGAACTACGCTCGCGTGTAGCAGACACGGATGGAAATTTCTCTACCCATCGGTGATAAAAAAAGTAAATTTATATTAAAAACTCTTCAAAATTGACCATTTCTTTGCGTTTTCTTGATTTTTTATTTCTATCCTGATATACTATGTTGCATAGGGAGCCGAGAATAACGGCAGGCGGTTTATCTCCTCGTAACTGTTAATATAGTTTACTGGGGAGGTGCAGATAAATGCCCCTTCTCTAGTTTTTACAAGGAGGGGATGCGACATGTATAAGTTTGTAGTCGCGATAAGTGGTCTCACTTTCGTGCTAGAATGCTGGAAATTTATCTGGCAAGTAGAACTCGACAAACGGAACAAAAGCAAGAAGCCGCCGACTACTGGAACTAGACGACGGCTTAAGTTAAACTTGAAAATTAATTTCTGGAGATAAACCGTTTGCAACGGCTCCCTGTGTTTCTTATATTATAACATTCTTGTTCCAACAAAGCAAGCATTCATTTGTCAGAGTAACAGCTGCTCCAACGATTATTACACATACTTTTGAAGGATATTCTACATTTAAATCCCGTCATTCTTGGAGATTACACATACTACTGAGTAATATTCTACGTTTAAGTCCCGTTACTCCCAGAGATTATACATACATAAGAGAATTCGTCCTCTCTATATATAGTAGATACAAATTCGTAAAAGAAGTCAATAATTTAATAAAATAGTGTAGTTATTTCACTGTCCGCCAGTTATCTTGACTAAATCAAGAAGGATGATTTAGCACCTGTCCTGTCAGGTCGTTCCAGCCCCTACGTCTGTATGATGTTCCACGGATTATTTTACTTCGGCTACACACGAATGCATCCACTACATCAGTCATGACATTCTCCGAAGGCGAACGCTCCTTATCCGCATATCAGGATATCTTCTATCCTGGGCAAATGAATAAATAATACTTCTATTTATTTATAATCCTATGTGTTAATAGAGTAAAAAGACATTTGCCTAAGCAAATGACTTTAATGTTTTAGCTAAAATGCAGGCTCGATAGAATCACTTTTGGCAAATGCCAACGATACCACATCCCGTGAATATCTTGTGCCCTCAGAACCCACATCTTTAATATAAAATATATCAAAAACTCTATTTTGTCAACTAATATTTTAATACTTATCTTAATGACATTGGTCTTAAGGCCTTCTTGAAAAAATTTAAAATTCATTTAATTCCCTTGCGTATTCATACGATATTACATCGCCAAGTGCAGTTTCCATATATGCTTTTTCTTTGTGCATATATTCCACGATTTCTTTTGTTGAAAAATCCTTGAATTTTTTAACCACCATGTTCAGTATTTCTTTATTGTCTTCTGTTAGAATAGACATATCCACATCTGGATTTGGAAAGATGTGAAACATGGAATTGAAATCTGGGCTCATTTCTTCTACTACATTGATTCCTGGCAACATCATCAAATCACGGTGGCCAATTGGAAGCGCACCCATAGCTTCGTGCGTATATACGATTCCTGTCATGGATATATGGTTCTTACGATATTCTAGCATATCCGTATACCAAAGCATTTTCATTAATTTGACTTTAAACAGACTTGGAATCTTTTTTGCAATATATGATACTACCGCCTCAATCTTATCAAAATCCAACGTATTTTTGAATCCGTTCATAGCTGATGCGGTTATGAAATTGACGTAATCCTTTTTTAATACGGTTCTTCGGTCAAACTCCTCTGCCTCTACTTCCTTTGACTTTATTTTTTCACTTATTTTTTTGACTTTTTCAGAAGATAATGTATTTCTATTTTTCTGCAGTAACTCAGATACAAAAGAGATGTCATCACGAAATCTTTTTAATATAGAATCATATGTTTCGTCCTGGATTGCCTTTGTTTCATATCTTTGTATAGTTACATCGCCCCAGCCAAGAAGCCTTGCAAATTCAACCTGTGTCAGGCCATATTTTTTTCGGATGTCTGCAATTTCATATGAAGTCAAAAGTCCATGTTTTTTGCGATATGCATTCCTTCCATTTAATAAATTCTCTCCCAGCAATTTTCCGTTAACGAAAATTCTTTCGTCTTCTTTCGCATTTTCGCAGTAGAAGTATTTTTCTATATATTCAACATCTTCACCTTTTACGATGGCTGTTGATGTTGCTTCATATTCTTTTATTAAATGGACTTTATCGCAAATAGGGCAGTCCATCTCAAATTCTCTGATTAAATTTTTCATTTTTTCTCCCTCCTATTTTTGCGATATGGATATTCCATCTTGTATTTTGAAAAATGAAACGAAATACATGCTATATATGACCGATTTGTCTCTTTTAACTTAATTTTAATATATGTTTCTTTGTTGTCTATTATTTTTCCAAATACAAAAAGCAATGGCGGATTTGTATCGTCAGTATCTATTTTTGTTTCTGAATAGTTCTCTGCGGACAGTATGCTTAATATTTCTACAATATCATGTTTATCATATTCGAGTACGTCCATCGCATATCTCGTAGAATACTTACGTTCTCTTTTTATATCTCCATTGAGATTAAGAAAAAAGTCTTTATCAATATTGAAATCCTTTCTTGTTATGAATGATTTTAATTTATCCAAAAATATCTGCACTTCTTTTTCTTTTGAGATTAGTGTTAAATCTATGGCTATTTCGCCTCATTTCTTTTTATCTTTACACATATTATATACATCAATTGATTGATTGTCAATCGAAATATATCAATTGATGGTTTTGTTGATAGGTATTTTCCATTTTTATCCTTGGATGCGTGGTGAACTACTTGTTTTTCAGTGGAAGAAAAAACAAAGGTGAGCTTCTCAGCATCCGATAAAGTCCACTTCGGAGCTTCTATCTGGCTCCGATGAACTGTCGAGAGGTTTACGAATCGATAAAACCATCAGTTCTTATTATTGCGAACTTGGAAGCATTAAAGACTCGGAAATTCTAGCGAAAGTAATCTTTCTACCGAATGAACCTTTGTCACATATACTTTTAATTTCATATCATATCTCCTCCTCATACTTACACAAGAAGCGCACGTTTCCGTGCGCTTCTCTTCTTATCTTTTATTTCTTTTCCTCACCACTTCATATTTTTTGTGGTTATCCATTTTCAGTTACTTCCTGCGTTTCTTCTGTTTCCGAGGATTCATCATCAGGATTAATCCAGTTCCAAGAACCGCAAGTGTGCCAAAGCCGATAATACCATACTTCCAATTTCCTGTTCCTCCAGTCATCGGCATCTTAAATGTTGCTGAGTTGGTTACTTCAAAAGTACAGTCGTAGAACTGCCACTTGTTCGTATAGGCATCCCACGTCGCCTTTGATGTATCAGCCTTATTCTTGATAGCCTCCTCTTTCGTCATTGTGATTGGAAGGGTAACAGTAATCGGGTCTTTTAAAAGCGTATGTCCTTCAGTCGTTTTTGTTTCTGTTATCTGGTATTGTCCCCTGTCAAGGTTATCAAATACAAGATTTCCATTTGCATCAGTTTCTCCTTTTGTGCTCTCACCAACTTTCAAAAGTCTATTTGGAGCAGACTGTACCGAAGCAGACTGGAGGAACTTCAGCTCAAACTGAACTCCTTTTAAAGGTGTTTTTCCATCTGTATCAAATTTCCTGATACTTATTTTGCATGGCTTTGAAGTATTGATAACATCCAGTTTCATTTTTTCATCTTTACCTGTCGTCAGATATTTAGGTGTACTGTCAATTGTATATTCAGCAGGTGCTTTTACTTCCGTAATTTTTAGCGTTCCCCCAATAGGAATAACTACTTTATTATTATGTTTATAAAAACCATCACTCTTATAACCAGCCTCTTTTGAGGTGTATGACGTATCCATTTTTACGAGTCCTTTTTCATCGGAAACGAGATACCATGTTTTCTTTGTTATGTCATTGTCCATGAACTCAACTTTGAAGACTACACCCTTGATTGGATTCTTATTTTCATCGGTTTTTGTAATCTGGAATCCGTCTGAAACAAATATCGGCTCATCAGTGAACTCAAGTGCAACCTTCTTACCGTTGTCTTGGGGCATATTGATTTTTATCGTCTGCGTTCTGCTGTCTAATGTATGACCAAGCGGCGCCTTGACCTCTGTGACCTGGTACTCCCCGGATGTGGTTGGAAGCGACAGCTCTTCTGTTGTTCCATCCTCCGCTGTTATCAGCCTTCCAGTGAATCCATTTCCTGTTATCTCAAACTCAGCACCTTTCAGTGAATATCCGCTTAATTCCAATATTTCATTTGACACAGTAGACTTTTTCTGTATCTTTACAGTCGGTGGGGTTATCTCATCATCTATGAATCCTTCGCCTGCAAATGTCTTCAATGGCCCTTCTGTGCTACCCTGTGCCAGAAGTGTCTTGTACTCTGATTTATCAAATGTAAGCGATGCGATTTCTTTTGATATCAGATATCCCTTAGGGGCTTTTGTCTCCTTGCACCATAACGTGATAGACGTTGTTGCTGAATCAACAGCGAATGAGATAGTATTGCTCATACCATCCTGTCCCGTTGTCAATGTGCCAATGAACTCTGAAGAACTACAATTTTTATCACCATAAACCTCAAACTGTGCTCCAGCCAAAGGTTCTTTTTTCTTATTTATCTTTTTAACGTTCATCCTTACACGCCATGAAAGATGGTTCACGATACCATCAACCGGGCCAAACATTTTAAGTTTTCCATTTTCCTGTTCCTCTGCACTTAATGCTTTATATTCATCATGAGTCCATGTCTGACTATAGACTTTGTCATCAATATCATATCCATCTGGAGCATCCGTTTCTTTACAGTATAACGTGATTGAGTCATTCGCTGCGTCAGCTTCATATGTAAATTCATCCGTAAGGCCGTCTTCACCTGACGTGAGCTCTGCTACCTGTGAATCTTCGTCGCATGTCTCGTTTGTATATATTCCAAACACAGCATCAGCAAGAGGTTTATTGTCGTCGTCAACTTTCTTAATTTGTGCCCTCAGGTTCCATCCCGAAGGATTGGATTCGTGTTCATTTACAATTCCATTTTCTGAGCCAAACCACTGAAGTTTTCCATTCTTCTTATCCGTATCAGACAGTTTATCGTAATCCGCCTTTTTCCATGTCAGGGTAAACACTTCGTCATTAAGTATATATCCATCAGGAGCGGCTGTCTCACGACAATACAGCGTTATCTCTGATACATCGTTCGTGAGCCTCATTGTTTCCAAAGGCGTCAGACCGTCTTCGTCAGTTACGTATGAATCCAGCTCATTTTCGCCAGCCTCTGCATCATCCTGGCTCTTATAGATACTAAATTCAGCCCCTTTTAAAGGTTTATTTTTTTCATCTATTTTTTTTATCCTGAACGAATAAGCCCAGCCTTCAGGGGTATTTATCACTCCTTTACCACCAAACGGTTTCCGCTCGCCGGTGGAATCCTGCTCTTTCTTTGTGAGTTTTTTATAATCACTAAGACTGAAAGTAAGTGACAACGGTTCGTTGTTTGCGGGAAGGGCAAATCCATCAGGAGCCTTTAGTTCTTTACAGTATAGTGTACATGTTTTTTCTGTAGACTGGTCTAAATCAGGATACGTATAATCCGGGGTCAGCCCGTCCGAGCCGGTGGTAAGACGAGCTAAAGCATCGTCTTCCTTTTCGGCTTTTTCCTTAGTGTTATAAATTCCAAACATAGCCCCGGCCAGCGGATTTCCGTTTTGGTCGATTTTTTTAGCATAGACCGTAAGTCTCCATCTTTCATCAATATGCGGGTCTATCTGCTCATACTTCTCAGAAGTTACCGCATTGTAATCAACCCATGTGTCCAGTTTTGAGTCTTTCGGCTTTGTTACGATACTAATTGTCTTAGTAGTCTTCACAACCTGATATCCTTCCGGCGCCTTGACCTCTGTTATCTTTAATGAGCATACAGGCAGGAAATAGGTTTTTGTATTGTCTGCATTCGTCACATAGAACAGTGCACTGCTCTTATACCCTGAAGCAAGATGGCTTCCATCTACTTTAACCTGTCCATTGCTGTCAGATTTCAAGTACCATGTCCTCTTTGCTTTAAAAGCTGTGCCACCCTGCTCACTGTACTGCACTTTGTATATCGCTCCTGCCAGTGGCTTTTTCGTGTCCCCGGCCTTTTTGGTAAGTATCGCGCCTTTGAACCTGAACGGATAGTTTACAACATATCCTGTCGACGTCATGCTCTTTTTGCTTCTGTCTGCCGTTTTGACAAAATCTCTGAGTTTATAGCTCTTTCCCGCTGCTATCTTACACGGACCATACACATTTGTATTCTGAATCGTACCGGATATTCGGCCTGTTTCCTTCACGTAATATGTTCCTGGTTTTAATACAACAGTAGCGTACGCTTTTGATTTTACGGTTTTTTTGGTCTTTGAATCTGTCATGTATGACAGTGGAACGTTTCCGCCCTTACCAATGACAGCCTTTTTGCCATTTGACATCGTAGCGATATGTGAAGCAGCGCAGTCCTTGTTTGTATAGATAGTGAACGTTGTATCAACAACCTCTCCTACACGGCTTGTGTTCTTTGCCAGCTGGTCATACAGGCTCATACATTTATAAACCGAAAACTTTGAAGTCGTTGGTGGCGGAGTCGTAATAGATGCACAGAAAAAGCCAACCATTGTCTGCGCGGTCTGTCCGCTTGGTCCCGAACATTTTGCACGGAAGAAGAAGGTTCTTGCTGTTGCAGAATCATTTTTGATACACTCAATGTAAAAATCCGTTACAACAGGGTCTCCGTCAAAGTTATTGCTCACATCACTGACACATCCACCAAACAGCCAGTTGAGTCCATCAGCACCTTTTCCGCCAATGTTATTAAAGATACTATCGCTGCAACCGTGAATATTAAAAATCTGTCCGGCCCCGAAGCCATTATGGTATACGTCCATTCCAGATACCCAGTTAAACGAAACACCACCATTTCCAACATTATGTGTTGTTGCGCTGGCCTGCCAGCTCTTTCCTACGGTGTATTTACTGATATCTCCTTTCAGATATACCATATTACATCCTTTTGCTATAAAGTATGCGGGATATGTTCCATCTGGAAAATAGCTTGAAAAAGTTGCCACTGAAACTTTTCCAGTCTGGTCTTCTTCAGGTTTTATCTCATCTGGCATAAGGTTTTTATAGAATGCTGACTCCGTGTCCTGCCATACAGTGACAGTTACATCCTTGTCTGCATATTCTGCCGGGATGTCGATATAGCCGGTCTGCTCATCATATGTACATTCATCAGTGATAGGCTGCTGCCGTCCGCCATGTGCTCCACGGTCTACATCAACCGCCAGTGATGTTCCGTCAGCACCGTTAAGATTATAGTTGTATTTTGAAGCATCTGGATTTATTAAACAATGAAGGCTTCCATCTGACATCTTTTCATATGGATACTTCAAAATGATATTTGTTACAATATTCTTTGTATGCTCATCAATATCTGGCTTACTTGCATCGTAAAACAGGTAATATACTTTCAACCCGTCACCCTGCGATACTTCATCACTCCTGTAAGATGCGTCAAAAAAATCTTTTTTGTCTGCTTTTACATTTTTGATTCCACACTTAGAAGCATAACCACTGAACATGGCCGCAGCCTCCGATGTTGAATTGGCTACCGCGTTATAATCAACAGTATCTCCATAATTTGATGTTGTAAGTCTCACGCCTTCTTTATTGCATGCGCCAATAATGTACGCAGAATCAACAGATGCAGGCATGTATCCGGAAGCATCATCGCCATTATTTCCTGCAGCACCAACAACGGTGATTCCGTCTCCTACGGCTTTATCAATTTCTGTTTCCAGTATTTTGTTTATGGAGTCTTTTCTTGTTGATATTGAAAGATTGATGATACCTACATTTTGCTTTATAGCATATTCCATTGCAGCAATAACATCAGAAATGCTACCCTGGCCGTTGTCTCCAAGCGCCCTGATAGACAAGATTTTTGCTTCATTGTTCTGATTTACGATATTTTTTACCATGGTATCACCATGGCTGTTTTTACCGGTCAGGTCATCATCAATCAGCGAAATTCTGTCTACGATATTTTCAGACTCAGACACGCCTGTGTCAATCAGTGCGATTACATTATCTTCACTCTTTGCTGCCACAGAATCCTCGGCGGTATTCAGTGCTGCAATAGCGTTACTTTCTGTTTCTGACGGGATGCTGTCGCATGCATTTTCTGAAGCATTTTCAGTAGCAGCTTCAACGATTGCATCCGGTTCTACTGCCTCTGCATTCTCTTTGTAATACATATAAGCGTTCATTGCCTGTGTTGCGTCTTTGTATTGCAGAAGATAAATATTACCGTAAGAGCCAATCAGATGTTCTTCGTCAACGATTCCAGATTCAGCATCAGTCATAACAATCAGTCTTGCAGAAGCAAATTCATCAGCGTTCAGTTCATCCACGCCGTCTGCTTTTTCCAAAAAATGTTCTTCCACTGTTTCATCCGCACTCTCTCCTGTATCCGTTGTCTCGCTGTCATCCGCAGCTTCCGCGTCTGTAGTCAACTCTTCATCGCCAGCCTCAGTAACGTCATCAGTGTCATTTTCATCTACTGCTGTTTCGACCTCGCTTTCATCCTTGTCCTCTTCAGGGTCTACAACTGATAAGTCATCATCCATACCTGCAGCATCCGCTTTGGATTCAACATCTTCTGTCTCTGCATCAGCTCCTTTGTGCACCGAATCATCAACGCTGATATCCTCGTCTTTCTCTTTGTTATCATTTACATCCGTATCTTCATTTGTACTATTGTCCGCAGTCGCATCATCAGCACAATCATCGCTGACATCTTCATCTGCTGTTTGCGTTGTCTCATCAGTAACACCAGTATCGCCTTCGCTGGACTTCTCAAACTCCACGTCTACAGTTTTGTTTTCATCCATAAAAATTGCCTGCTCATAACTGTCTGAAACATCATCAGCGTTAAGGTCAGCCTTTTTATTTGCATCTCCAGCCTTCACCTCATACTTTTTCAGTACATATCCTTCATCAGCCTCTGCTTTCACATTAGCCACGCTGTCAGATTTTACTTCGTAAGCGTATGTATAATTATTTTTAGCGGCATCCTCACTTGAGACCAGTACGTCATCCTTATCGTAAACATCAATCTTTTCTTCATCCGTCTTTCCGTCTTCGGATTTATGTTTTACGAGTCTGACCGTATGTTCTTCATCCTCGCCTTTGTCTATGACGATTTTTCCGCCAGTGTTTTTCAGCTTCAGAAACAAAAACCTTGTTTCTTCTGCTTCATCTTCACTTGAAACTTCCGTACTATCAGCAGTCTCGTTCCCCTCGCTTGTATTCAGGATAGTCTGAATGCCGTCATCATTCGTAATAGTCTGCGTCTGTGCTGAAGAGTCTGTTTCTGTCAGGTCTGCAGCATAACTTAAAATAGGCGCAGCCACGGTTGTTGCAGCTGTTACTGCTGCCATCACGCTTGACATAATACCTGCTTTAACCGTTTTTATTGTTATTTTTTTTCTTTTTCTCCGGTCTGGCGGGTTAAAATATTGTTTTTTCATATCTTTCTTCCTCCTTGCTTAAGATTTTTTATCTTTTTAAGCTTTATCATTTTAATCTCCTTTCTTCTTTGTCAACTATACGCTACGGTTTGTATTCTCTCATTTTTCATCCTCCCGTTATTTTCTTTATATTTCCTGCCTTTTTTTGTCTCTATGAAAAACCGTTACTGGCATTTTTTTCTTTCTTTTTTAATATGACAAATCAAAAAAAAATTAGAACATTTTTTTCAGCATACTAATTGTTTTACTCGCTGTATCATCGACGGACGGGAGACCGCGGTCATTGAGCGAAGCGAATCTGGTAACGAAGCCGAAGACTGAGTTATCAAACTTGTTTGCCAGTCTGTCTGAAGGTAATCAAGCGGTTTTTGCCGCTGACAAGCGAGCGTAGTTCTCGGTATCATGACGTAAAACAGGAGACTAGAAGTAATTACAAAACGCTTATATTAAACAAACAGCCTGGCTTCGCCAGGCTGTTTTATTTTTGCTTTTATCTTCTTTTATCTTTGTAATCTTATCTTCAGCATCATTTATATTTATATTTAGCAGGCGATATTCCGCCCTAAATTCTACTCTGAGCCAATCCTGCCATTCTTCTCCCAGTCCTTCAGTTCATGTTTTGCTCTTCTCCTGAACCGGTAGATGATGTCCATTGTCCTTGATTCGGAAATATTCTTTTGCCGGCATGCTTTCATGGTCAATTCTCTCCAATTATCTTCCGGCGCATATTTCAGGTAGTTGTCAATAACGAACCTGGCCTCTTCGTTCATGGAGACCAGCATTTTTTCAACAATCTCATGTACCTCGCCCGGCTCTTCTTTCAAAACCTCGTCGACACTGTCGCGTCTTAAGATATCTTGCTTCTTTTCACCAATCCTGTCGGCAAGGGTGTCTCCTTCATTAAAACTGTCAACTGCTGCTAGCGCAACCGGTTCATCCATACTGAGTGTATGGCACTTCAACCGTACATAGCTCTGTACTGTGCTTTTTTTCATATGCATACTTTTCGCGACTTCGTCTTCTGATAGATGCTCGCTATGCATCTTTTCGACTGTCTTTGATGCCTCGCGCATTACATGCGCAGATGCACCCATTGCTCCGGTCTCTTTCCGGTATGCTTCTTTCGCCGCTGACCGGATGCAGACATTGATATATGCCCAAAACGGGACTGCTTTGTCGGTGAGGATGTAATCACTGATGCTTCCCATAATACTTACAGCAGTATTCTGGACCATGTCTTTCAGGCTATCTTCGTTGAGGAAACTTTTTCCGTAGTGGCTGTTGATATATTTCTGTACTTTATATGTGCAGACATTCAGTATTCGGCTACAGTCCTCTTTCACCCCTTCCTTTGTGATTTCTTTATCTGCCAATTCCGAATAATAGACTGGCTCTTCATATAAATTAATGCTCGCCATTTTTGCATTTTCCTTTCTTTGATTTATTTGAGATATTGTTTCTCTTTTACGGTTTCAATATGCAAAAATGTTGAGGATACAAAAAAACGGCTGTATCGTCCAAGATACAGCCGCCGTATATATCAGATAAATCTCAGCACCAGGTTGACGATTGCCATTCCCAGCTGGTCACCTGCTGCAATCAGCATAGCCAGTACAGCGGATGCCACTACAACTGACATAAGCTCTTTCATAACCGTTACGTTGCCTGGCCATTTGATATACTTCATATCCGGAGTCATTTTTTTAGACTCGTCAAGTTCTTCTTTCTTAAATTCGATATCGCCTGGCTCACCGATATTCTCTCCTTTTCTTATCTCCATTTTTAACTCCTTCTTTTTTTATTTTTCTGTATCCTGGCAAAGGATTCCGCAATAATTCCTTCCTGCCATTTCAAGCTGAATCTGCTGCATCGTTTCTGCCACAACACCGATGACGATGATTAATGAGGTTCCGCTGATGGTTGTTGTGATTCCGAGGGAACCGCAAATAGCCATTGGGATTACCGTTACGCAAATCAGCATCACCACACCGATAGAAGTAAGGCGGCGGGAAATACTCTGAATGTAGTTCTCCGTATCCTCTCCTGCTCTTACTCCCGGAATGAAGCCCCCGGCCTTCCTGATATTGTCAGAGATTTCTGCTGCATTAAATGTCACCGGCAGGTAGAAGAACGCGAAAAATACAATCAGTGCCAGATAAATCAGCAGGCCAACCGCATAAATCGGATGGTCGTTATCAAACCAGTTCTTCTGTGTCATCATGTTCAGGAAGATTTTGCTGTATCCGCTGCCATATCCTTTTCCGGCAATCGTTGCAATCAGCTGAGGGATAGCCATGAGTGATGAAGCAAAGATGATTGGCATAACGCCAGAAATTCCTACCTTTACCGGAATCTGTCCTGTTTCGGCATCCTCTCCTGACTGGCTCATCTTCTGGCTATACTGTACATGCAGCGGATGATATCCTTCTGTCATATAAATGATTACGATAATCATCAGCAGCAGTAAAGCGATAAACCCGGTGATAGAGAGCGCAGCCACCATTTTACTCTTTCCGTCAACCACGCTTTTCGCCATAGATGCGAACTGGCCTGGCATCCTGGATACGATGTTCGCCATCAATAGTACAGATACACCGTTTCCGATTGCTTTTTCTGTAATGATGTGCGCAAGATACATCATGATTCCTGTGCCTGCCGTCATAAATACCGTGATAGCAATAGCAGAAAAGACAGCGTTTCCGGTAATCATACCGCTCTTATTGAACCCGATTGCCATACAAAGGCTCTGGATTGCTGCAAGTACGATACCAACGATGTTAGTGATGAACTTTGTGACTTTCTGTCCATGTTCACCCTTTTTCTGTAGTTTTGCCAGTGACGGGATTACGCCTGCCATCAGCTGGATGACAATCTGTGCTGTAATAAGCGGGGTGATGCCTAAAGCAAACATGGAGAAGTTTTCAAATGACCCTCCTGTGAATGCTGAGAAAAGATTGAGCGCATCGTTGGAATTGGACGCCATCCACTGCTTAAAAACAGAAGCGTCCACTCCGGGAACCGGAATCATGGAAATCACACGTGTCAGAAAGATTATTCCGACAATGATTTCCAGTTTCCGTCTGATGTCTCGTGTTGTCAGGGCCTGTTTGATAGAGTTAATCATTTTTTTAAGTCTCCTTTTCTGTATTTAATTTTTGATTTGGTCTTCAATTTTTTTTAATGTTTTTTTATACTCCTTTTCGTCTTTTACCGGAAGGCCTAATATCGTTTCCAGATTCTTTGAAATCTTTCGGCTGATATCCTGGCTTCCGTTTATCTGGACCAGCAGTTCATAATCTGTTTCTTTCTGGTTTAACATTTCATATTCTTTTGCTGCTTCCAGTAGTGGAACCATGTATTTTTCTCTTTCCAGGCAATTAATCGGAAGTCCGTATTGTGAGCATATCTTGTCCACATTCATCGTCTTCTCATCAATCTCATTAGAAAGCGAATCCAGACAGTTTGAAATTTCTTTTAAGTCTTTTCTTGCCTTTCTCTTTTTTGTTACTTCTCTGATAAATGCCGGGACGTACATCGCGGCACCGGCTACGATGATACCGATTCCCGCAGTCATAAATGTTTCCATAAGTGAAACCCCTACTAAAATGACCGGCGTCCCGGTGGCCAAAAGCAATCCTCCCACTCCATCTTTATCTGCATTTTCTTTAATCTCCTGCCTTTCTCTTTTTATCTTTGATGCTGTCAGGTATTCTTTCCGGATTTCTTTTAAGGCCCTTTCGTCCTCAAGTGCATTCTCAATCGGCTCGGCTGGGCGCTGGCATTTAAAAATCTCTTTCAGCTGCATATACCGTCCAGCCTCATACGGTGTGAGCTGAAACTTCTCCTCCTCTTCTCTCCTCACATCCAGTTCGTCAATCAAAAGGCTGGTCCTTTTTAATAATAAGTTTGTTCTTTTTGGATAATGCGCCGTTTTAGCCGGCACGTTTTGTTTGTTTGACATTTTTCTGCATTTCCTTTGCTATATTGATTCTGGCCATAACGTATTGTGCATGATATTTTGAGTAATCAGCATAATAGCCTTCTGCACTTGAATAGCCTGTTGCCTGATTTAAAATTTCCTTGCTTAATGTTTTATCATCAAGCCAAAGACCATATGTTTTTGCAAGGGCAAGGACTTTCATTTCTTTTTCCAGTGCCTCTGTAACTGATTCTTGCATCTTCTTTGTGAAATCATCAATGCTGTCATATCCTATGCTCTTTACATAAGACTTAAAAGCATCACTGTTAATATCTGAAAGCCCAGATTCCTGATATACACGGATAAAAGCCTGCTGTATGTCATAACTGAGCACATCATCCGGATAGCCTGTGATTTTTGCGTTTTTACACAGGGAGTCTACACCGTTTTCGCTTAATTCCTGCGTTTTTTTATACTCTAAAAGTGACTTTATGTACTCACGGTATTCCTTAATCGTCGTCTGCGCCCCGCTAGACAGGCTTACCGCTGTTTCATCTGTCAGTGTCATTCCTTTCACTTTTTTAATTGTGATGTGATAATCAAAAGTCTTTCCTCTATAATTTTTGTCCTTGTAGTCCTTCGGGAATGAATACTCTACATTAATCACATCACCAGCCTTAACCCCAACGAGTTTTTCATCAACTTCGTCAGGGAACAGATTGTCTCCGACGATTCGGTCCTCATCTTTCACATCAACAAAAGCCTTTTGTTGCCCTTCTTCTGTTGCGGTATAGTCAATCGTAACAATATCACCGGATTCCGATTTTTCTTTTTTACTGAAGATATTCTGATTCATCATCTCTTCTTTTACAGCATTATCGATATCCTTTTCGGCAATATCCATATCCTGCGTTTTTGCTGTTTCGGCGATATCGCAGCCGCTTACATCCACATATTTCAATGGGTCGTATTCTGGCCTTTCGCCTGTTTCTGTACCTTCATCTTCAGAAGTACTATCCGCATCCGTTTTGTTGACAGCCGCAGTCAGACGCTTTATGATGTATTCCGCGTTTGATGATTCCACATCCAGTTCATCCTGCACTTTATCGGAAATACTTTCTCCTACTGTCGTGGAATCGGCAATCTTGTCAAGCACATCATATTGTTTGCCACATCCGGTCAAAGCCAGTATGCTGGAAAAACCGACAATGCTTACCGTAAATCCAGGTGGAAACCAATATTTTTTTCTTTTCGTTATCTTTTCCCTCCTTTGTTTTTCTTCCTGTATACATACAATATGCTGAAAAAACTCTGTATCGTTCGTTTTTTGAGGATTTCTTTTTGCGTTTTTTTAGCTGTAAAATTTCACTGCATTTTCACAATTTTTTTTACTCTTTTTTGCATATTGTAAATATAAAGAAAAATAGGAGGTGTTAACTTTGAAAAGATTAAAAAACATTACGGAAAAATCCAAACATAAAGATGCATTGTTTATCGCAAAAACTCTTTTGTTCCTATCCATTCCGCTTATCAGTTCCGCATTGGGGCTGACATATCTGGCTGTACATCATGCACTTTTCGTTTCTTCGGAATCAGCAATCTGTTGCGGAATTGGCGCTTTCATCGTGTCTCTTTGGGCTATTGCTGAGTTTTGGTTCGGGCTCTCCTTTTGCAATAAGTAAGGAGGGCTGATGACAAATGATAATCAACCCAAAAGAAGTTAAGAAAGAAGAACTGAAAGGCTTCCATAAACCTACATATGACGAACAGCGCTTCCTTGAGAACAAAAACAAGACCTCCAGGACGTTTACAGTCAGGATACTATGGAATGCATTGCTTCCTATCATATGGGCAACCATTGCTATGGCGATGCTGGCCGTTTACCAGTGGTATCATGGTTATATGCGCGCTGCTTCTTTATGTTGTTTCTTTACCCTTATTTTTGCAGCCTGGGTTTTATCTTATTTTTTCGTAGATTTTTTCTTCCGGGAACGAAGACGTAAGAAAGAGATAATATTTGAAACAATGACATGCCGGGTGTCAAAAATGGATTTGTACAAAAAAGATACTTATGCAGCATATGCAGCAACAGACACAGAAATCTGCACGGAGCCAATCATGGTCGATAGCATAACATTTCAGAAATGGCACAAAGACAATAGCTGTCCATTCCTTCTTGTCAGATACAATACGAAAAAAGACCCGCAGGCAAAATTTTTTCAATTATTCTTGCAGCAGGAAGTCACTGATGCATTTGCTATCGAATGTTTTTAAGCAGTCACACATATGCGGCTGCTTATTTTTTTTGCGTATTATTTCTTCTCTGTTTTCAGTTTCCTTCTTTCCTTTGCCTTCTCGGAGAGAATCAGGCATACTATATATATTAAATCAGAACGGAGGCTATTTATATGTCAGAAAAAGACATTTTATATATCATCATCCCTGCCTATAACGAGGCAGACAACATCTTAAACGTTATCAATGACTGGTATCCAGTTGTTGAAAAGCACAACGGAAACCAGAAATCCCGGCTTGTTATCATTGATGATGGAAGCAAGGACGATACATACAACATTATTTCCGCCGCAGCGGAGACAAGACCGCTGCTTCACCCGGTTAAAAAAACGAACTCCGGGCACGGTGGAACTGTATTATATGGATATCAGCATGCAATCGCAAACAATGCCGATTATGTTTTTCAGACAGATTCTGATGGTCAAACGCTGGCTTCAGAATTTGAAGGATTTTGGCAGAACCGCAGCGACTATGACATGGTCATTGGATGGAGAACAGGAAGGCAGGACGGATTTTCAAGGGTGCTTGTTACAAAGACCTTGAAGTTAGTCTTACGCTTATGCTTCGGTGTTTCACTAAAGGACGCGAACACACCATTCCGCTTAATGAACACTGACACGTTAAAATGCTATATTCAGTTAATCCCAAATGGGTTCAACCTTTCCAATGTTTTGCTGTCAGTTATTTATGCGAAAAAAGGATGCAGCGTTAAATATATTCCTATCACATTTCGGCCACGCCAGGGAGGCGTAAACTCAATCAACATTCCGAAAATCATTAAAATCGGAAAACAGGCCATAAAAGATTTCCGAAAAATAAACAAAACAATTTCCAAAAAATAGCAAAAAAAATAGAGGAGAAAGACCTATCCTCAGGCCTTCTCCTCTATTTTCAATTTCCAAGCAATGCAATTACTTCTTTCCAGTTGTCTTTAAAGAAAATATGTTTTTCCTGGTCCCCGGAAACGTTGACCCAAAAACTCCCGTCGTCCTTCTGTCCGATACATAAACTTTTATTCCTGTATTCAAGCTGCAGATTACCTCCGGAAGTAATCATTGCAGCGCACCTCATATTTCTGGCGATATCTATAGTCTCTTCTGCCGGTCGCTGCCACCATTTATCCTCTGCTGTCATATATCTGGTGATGCCAAGCAAATCATCTTTATAATTATGGTTTTTCGTGCTTGCGGATTCATCTACGTACAGACCCTTATCCCCTTCTCCTATAACGAAATTTCGGCTTTGTCCTCTTATATAAAGGATTCCGTTTTCCATATCCGGTTTCATCCGGAACACCGGTCCTGGCAGGTAATTCCATAACCGCTCTTCTTCACATCTTTTTATAAAACCATTCAGCTCTGACAGATTTTTTACTGGAACGCTCCATTCCTGCCCAAAGTCAACAAGGTATTCCTCCCCATCCGCATCAATCTCATTTACGCATGAATCCTGCTGAACGGAAACCAGAAAGCCCCCGCTTCCATCGTCTGCCGCTTCATATGTACCAAACAGTCCGCAGATTCGTAATGCATCATCTTTAATATCCAATTTATAGCTCATATTTTTTCCTCCTGCTGCATATATTTTTTTGCATACAGACAATATGAAAAATTTTCCACAAAGAAAAAAATTAAAGCGTTTCATATTTTTTATTATTCTGCATATTAATTCTGAGAAATTTTGGTTTTATAAAGAAAGGGAGCAATAAAAAATGAAAACAAACGAAAAAGAAAAATTTTATGGAGCACACTTAACCCATATGGAAACTGTCAAAAGCAAAGCGGTCATCATTGCGAAATTTGCAGCCGAATTCTCCGGAGCAAAAACATCCAGAATTGTATCCAGGATAAAGTCTCCGGAAAGTATGGAGAAGAAAATTCTGGCAGACGGTTTGCCAGTTAATTATCACTCTATGCTGGTTGAGGAATCTGATGCCATTGGAATCCGTATTATCACAGATTCTATCTCTGATGTGTATAAGATTTCAGATAACCTTGATAAAATCCACGATTTCGGTGATACGAAATGTCAGGTTTTACATATCAAGGATTACATCAAAAATCCAAAACCCAGTGGATATCGCAGCCTGCACGTCATTTTAGGAATCACATCTGACGACGAAGTCTTTCCAGAAATGAAGGTAGAAGTTCAGATTCGTACTTCAGTTATGGACTGTTGGGCAAGCCTCGAACACTTGGCGCAGTACAAGCAGGTTATCAGCCTGACCCCTGAAGTATTAGATACACTGGATACATACCGCCAGGCAGCAGACAGAGAAATCCAGGCGATGTATGCTTAAACGACTAATTTCATCGAAGAATGCCACAAAATAATGTGGTATTCTTTTTTTGCATAAAAAAAGACGGCTTCGCGTTATACGAAGCCCTCCTTCGCCATCCTCCGACCTTCTCTCCGTTTCTGTTTATTGGTCTTCCCGTAAAACACAGTTGGCCTTCCAACCGGCGGACGGTCATGCTGAATCTTTGAAATACCCATCTGCAGTTCCAGTTTCTGAAGTTCTTTCTTGCTTAATTTTTTAGACATATCTTTTTCTCCCTTCTTTGCGCGTCTCTATGTTATATTTACGAGACGAATATTATTTTTTTACATATTTAATTTTTACATATTTAATATGCAAAAAAAACATGTTAAGAGAAATACTCTGAATCCTTATCAGCAGATTAAAAAACCGTGGCCAGGCTTTCCCGCCCGTCGATAAGAAATGCCGGTACAAAAATGGTACAGGAAAATCCTTATTTGGCATATTAAACAATAAATACACAAAAGGAGAAAATCGCCAATGCCAAAAGAAAAAACCGTAAAAGGAGAAATGTATAGAAACGAAGACAAAATCAAAAGAAAAACGCGCGTGGACAATTTAGAAGATTTTTACAATTTTCGTATGCCATACAAGGATGAGGCTATACATGCCAAAAAATCAATGAAAATCTTAAGGACTGTAACTATTTCTTCCTTTCTTCCATTTTTAGCCGTCGTTTTATTTTTTCTTGTCTGGAATACCATCCATGTTGTCATGGATGGACATTTAGAAAAGGAAACGATGCAGACGTATATCTTTATCTGTATATTTTTTGTATTTTTACTTGTATACAAAAAGAATAACAAACTTCAATTTAGAGCGTTAGACGATTACGACATCCATGTTTTAGATTGTCAGGTTTGGAGCATGCGGAGAGAGCCAATCGAAAACTTCTATTCTTATTATGCTGCCATCTGCACCGATACACAGTTCTGCAATGAATATGTAGCTATCCAAAGCTATACATACAACTGCCTTGTTGATAATCCAGATGAGCAAATGCTTTTAGTTAAAGTTGAGCACCCCACTAATGACGACATCAACAACTCAAAACCATTATTTTACTTACAAACAAAGAAAAACCTATCCAAACAAAAAAGACAACTGGAATAATGCCAGTTGCCTTTTTTTGTTCTGACTGCATATTTATTGCATGCTTTTTTTTATTGCTCTTCCTAGGGCCTGCAATTTCCACAAGGCTCATAACCTTCTGAAATCAGTTCTTCCCTGCTGCCGGTATATTCTTTTTTGTTTTTTGCTTTCATTTTCTTTACGCTGCTACAACTCGGTTTATGAAATTTTCCCGTATTTGTATTAATTACATATTCCGTTTGTTCTGTCGCTCCACTAGAATTCCCAGGCACACCGCTTGCAGAACTCGTGTCAGCGTTTCCGCTCGCATCCGGCTTTCCGTCTACGACTGACTCCTGGTCTACCCAGCTGTCGCCTGTTGCATAATCAATTCCAATACCAGGCTGCACATTATAGCAATACACATTGAATTTGACACCTGCTCCGGAATCTTCCACGGACTCTGCTTCCATCTGCACTCCGGAAGCAACCAGATTATCTCCGTCAAAAACCGGAGTCACACGATAGAGTACATGGTTTCCGGTTTCTTTAACATAATCTGCCACCTCATCTTCAAACGGGAGCATTCCATCCACATTCAGATATCGTGTTCCGGTTATCAGGTTTTTCTCATTTGCATTCTCCCCGACCAGCTGAAATCCAATAAGGTGACAGCGATTGTATAGGTACCGGTCTTTGATGATATCCGGATATTTGACGGTATGCCATCCGGAGGGCTTAACCATACCAATCCTTCCGCGTTTTTCCGTCGGCATTAACTCTTTGCAAATGTTTGCATAAGCCACACCGCATCGCCCAAGACTATCCAAATCGCTATAGTCCTCAAAAGCATCTGTCGTGAAATCCGATTTTGCAAAATCCGGCTCATTGTCATTGACAACAGTATATGGGCTTCCTGTGTAACCAGGAACCTGGCTCAAATCTGTCGCTGCCTGAACTTCTGTTTGCTGCATCCATCCAACATTACTTCCACTTATTACCACAACAGCAGTAATAGCTCCAGTCAGCATCATCCTGAATTTTTTTAACATTTACTTTTCCTCCTCTTTTTTGTGCATTTCTCATTCTACACAAATATGTAAAACAAATCCAGATGCAAAATTCTTTGCGAAAAAATAGCCCGGGATATCCTCACCCCGGGCCTCCATGTATTTTTCTTCTTTTTTAAGCCGCGCCGTTATTTGCCGCCGAAGATTTCAGCCTTGAAGAAAACAGTGTGTACACGGAGTCTGTCTTAATCTCATCAGACATCTTATTGAACATGTCAAATGCTTTCAGTTTGTATACAATCGCTGAGTCCTTCTGTCCATATCCCACAAGGGCAATGTTCTGGCGCAGGATTTCCAGGTCATTGATATGCTGCATCCATTTGATATCAATACATCTCAGGATAATCTGGCGTTCAAATTCTCTGAATACATTAATATCCGGCCACTCTCTTTCCCTGTCAACGTATTTGTCTTTTGCGGCGTTGATGTAAAGCTCAGAAAGCCTCTTCTTCTTCATATTTGGCTCATATTCCGGGCTTTTAATGCCATGGACCAGAACTTCAATTTCTTTACGGATTTCCTGATACTGTGCATCTGTTACCTTCTTATCCGGTGCGTGTTTATCAATGACCATATTGATAGAATCTTCAATCATTGTCACCATCGTGCTTCTGGTATCTGCTTTTTCAAGGATAGCATCACGTTCTGCGTAAATCAGTTCACGCTGCTCATTGTTTACCTTATCAAATTTCAGGACATTCTTTCTTGCTCCGAAGTTATTATCCTCAATCACAGTCTGTGCTTTCTTGACAAATTTATTTACAGTTCCATTTTCAAGGCTCTCTTCATTTTTCATACCTGCCAGACTTAACATATTTTTCATACGCTCTGAGCCGTAAAGCCTGAGCACCTCATCATCAAGAGAAAGGAAGAAGATAGATTCGCCAGGGTCGCCCTGTCTGCCGGAACGTCCTTTCAACTGGTTGTCAATCCTTCTTGACTCATGACGCTGTGTGCCGATTACCTTAAGGCCGCCGGCTGCTCTCGCATCATCATCAAGTTTGATATCTGTTCCTCTTCCGGCCATGTTTGTTGCAATGGTGATTGAGCCTTTCGTTCCAGCCTTTGCAATGATTTCGGCCTCTTTCTCTAGGAACTTGGCGTTCAGTACAGTATGTGGAAGGCCTTCTTCTTTCAGCATCTTATCAAGAATTTCAGAGTCCTGAATAGTTGATGTACCTACCAGAATCGGCTGCCCGGTCTCATGCGTTTTCTTAATCTCGTCAACAACCGCTTTAAATTTTGACTGTCTAGTCAAGAACATCTTGTCGGACTCATCAACCCTCTGTACCGGCTTGTTTGTCGGTATCTTTACAACAGACATATGATAAATGTCTTTAAATTCTTTCCTTTCAGTAGACGCTGTTCCCGTCATTCCGCATTTCTTATCGTATTTGTTAAAGAAATTCTGATATGTAACGGTTGCATATGTAGAAGTTTCTTCTTTGACTTCAACCCCTTCTTTTGCCTCAAGTGCCTGATGCAGGCCATCGGAATAACGGCGTCCCGGCTGGATACGTCCTGTGAATGAATCTACAATCAGAACCTCGCCATTCTTAACAACATAATCCTTATCTTTTTTCATCAGGTTATGCGCTTTCAGCGCTGCCAGGATGTTATGGTATAACTCTGTATATTCTCTGTCTGCCAGGTTGTCAATTCCGAAGTATTTTTCGCATTTCTTGATTCCCTGCAGCGTGAGGGTAACGATTCGGTGCTCTTCATCAACCGTATAATCACCAGTCTCTTCTGGTCTCTCCCCTGCCATCAGGTCCACTTTTGATAATTCTGTTACTTCTCCTTTTTCCAGCTGTTTCGTTAGTTCATTACATGCGACATATAGTTTTGTAGACTTGCCGCTGTTTCCGGAAACAATAAGCGGAGTCCTCGCTTCATCAATCAGCACAGAGTCCACCTCATCAATAATGCAGAAATGGAATCCCCGCTGCATCTTATCTTCCATCCGCTGCGCCATATTGTCTCTCAGATAATCAAAACCAAGTTCTGTATTCGTAATGTACGTGATATCTTTTGCATATTCTTTTTTCTTTTCTTCCGGTGATGTCGTCTTTAAGATACATCCGACGGTAAGACCCATGAAACGATGGATTCTTCCAATATCTTCCGCATCACGTTCTGCAAGGTAATCGTTAACAGTTACAATATGAACCCCTTTGCCTTCAAGAGCGTTGAGATACGCCGGCATTGACGCAGTAAGGGTTTTTCCTTCACCGGTTTTTTGTTCCGCAATCTTTCCCTCATTCAGCGCAATTGCACCCATAATCTGCACTTTGTACGGTCTTAAACCAATGCTTCGGTAAGCCGCCTCTCCAACTGCTGCATACGCATCAGGCATAATCTGGTCCACGGTTTCGCCGTTCTTCAGCCTTAATTTAAACTCGTCTGTTTTGCCTTTCAATTCACTGTCTGTCAGACGCTGCATGTTTTCCATCTTTGCATATATTTTATCTGCCATTTTTCTTAATCTCTTAATTTCTGACATTCTTTTTAAATTCTCCTTTTCGCATTTTTTAAGTTCGTTTCCAAGTCAGATACAATATGCCGGAATTTGAAAAGTTTTTTCGTTTTTAGTGAAATTTTTTATTTTTCTTTTTTGCACAAAAAAAAGAACCTGACTTTCGCCAGATTCCTTTTTGCAATTTTTACTTTTTACATAGAAACGATGCAGTTCAGACCGACTTTTTTGTTCGTCTTTTTCCTGAGTCTGATACATACCTGACCATAGATTGGTCCGAATCTTAAATTGACACATTCCATTTCGCTGTCAATCACTGCCGTGACATGGTCGCCCTTCTGCATGGTCTTTGCCTTATCTAGCACATCTTCTTTTTTTGCGCGTATTACTGCAGAGCCAGACCCATCGCAGGCCTCAATATTGATTACCGCCTGTTCATCTTCTACCGTGATTTCCGCTATCCTGCCACAGACAATCTGTATGCAGGATAAATCGTTACCGGGAATTGTATATCCTTCCAACTCTTCAGAACTAAACGGTTCCAGCTCTTTTGCCGATTTTTTTATCTCCTCTTCCTTGACTGCTTTTGATTCAAGTGCCACAGAGATATTAACGCCATTTGTACTTCTTTCCTCTGAGGCGTCAATCATCTCAAAAAGGTCAGACTCTCCATATAAAGCCTTGTCATATTTCATAAAAAAACTCCTTTCTATCGTGCAGCCGCCCGAAGGTCTGCATACAGATTCATCATCTGCAGCATGTGTTCCGGATGTACGTTGATGATGTTTTCCGCTTTTTTATATGCCTCTGCTTCTGACTTGTCAGAAATTCCACCCCGGAATTCCTGATAAAACGAAAAAGCGTCCGTCATAAACGAGCCTTTGTCACTTGCTGCCCTGCAAAGTGCTTCATAAACAGCACTTCCCATCTTCTCCGCAAATTTTCCGCTGAATTTTACATTAAAATCACTCAATGCTTTCATGCCGCTTGTCTTAAATGACTTTATATCATTAGCAAACGTCTCAAACATTTTCCACGCAGCCTGAAAAACCGTTCCAGCATTCTTATATTCTTTCTGACGGTCAGACGGATTGAGCCGTGCCTCTCTCTCAGCTTCAGCGACAACAGCCAGGACGACAGTTTTATAAAATTCAGATGGATATTCAGCATGAATCCTGTTTGCTTCATCCATGCACGCTTTCCATCCGTCATCGGTATCATTCTTTCTGACTGTATTAAACATCTTCCAGACCTCGCCGAAAACCTTATGTGCTTCTTTTTTATCAATTGTTCCCATATATTTTTCCACCTTTCTTTGTAAAGATAATTTCATTTTTAATATGCCAAAACCTTTTTATGTCAAAAAATCCGCCCGTTTTGCATATTAAACATAAAGAGAAAAAACCAGAAAGAAGGTGACACATGATGCCAGAAAATAAAGATGAACTGCTCAAAAAACAAAATGAAGAGATACAAAAATTAAAAAAAGAACTAAAACAAGCATCAAAACCGTCATCCATGTTCTCAGTTTTGAAAAACACGGTAAAGCGAAACGTACACGACTTTTTTATCCGTGAAGACAGAATGAAGAACATGGATTCAAAAATAAAAAACCTGGAAAAAGAACTGGCTAAGAAAGAGGAAGAACTGAACAAAACATCAGCCGAATTATTTGCTGCTGTCAATCTCGGCGAGTCAGACACTACGAGCAACCGCAGCGATGAAAATAGCGGTGACAATCCAGAAAGTGAGTCAGACTCCCCAACACAGGACGGACCAGTCTTCCCGCAGACTGCAGAGGATGCAGTCAAAGAGTATTTTGGCCCGATTGACCTAGCGCAGCTGGCCAGATACTATTACCCGGAGACCTCAAAACCTAAAACGTCAGACGACTTAGAAAGTCCAGACGAAGAACCAAACGCAGAGAAAGAAGAACCATCTTCTCAAATCAACACGGAGCCTGAAAATATTGGCAATTCAGTCCCAGTCGACGCAAAACCAGAGAGTTGGGAACAGGCATCAACTAAAAAAGAAGCTGAAGAAAAGGAACTTCCAAAAACAGAGCCCAGACCCGAACCCGTTTTAAAAGAAACAAAGAAACCAGAAAAAACCGAAAAAAAAGAAAAAGATAATCAGGTTTCCGAAAGAAAAACCGCAGCCACAACGACTGCGCTTAGTCAGGCAAAAGCCGTTGTCGACGCGGAGAATGCGCCTAAAGAAAAGGCTCCCGAACCTCAGACTTTAACGAAGAACGCGGGTCTGAATCCCCGTTCGAAGTCAGGCAACGAGTCCAGCTTCGCTGGCGAGCTATCAATGAAATCTGGTGCCGACTCCGGCAAGGCCGGGGAGGCGTCAATGAAATCTCTACACTCAGCCTTACGGCTTCGCTTGCCAGCGGCAAAAGAACCGCTTGGTAACGAGACCGGCAAAGCCGGTGAGTTATCAATATCCGTCAAAAAAGCTGAAAAAAATGACGCGGCTTCACCCGGGGGTTCACCCGGCCGGGCAAAAACAGATACCCCGAAAATCAATAAGAAAAACACATCTACACAAAACAAAGAGGAAAAAGGTTCAAAGCCGACACAGCTGGAAAAACAGCCTGAGGTAAAACAGTCAGAAACAGACGAGCAGGTCAAGGGTTCCGCCGCTGTTACTACCACCGCCACTGTTGTTGACAAAAACGGAAAGAAAAAATCCAGAAAGGACCGAAGGAAGCAGAAAAAGAATACACAAAATCCAGAAACACAATCTGCACAACCAGTTGCAAAAACGGAAAACAATAATACAGTTGCAAATCCAGGACAGGAGAAACCGCTCTCAGAGCCAGATTTTACAGAATCTGCAGAGCCGGATATTGACCTGCCTGATGATTTTGGAATTGTCATGGAGCCTGAAGAGCCGTTGCCTTCCGATTTGCCGGATATCAATAGCGGCAGCGGAAATATTTTTGATGATTTATTTAACAGTGACAGTGATAATTGGGATGATTCGAATATTTAACGAAGAACGTTGAATGTGCTCACGGCACCTCAATATCGATGTTCAAAAAAAGAAGCGGAATTCATTTTTGCTTCTTTTTTTTGTGTTGTTTTTGTACACTTATTCTGCATATTGATATAAACCCTGCCCGTGTTCTACACCCCGACTTCGTCGTCGTTTGTCAGCCTTTGCGGGCTTTATACACACGAGCGTAGCTCGCGGTATCATGGTAGCGATATCCATCAGGTCTTTCTGACATAGTTTTGGCGTTGTTATACAAATCTTTATATATGGATTCTTGAATATTGTCAGCGTCTTGGACCGAATAGTACTGTTGTTTGATGCATCGCTATTACTTTTTGCTTCTTCATTTTTATCACCTTCCCTCACCTTACCGTCTTTTCTTATTTCTTTTTCTTACGGCTATCGCTGCCACAACCATGCCAATCAGACCAATTTCAACATACATGAGTTCATTTGTTTCAACACCAGTTTTTACCGTTGGTGCGTCAGAGCTACTACCTTTCTGCGTTGCTAAACCTCCATTTGATGATGAACCACCGCTTGGATTCCCATTTCCTTTTTGTTCTGTCTCTTTTGTGATTTTGTTTATAAATTCACATTCCGCTGACTTCTCGCTGCTTCCGTTTGTAAAAACAACCGTATCTGCGTTTAACTTCCCATCTTCACCTTCCGTGACAAAAACCTCTGCATAATATATATTACTGTCATATTCTGTATTCTTTTCTGTTCCTTTTTCCTGATAGATTTTATATTTATAATCTCCAGGGAGGTTGATGGATATGGTAAAGTCTTTGCTCTCTCCATTTTTTAGTTCTAATCTTTCCGGAGAAGCCTTAAACCCGCTATCTCCTTGAATCGATACGGCAAAACTTTCCGTGCTACCTTCTGCAGTGCATGATACCGGTACGATTGCATCAACTGGCTCTGCTGCATAGACCGGAGTCGTCATCACACACATAGACGCAAAAATCAACGGCAAGATATATTTTCTCATCCTTTTATCTCCTCCTTTAAAAAAGGCGCCCTGGTCTTTCACAGGACGCCTTGCCTTTTGGCTTCTTATTTTCTTTTTTCTGGCACCATAGCGCCAAAAATCAATGTTCTTTCAACTGTATCAGGGTATTTACATGTAGATAATCCAAGAAGTTTTTCATTTTCTTTTGGCAGGTTGCTATCGTCCAGAAATAGCGCATGCTGCTTGATGTAGTCCAAAGTTTCATCATCATTTTCTGTTGGGGCAAATATTGCAGGTTCCGTTGCCTCACATTCGAGCACTGCGAAAAAACGAAGTTTATATTTTTTCTCACCAACCGTGAGGGTTCCGCTGCTGTGTGAATCAAGATAGCCTTCTTTAAGATAATCATCAAGTGCTCCGAACATCATACCCTGTTCCATATGGTGTCCATACACCAACGAATAATAATCATCAAAATCCGGGTTATTTCTACTGTCAAGGAAGATACTTCCTGATAAAGAGTAATCACCGAATGGGTCTTTGTTTAGATATTCATTGTTATCTTTACCCTGCATGACCGGATAATCAATATTTGTGTTATCAACGGTCAGCCAGGCCACCATATTTTCTTTTATTTTTTTATTTGTTGCGTCATCGGTCTCATATCCCGGCTTATACTTCAAGATACTGTCGTCTGTCGCCTGCTGATATACCATATAACTGTCGTAAAGTCCATAAGACCCGAGCAGGAACAAGACCAGGCAAACAAGAAAAACAGTCTTATCAATCATATTGTCAATAAACCGGATTATCTTTCTTACCATCAGAAGCCTCTCCTTCTTATAAGGAATAAGAGTTTTCCGTATATCTTGGATTCCTTAATGCTGCCAATTTGGCGGCTGTCATCCGTATCAGAACGGAAATCGTTCATAACAAAGAACTCATTCTTTCCAACTTCAGTCGGATACTTTACTCCATCAGCACCAAATGTCTGATAAGTGATTTCTTCTGCCGGCTGATAGCCATCAACCGTATATCCGCCATCTTTTGGGAAATTAACCTCCTGACCTCCGACTGCAACAATCCTTCCAATCTTGGTTTTGCCGTTTTTGTTTTTATACGCCACGACATCACCAGTTGTATACTCATCAAGTTTATAGACGATGCATAAATCCCCATCTTTTACAAAAGGAAACATATTATTTCCTGTCATCCGATAAAATCCAAGAACATATGTAAGGACTAAAAAAATAATCACGCCAAGAACTGCTATTTTTATAAGAAGTTTTATTAACGGATGTAACCGCTTCTTCTTCTTTTTTTTAGCTTCGCTTTTTTCGTTTTCCGGGGTTACTTTTTCGTCTTTTTTGGGTTCTTTTTTTGGAATTTTTGACACCGCCTTTCTTAAAACATTCTTAGATTGCCTGCCGACAGTTTCCCGCGGGCAGATGCGTTGGCTGTAGAGGCGAGACGAAGGCTCGCCGGAGCCGTAAAGTTAAAATTAATCAGAAAAGATTATTCCTCTTCTTTCTTATTCTTTTTCATTACCAGCGTCTGACGGAAAATCCGTCAGCGCCCGACGCTTCTTTGGAAGCGCCGTAGTCACAATACCGGCACCACCAAGGAGTGTAACGACTGCGAACGGAGCGACAGCCAAGTCACCGCGAGCAAAACTCGCGTGTGACTGAGCCGGTTGCACCGAGTGGTGCCGCTGAAAAACTCAATCAGAACGGATTACTCATCCTCTTTCTTGTTTTTCTTCATTACCATAGTTACAACGCCGGCACCACCAAGAATAGTTACGACTGCGAACGGAGCGACAGCCATAATAACACCAGTTGGGATAACACCATCACGTGTATTCAGGTAACCAGTTGTAAGGTCTTTGGAAGCAATTGTTCCGTTAACTTCTGCGGAGATTGTATCTGCTTTAACATCTACAACCGGAGCGGCTGCTGTATTTGCTGTGGATTTGTAATCTTCTGTATTCTCTGTTACAGCGTATGTTGTATCTTTTGCAAGACCCTGGACTGTAATCTGCTGGCCATGCTGCAGATAGAATTTCTGTGTTGCTTTACCAGCACCGTCTGTTGTGATAGATGTAACGTTAGCCTGTCCAGCATTTGCATCAATTGTAGCAGCATTTGCTTTAGATGTAGCGTCTGCATCATCAATAACAACATCGTATTTTGTATTCGGCTGAGCCTTGTCAATATTCAGAGTAAACTCGAAGTACTTATCACGGGAAGCCTGGTTACCAGTAACCTGTTTTCTCAGTGTCAGGTCAGATGTATCATAGCTGTTTGTGAAGCCCTGGGATTTTGTTGCTACATAAGCACCTGCGGAACCGAAATCTGCACCTGCTGCAACATCTGGCTCGTCGTTCTCATTAGAATGAAGGACATATCCTGCGATTGTCAGTTTCTTTGTAAGTGCGCCATCTGTATCTGTAGAAGCATCATTTACATACACATCAAGGACTCTTGTAAGGTCAGCGTCATTTGTGATAGCCTGGTTTGTACCGGACTCTGTGATAACATAACGGTAAACGCCTGGCTCTGTAAACTGTACTTTAGAAAAGTCAAGTGTAGCAGTTTTCAGTGCATATTTCTTTCCAGCTGCAAGGTCTTTTACATACTTATCTTTTGTTGTATCGTGTGTATCGGAGCCATCGCCCTGCTTAAACACGATTTTATTTGCTTCTGCGCCTTCACCAACGCCTGCCATTGTGATTTTGTCTGCATCAACACCAGCGAGAACCTGGAATTTTTTGTCTGCAACACTGTAAGCTTTTGCATTACCTGCTGTTACTGCATAAGAGAATGTAGCATTCGGTACGTTTGCCTGACTGTCCATAACCAGGAATTTATCGAATGTAGTTGTTTTTGGTCCTTCAATTGTTGTACCATAGTTTGTACCTGCTGCAGCGAAAACCGGAGTTCCCATGCCTGCGAATGCGGTAGCAGCCATAAGTGCTGTCATACCTACCTTTGGTAAAATGTGTCTAATCTTTCTATTCTTATTCATATGTTTTTCTCTCCTTTTTCTTTATTATATTTTTGGGGCCTTTGGCCTTTCCATATGAAATTACATGCCACCAGCTGGACAGCTTTCGCTCTGGCGACTGACGACTGATTTGGTTTTATTTTTTTTGCCGTCTTTTTTTGCGGAGTGCTTTTCTCCTTTTAGGTTTTGATAACTCGCCAGCAAAGCCGGACTCGTTACCTGACTTCGAACGGGGATTCAGACCCGCGTGCGAAGTTAACGGAACATTTGACCCGCGGACGACTTTTGGTCGACCGTGGGTTTCCCGTTCTCCGCTAATATCCTCGGGTCTTACTTCAGGCGCTCCGTTCTCTCTCCCTCTCCTGCATCAGATATCCGGTAATATATTCCATATTACTGGATAGAATAAATTTTCTATCATCTGCATCTGGAATATTATATTTATCCTTGATTTCCTGCATTTCATCTGCTCTAACGAAGATGATGTCTGCATCCTGAGGGTTCTTTGTAAACTCTCCGTTTGACATTACGTTTGCTTCAATCAGCCTGTTTAAAGACATTGTCTTCGAGCTGGAAACGCGTCCAACCTGGTTAAGCATTCCATATAATCCCCTTGATGCTACATTCTCCTGTGCTTTTTCATTGAGCCACAGAATCTCGCGATTAGAGATATCAATGATGTACATAGACGCTTGTTTTGCTTCTATATCAAGGACAAACCGGTTTACGACTGTTGCCGGTTCATATTTTTTCCCCATGTCCTTATCCGTTCTTTTCATAACACCAAAACAGGTGTGCGGCTGTTCTGAAAATTTCTGGTTTGTATAGCTGTTGACCTGTGGCACAAGATAAACGATTCCGCGTTCTTTCAGCTTATCAATATCCACATCGATGAACTCAGCACGTCCTTCACCGTCAGCGGGTCCTCCATCCTGGACATCACCAGAGTAAACGAATCCATCTCCATGTTTTGAACCGTTCCAGCCACAGAATTCCACAACATTCATGTTTTTATCGCAGAACGCAACTGTCAGGTCAATGTCAACTCGGTTGCCATCATGGTAACCCTCGTTATCATCGCCTTCCATAAGGTTTGTCCAACTGGTGAAGAATCGCATTTTATTCCAATTCTCTGCAATCGGCATCTTGGAGCCGGAGGTCATGCCTCCCACCGCTCCTGAATTATCACGAATATCTGTCGGGATTTTTACGGTAGCGATTGCATCACTCATAAACACTTTACCCATCGGCTTTTTGCCGACAAATTTTTCCGACATTCCTTTCATCGCGATATTAACGGCCTCTTCAATCTGTTCTGCTGTAAAGCCTTTTCGGTTTTTATTAACGCTTCTTACCACTTTTCCGGTCTTTCCCTTAAAGAAGCGTTCTTCTTCGTCATGGTCTCGCATCTCAATATTACCGATTGCTCCGGTTACAGTTGCAATCCCGGCTTTTGCTGAAACTCTTTTCATTGCGTCAAGAACAACCTGCTCCTTACCCTGCTCAATACCCATACGATACAGCTTGTCAAAGCGACGCATGAACTCACCTGGCATTTTCGCAGATTCCTTTACTGCGAGTTCAACATTCCCGGCTTTAACGGCCTCTTCCAGTCTTCTCGCCGGACGGTCAATCTTCATTCCGCTCTGGATGATGATAATTGCCTGCTTTACATTATCGTATTTTGCAGCCTTCCATGCTGGGTCTGAGATATGAAGACGCTTAAACAGTCGGCTCCATTCTTCGTCATGTCCATGCATGAAGTTAGAAAGTTTTTCTCCACTTCCTCTGTCCATTTCCGCCAGGTTATCCATCACAAAACGCCTTCCTGTTCTTCCAAGCGCAAAATCAGGCATATCCTCTTTTGTATCTTTAAGCGCAATTGCTCCATATGGGTCACGTGCTGCACCAATTCTCTGCAGTGATTTAAACGCCGCATACCTCAGCAGGTCTGCCGGCTGTTTCATAAACTTAGTGGTATGCAGTGAATTTTCGGAAAGTTCCTCCACAATCATTGCACAGGCAACAGCATTCTCGCGGTTCTTTGTTGCAGCATTATCAATCAGGGCATTAATTTTTCCCGGATTCTCTTTTACATACTCCATGATAAACTCACGCTGTTCTTTTGAGTATGCGATTACTGATTTCACTGCCATTTCAAAAGTAGCGTCAAGGTCTTCTCGGCTTCCAGTCATAAGAACTCTTCTCATAGGCTGCCCGATGAATGGATAGGACTTCTTTTCTTTCATATATTCTTTTGGCTCCAGCTGCAGTCCGGATAAACCATAAATAACCTGGTCGATAAAGTATTCCGCATGACTTCTTTCCATACATCCTTCAGGAAAATCCGGATAAAACGGCTTCGGCTGTTTACCTGCTCCGATTACTTCTGACAGCATGGCAAAATTGTCTTCATAAAAATCCTTGATATCCTCAGCATCTGCTTTTGCAAGTGCGCGCAGCTGTTCTGTTGTAAGAGGAAATCCAATGGAAATGAAATTTGCAGCAACAGTTGCTGCGAGGCTCAGGTTATCATTATCTTTCTGCTCCGGAAGGATTACTTTACCCTGCATTTCATAATATTTTTTCATAATTGTTTTATTCATATTTTTTCTCCTTTTTGTTTTAGATGTATGTTTTGAGCCGCAAAAAAAGCAGCCAGGAACGGCTGCGTCACGGAAACACCAGAAATATCAGAAACATCTGAAATACTTAGGGATTTCAGGAAGATTGACTTTCTTTTCTGCGAGATGTTTTTTCTTCGTATATCGAAGGCCGAGCCGCAACGTCATTTTGTTCTTGACTTGGAATGCCAGACCGGCATCTCAAGTTTCTGTATATTTAATATGCTGAAAAAAATTACAATGGATTGTTTTTTACGTATTTTTTTTATTATTTTTTTCGAATTAGAAAGCCGCCTGCAGTACGCAGACGGCTGAAGTTTTTGTGTGTTAGGTTTTTCTCACCGTGAGAAAAAGTTCTTGCGGCAATGATACCGCGAGCTATGCTCGCGTGTGCCAAGCCTCGTAAAGGCTGACAAGCGACGACGAAGTCGGAGTGTAGTACCTCGTAGAGGCTGACAAGCGAAGCCGTAAGGCTGAGTGCAGAGCGCGGTCGGGATTTCCGGCTCCCCGTACACTTTAGCAACTGATTACTTACAGCAATCCACCCCCGACGGCAAGCATGGACGTCGGTTTCTCCGTCCATCGATGATTTCTCACCGCAGCGCTTTTCTCACGGTGAGAAAAGTACTGCACACTCCGTGTTGAGAAAGTACTTTCTCAGCATTCGAATTCTTTTCTCAGCATATCCAATTCTTCAAGCAGTTCCTCCTTTGTTTTTCTCCTTTTTGGGGACTCTCTTTTCTTTCCGCTGAACATTGTTATGTCTTTGTTTCTCTTTATCTTTTCGTGATTGACCGACGGGCAACCAGAGGTTGATAACTCCCCGGCTTTGCCGGAGTCGTTACCAGATTCCGTTTCACTCCAATGACCGCGGCTTCTTCGCGAGGCCGGAAAGCGCCTCGCAGGACTAACACTATCCCTCTATCCCCTGTTACGGGGATTACCT
>OLRG01000228.1_pt1 | contig 59220 bp, 55 predicted proteins | sample 1672331 | NCBI WGS metagenome assembly OLRG01 (sample SAMEA3136672, study PRJEB25190) | human gut metagenome
CAGACTTTTTTCCACGCATTTTTTTGCAGTTGATAATGGGAAAAATCTGCTCCTAAAACCGTCTGACTGCTTATTCCATTTATTTTCTTATACTGTGACATATTATTCGTATCACTGCTTATTGTTTCTGCCTTTGACTCCGCTTTTACGTTATGTGCAAACATTGGCATGGATGTTAATCCTGTTGAAACAGTTAATGTTGCTGCCATCAATGTTGTCAATATCTTTTTAACTTTGTTCATTTAACTTCTCCTTCCCTATCCTTTGTTATTTTTTCTTACATTTTAACGCATGTAAATCATAAATGTGAATAAATCCTTCTGAAATTGTATTCCTTTTGCACTTTCATATTTCCATGCCTGTCCTGGCACTCCATAAATATAATATGCAGATGATGTCAACCCTCCTCTCTCTAATCGTTCTCTCTTAAACCAGTTTCCAAAAGAGCTGGTTGGTCTACTCTTGATCGGATGAGAATCTAAGACCAGATATTTTTTTGTCTTGGGATTAAAATCAGCAACTGTTACATAATGTCCTGGTACATGCGAGATTGCTACACAACCTTTTTTCAGATATTCTCTTACTTCTGATGTACTGTAAGTTGTCTTAATATAAGTGAACCCATATGTGTCTCCAAATTTCTTCGCTGCCGCCTTAAAAATCCCATCATGTGTTCCGGCACCTATGATCCTGTAATGTTTCTCCACTGCATAATCTGCAAACAACATTGGATCAACAAATTGTCCATTCAATGCATATACTGCATTTGTGATCGCCACAACTCCGCAGCCTGCTGCTGCCATTTTCCCACTGTAATCCGAAACATTTCCATAATCTTTTCTGGCCCATGCAGGATCAAACTGCATAAAATCACGATACGGATATACATTTTTATTGTTAAGACGCATTACCTGCCATTGATAAGACTTCTGTGCTGCTTCTTTCTGTGGTTTTGTGAAACAGTTGTTCATATCTTTTATTTTACCGTCTGTCAAGGTACCATTTTCATCCATTGAAAGATATTTTTCATTTTTCATATTTTTGATATAAAAATGATCGTACTCACGTATTAGTTTCCATGTGTGATCTTCTTTGCTTTGATTCAAAATCGAAACTTGATATTTCTGATCTCCCAGAAAAATGATCTGTACACGAATTCCTTCTCCAGAAGCTTTATTTTGTATCCAATAAGTTCCATTTCCTAGCAACTGTTTTTCATTCCCATTATATTGAATAGCTTCCTTATGATACAAACCTCTATCAATCCATCCAATTCCATATGCTTTCTTTTTCTCATAGATCACCTGAACATGATCGGATGTTTTACTAACCACGATCACTCCTGAATATCTTGGCGCTACCCCTATCTTTTTACTTCCTGAAGATGTTTCAAAAACATTCATCTTTTTTTTCAAAAATGCATAACTCTTTTTGAATGAACGATCATAAATCTTCCCAGCAAATTCATCATAGACCGTCTGGGGATTATCAAAATATCCTGGCTGTGCTGCCTGTATTTTGATGCCTGAGATCATGCAAAGAACAAGGCATATCACTACACAGATCTTTCTCTTATTTTTCCTGTATTGTTTTGTCATTTGATTTTCCTTTTATTTTGTTAATTCTATTGACAGTATATCATTTTCATGATAAATTATTAATCAGTTCTGCTGCTGTGGCACAGGAGGTAGCGCACCTCATTGGTAGTGAGGAGGTCACGGGTTCAACTCCCGTCAGCAGCTTTATAAAGAAGACTTAAAACATCTGTTTTAAGTCTTCTTTTTATTTCTCTTATCTTTACTTTAACTTTCCTGATCATTTCTGATCTTCCTGCGAATCCTCTGAATCGCATTATCAATGGATTTATCACTTTTTCCAAGTTTTTTTGCAATCGTTGTATATGTTTCTCCATTCAGATAATGATACATCACCTGTTTTTCGAATTTACTTAAATTCTGGTCAAGCATTTTGTAATAATCATTTAATTCTTCCTTTCGAAGCATCATCTCCTCCGGAGTTTCCTCCGGAGTTTCTAAGATTTCATCCAATGATAATTCTTCTTCCTGATTCTTTTGTTCAAACAGAGAGATTGCTGTATTCAACGGAATATGTTTTTTTCTGTTAAATGCAGTGATCGTTGTATAGATCTGTCTTTGCACACACAGATAAGCAAACGTTGAAAACGAAGTGTTTTTTTCTTCCTGATAGGATGTCACTGCTTTAAAAAGCCCGATCATTCCTTCCTGGATCAGATCTTCTTCATCCCCACCTGCAAGAAAAAAGCTCCTTGCCTCTTTCCTTACCATATCCCTGTATCTCTCTAACAGACATTCCATCGCATCATCATTACCGCTTTGGATCTGTCTGAGCAATTTCTCATCAGAAATTGTTTTTAATTCTTTCATTCTTTATTTTCCCAGTCGTTGTCTTACAACTTCAAACGCCAGAACACCTGCTGCTACAGAAGCATTCAGTGAATCAATATCTCCTTTCATTGGAATAGATGAGATAAAGTCACACTTTTCCTTTACCAAACGGCTCACACCGCTTCCTTCATTTCCAATAACAAGCCCGATCGATCCTGTCAGATTCTGACGATAAATCACTTCTCCATCCATATCTGCACATGCAAACCACATACCACGTTCTTTTAATTCATCCATTGTTTTTCCAATATTTGTTACTTTTACAACTGGTGTATAATTGATCGCACCTGCAGATGTTTTTGCTACGGTTGGTGTAATTCCAACTGCACGATGCTTTGGAATGATCACTCCATGTGCACCTGCAAGATTTGCTGTACGAATGATCGCCCCAAGATTATGAGGGTCTTCAATCCCATCTAACAGGATAAAGAAAGGATCCTCACCCTTTTCTTCTGCTCTTTTAAACAGATCCTCAATCGTTCCATATTCATATGCTGCGACAATTGCAACAACTCCCTGATGATGTTCATTTGTCAGCTGATTCAAGCGTTCTTTATCTACAAATTTAAGAATCGCATCTGTTTTCTTTGCCTCTCTTACGATCGTACGGATCGGTCCATCCTGACATCCATCCAATACAAAAATCTTGTCGATTGGTTTCTTTGCTCTTAAAGCCTCGATCACGGCATTACGCCCTGCGATCAGATCTTCTTTATGATTCATGTTCTTCTCCTATTTCTTCTTTTTTATTCAAATCAAAACCGATCCCGATCAATTCAATGATGCGGTCCATATCTCCTGCCAGATATAAATATCCAACCAAAGCTTCCACTCCAGTTGCTTTTCTGTAATCCATCATAGATGCATTCTTTGCAACAGAACCTGATTTGGAATTTCTTCCACGTTTATAAACAGCCATTTCTTCTTCTGTCAAAAATGGCTCGATCTTTTCAAACACTTCTTTTTGTGCAGAAGCTTTGACCATACTGCTTGATTTTTTGTGATACTTATTCACACTCATATTCCCTGCAGACATAACGATCGTTCGGATCACGATCTCATAGATCGCATCTCCAATGTAAGCAAGAGATAATGGAGAGTAACTTTTGGGATCCAATCCATCAAGATACAATCCTTCTTTGATCTTTTGAATTAAGCTCTGCTCCATTTTACACCTTCTCTTGTATCTTTTAATACGATACCCTGCTCTAATAACTGGTCTCTGATCTCGTCTGCTCTTGCAAAATCTTTGTTCTTTCTTGCCGCCTGACGTTCTTCGATCAGTTTTTCGATTTCTTCATCTAGGATCTCTTCTTCTTTTGTTGTTTCAATTCCAAGAACGCTGCAAAGATCTTCTAATACTTTTAGTACTTTCTTTGCATAGTCTGCACTGAAGTCTTTCACTGTTGAGTTTGATTCACGCACGATCTCAAAAATAGCCGAAACTGCATCTGCTGTGTTAAAGTCATCTTCCATTGCATCTTCAAATTTCTTTACAAGTACTTCTATATTAGCAAAATGTTCTGTTTCTTCTTTGCTTAAAGAACCTGTTTCTTCTTTAGCTGCCATCTCTCTGCATAGATCAATCGCTGTCAAGATACGGTCTAATCCTGTTTTTGCACTTTCTACTAAAGTATCACTGAAGTTTAATGGGGTTCTATAGTGTGCACTTAACATGAAGAAACGGATCACCTGTAATGGATACTTTTCTCCAATTTCACGCACTGTAAAGAAGTTTCCTGCTGATTTAGACATTTTCTTATTGTTGATATTTAAGAAACCATTATGCATCCAGTAATTCGCAAACTTCTCCCCATTGCATGCTTCACTCTGTGCGATCTCATTTTCATGATGAGGGAAGATCAAGTCTTCTCCACCTGCATGAATATCAATTGTATCTCCGATATATTTCTTAGACATCTCAGAACACTCAATATGCCATCCTGGTCTTCCTTCTCCCCATGGAGAATTCCATGCGATTTCTCCTTCTTTCTTTGGTTTCCATAATACAAAATCAAGAGGATCTTTCTTTCCTTCTTCTCCTGTTACCTTGATCTCGCGATGTCCTGCTTCTAGATCATCAATATTTTTCTTGGAGAGTTTTCCATAATCTTTAAAAGATCTTGTCTTAAAGTATACAGTTCCATCTACTTCATATGCATGCCCTTTTTTGATCAATGTCTGAATCATTTTGATCATTCCACCGATTTCTTCTGTCGCTCTTGGCTGGTGGGTTGCAGGTTTGATATTTAACGCTTCCATATCTTGTTTGCATTCCTTAATATATCTTTCTGCGATCTCTGTTGCTGTTACACCTTCTTCATTTGCCTTCTTAATGATCTTGTCATCGACATCTGTGAAGTTTGAAACATAATTTACTTCATATCCTTTATATTCAAAGTAACGACGCACCGTATCAAAAATGATCATTGGTCTTGCATTTCCAATATGAATGTAGTTATACACCGTTGGCCCACAAACATACATTCCAACTTTCCCTGGATGCACCGGTACAAATTCTTCTTTTTGTCTTGTCAGTGTATTGTAGATTTTCATTTTTCTTTTTCCCTTCTGATTGCTTCTGAATTTTGATAATGTATAATAAATGTTTCCAGTGCCTGTCGTAATTCAGCATTCTCTCTTGCTAGCTTTTCGATATCCATATCAACTGGATTTGGAAGATCGATCTGGTCAAGCACAATACTCTGAATGCGATTGACTCTCTCTCCATCCTGTTTAACTACCTTACCTGGAACTCCGACAACAGTAGAATTCGGCGGTACATCAGATACAACAACACTTCCTGCACCAATCTTTGAGTTCTTTCCAATTGTAATAGATCCCAAAACCTTAGCACCTGAACTGATCATAACATTATCTTCGATCGTTGGATGACGTTTTCCAGTTTCATTTCCAGTTCCACCTAATGTAACACCTTGATATAAGGTCACATTATTTCCGATGATCGTCGTCTCGCCAATTACCACTCCATGCCCATGGTCAATAAAGAACCCTTCTCCGATCTGTGCACCTGGATGAATCTCAATTCCAGTTTTTCTCGCCCATTTCTGAGAAATCTTTCTAGCTTTGTAAAACTCTCCTTTCTTATATAATTCGTGTGCAACACGATGCCAATACAGTGCTTTTACATAAGGATACAAAAAAACTTCTTTCTCTTCCCTTAACGCAGGGTCTCTTAGTTTGATCGTATCATATTGGCTTTTCGCAAATTCTCGAAAACCCATCATAATTTCTAAACCTCCAATATATAGTATGTAATTTACAGGACTTTTTATATCATAGAGGATTCCATCAAAATTTTCTATAATACAAAAAACTCCGTCTCTAAATAAAGAGACGGAGTATATCCGCGGTTCCACTCTTTTAAAAGTTCCTGATCTTCTTATTATATATCTGACTAATATCACTTGATCAGGATACTTTCACTCGAATCCGTTAACGCCGGCAACGTACAAAACTACTTTATTCATCTTGTCTGCTCCCAGATGCATTCCAGACATCTTCCCTCAAAGCTGCTTCCAGCCGATGGCAGCTTCTCTCTGACAGTTCCAACTTGTCTGTACTAATTCTGTTCATTGCATTTAACTACGAATAGTTTATGCTTTTTCATACAAAATGTCAACAGATTCTTATTTTTCATACAAAGTATTTGTTATTTATTCTGGTAAAACTCTCGCCTTCACAACAGCCTTCTTCACTGCACTTCCTACAATGATCGCGATCACGATCTTTGCCGCATCTCCTGGAAGATATGGAATCACACCTGCATATAATCCCTGTACAAATGTTAAATGCATCTGTGCACACAGCCAGATCGTTCCAAATGCATATGTTACTGCTGTTCCAAGTACCATACCAATTACTGCCATCACTATGTTCCCTGAGAATTTTTCTACAAAGAATCCACTGATCAATGCCAAAAAGATAAATCCAACCAAATATCCTCCTGTTGGTCCTGCAAGTTTAGCAAGCCCACCACTAAATCCTGAAAATACTGGAAGTCCTACTGCTCCGATCAGAAGGTATACAAGATAACTGATCGTTCCACGTTTCATCCCAATAACCATTACCGCAAAATAAATCACCAAGTTCGTAAATGAAATCGGTACTGGTGTAAATGGCAATGTGATCGACATTGGTCCTAAAATACAAGTTAATGCTGCCATTAATGCAATCAGTGTTAAATCCTGAATTTTCATTGTTTGTTGTTCCATAATAAATTTCTCCCTCACTTTTATTATTTTCCTGTACTGACTGCCATTATATATCATCAATTTCTTATTGTCAACTTTATTTTTTTAAAAGTTAACAATAAGAAGTCTTTTGATCATTCTAAAAAAAGAAAGGCACCACCGATGCCTTTCTTAATCTTCGTTCTCTTCTTCTAAAATCCCAAGTTCTTTGATCCGCTCCTCAATCTTCTTTAAAGATTCTTCATAAGTTCCTTCTTTTGTCTCTTCCCTCTCCTGATTCATTCCATCAAGTAATTCGTCAATATTCTTACTTAATGGATTGCTGTCCGTTTTTCTCGTCAATAATCCCATATCTGTCTCCTTCTTCCGCTTCTTTGATGATCCTGCATGGATTACCTGCAGCAACTACATTGGCTGGAATATCCTTTGTTACAACACTTCCTGCACCGATCACACTATTGTCGCCAATCGTAACTCCAGGAAGAATCGTAACCCCTCCGCCAATCCATACTTTATCTCCAATCTTAACTGGGAGGGCCCATTCATATCCCTTTTCTCGTCTCTTCACATCTGCTGGGTGGTTCGCAGTATAAATTCCTACATTCGGACCTATAAAAACATGATTCCCGATTTCAACTCCTCCACCATCTAAAATCGTCAGATTAAAGTTTGAGAAAAAGTCACTTCCAATCGTTGTCCTATATCCATAATCCAGATAAATGGGTGCTTCCAGATGAACATTCTTCCCAAGACTTCCAAATATCTGTCCTATCAGATAATTCCGACGTCCTTTATCTTCCCAATGTTCATTAAACTGTCTGGTTAGAGATTTTGCATGGTTCCTCTCTTCTATTAGAGCTTGATCCTCTGCATTATATAAAATTCCCATCAACATTTTTTGTTTTTCCGTCATCTTTTTCCCTCCGTTGTCTTATATTTTATCATACTTCTTTTCTGTTATCTATCGAATTTGACTTTCTATCAAAAAAATTGTAGGATAAAAGAGATTTAACCATTAAGGAGGTTTAAACATGGATACCAACTTTATTATTTCTCTTGATTCCATTGCAGACGTGAATGCATTTGCAAGTACGATCGCACATTTTAAATCTGAGATTGATCTTTCTTCTGGAAGATATATCGTAAATGCAAAATCGATCATGGGAATTTTCAGCCTTGATCTGACAAGACCTTTGACTTTAACCGTACATGGTAAAGATGAACTTGAAGAAATCAGCTCTGCAATTGCACCATACTTGAAAAAATAAGTTTACTTGTGATCAATGCGAGCATTTGAAGTCTCTGTTTTTAGAGGCTTCTTTTATTTTGTGAATTTTATTTAGCAAAAGAAAAAAAGCATGATCTAAGTTCATTCTTAAATCATGCTTATCAACTGAGCGTGCGGGGATTCGAACCCCGGACAACTTGATTAAAAGTCAAGTGCTCTACCACCTGAGCTACACACCCTTAAACTGGGGTAGCTGGACTCGAACCAGCGGTGCAGGAGTCAGAATCCTGTGCCTTACCACTTGGCGATACCCCATTAATGCGACAGCTCATTTATATTATCATATGTTTCCGACAACTGTCAACACTTTTTTTGAATTTTTTTAAATTTATTTTTCAAGAGTGAATTCTTTCAGATATTGACTGTTCCAGAAACGGTCCGTTACTGGCTGCCAATATTCAAATATGATCTTCCCCTTATTCCCTTGTTCCGAGAATCTCCCTTTATCTTCTCCCTTTCCAATATAAATTTCGAGAATCTCTCCTCTTCCAGATTCTTTTCCTTGATTATCATAAAAGCAAAGTGTCATTCCCTCACTCAACTCTCCTCTGACAAACTCAACTTCCATGGAGCCTTTCCCTTCTTCGATGATTTCCATTCGTTCAATATAAGTAAGGCTTCCTTCTAATTGATGCAGCTTATAAATTCGTTTTCTTGCTTCTTCATTTTCTTTTGAAGGTTCCTGTTTTTTTAAATATTCAAAAAATCTCATGTTCTTTCCTCCATTGCTCTGTTCTACTTTATCATAATTTGTTTCCATATGAAAGTCTTCTCTGTAAAGAAAGTTCTCTTTATATTTTACATTTTATCAGTTGACACTTCCTGATTTTTATGTTAGATTGTCATTATTGTAAATGATTTAAATACAATGATAAGGAATAGTAGAATATTTAAGACATTCAGAGAGTTGCTGGATGGTGCGAAGCAATTGTTGATGATATTTGAACTCGCCTTTGAGTAGCATGCTGAACTTACAGTAGGTATTGCCGGAGTCCAACCGTTATAATGGAGAGATATCGGTTTTATAACCCGTATCAGTAAGAAGTGCACGTTTCTTTATAACGTGAATTAGAGTGGTACCGCGGAAGTTTCTTCGTCTCTATCCTGATAAGGATCAGATTCGGAGTTTTTTTTATGTTATCGTACATTTATTTCATCCGATACATGATACCCCGTATCCACCTTTCAATACTTAAAACATACCTACAACAATCATTAATTTTTGAAAGGAGCTTCACAGAAATGATGAACCCAAGCAAATATGAAAGACAATATTTTATGCCACCTGAAACGTCCCTTGACTGGACAAAGAAAGAATATATCACAAAGGCACCTACATGGTGTAGTGTTGACCTTCGTGATGGAAATCAGGCTCTGATCATTCCGATGAGTCTTGATGAAAAAGTTGAATTTTTTAAACTTTTAGTAAAGGTTGGTTTCAAAGAGATTGAAGTTGGTTTCCCTGCTGCTTCAGAAACAGAATATACATTTTTACGTACTTTGATCGAAAATGATCTGATCCCTGATGATGTTACTATTCAGGTTTTAACACAGGCAAGAGAACATATCATTAAAAAGACTTTCGAAGCTTTAAAAGGCGCAAAAAGAGCGATCGTTCATGTATATAACTCTACTTCTGTTGCACAGCGTGAACAGGTATTTAAAAAATCCAAAGAAGAGATCATGAAAATTGCAACAGACGGTGCAAAATTATTAAAACGCCTGGCTGATGAGACAGACGGTAACTTCTTATTTGAATACTCTCCAGAGAGTTTTACTGGTACAGAGATCGACTATGCATTAGATGTATGTAATGCCGTTCTTGACGTATGGCAGCCTCGTCCAGACTGGAAGGTCATCATCAATCTTCCTGTAACTGTACAGCTTTCAATGCCTCACGTATATGCCAGCCAGATCGAATATATGAGCAAACATATGAAATACCGTGAAAACGTAGTTTTATCTCTTCATCCACATAATGACCGTGGATGCGGTGTTGCTGATACAGAACTTGCCTTGCTTGCAGGTGCTGATCGTGTCGAGGGTACTTTATTTGGAAATGGTGAACGTACAGGTAACGTTGACATTATCACTCTTGCATTAAATATGTATACACACGGTGTTGATCCAAAACTAGACTTCTCTAACTTACCAGAACTTACAAAAGTCTATGAAAGATTAACAAGAATGTCCGTTTACGAACGTCAACCATACACAGGACAGTTGGTATTTGCTGCATTCTCCGGATCTCATCAGGATGCGATCGCCAAAGGTATGCACTGGAGAGACGAAAAACATCCAGAGCACTGGAATATCCCATATCTTCCAATCGATCCACACGATGTTGGACGTGAATACGAAAGTGATGTTATCCGTATCAACAGTCAGTCTGGTAAAGGCGGTATCAGCTATGTACTAGAAGAAAACTTTGGATTCCATATTCCTGGAAAAATGCGTGAAGATGTAGGATACACAGTCAAAGATGTATCTGATAAACGCCATCAGGAATTAGTTCCAAGAGATATCTTAAAAGTATTCAAAGAAGTTTACGTAAATATTGATGATCCATGCAAATTAAAAGAAGTGCACTTCGTACAAAAAGACGGTGGCATTGAAGCAGAAATCTCTTTAGAGAAATCTGGTGTTCCAAAACTTTACCACGGAAAAGGAAATGGTCGTCTGGATGCTGTAAGTAACGCTTTACAGAGACACAGTGATATGCATTACTCTATCGTTACTTATCAGGAACACGCTTTAAATGTTGGTTCTAACTCTCAGGCTTGTGCTTATGTTGGAGTTCAAGAACCAAATGGTAATGTTACTTGGGGATCCGGAATCCACGAAGACATCATTACTGCTTCTGTATTAGCACTGATCAGCGCTGTAAACCGATTAGATCAGTAGATTTTGATTTAAATAACTGAAATTATTGGTGGAATATTATAAAAATGGTTATATGTCTGCAACGCGCTCTCGCTCGACTCACTACGCAGCTGTACTAAGCTCCTGAATGATCTTACGATCATCCACTCGCTAAGTGCAGGCGTGTTCCTACGGTCGCCGACATATAACCATTTTTATAATATTCAATAATTTCAGTTATTGAAACCACTACATTCAACATACACACCACTTAAATTTTTCAATTCTTGTAATTGTCCACACTTTAGACTTCTGGTATATGAGAAAAAATAAATAAACGATCAGAAGAACAGCATTAGAATTTTGCCACGTTTTTTACAGATTCGCAGCCGGCTTGGTGCGCTGTCTGAGCCTCAAAGAGTTCTGGTTTAAATATCTTTGAAGGCGAGTTCGCAAGGAAAGCCGGCGGATCAGCGATCTGTAAAAAACGTGAGGAAAATTCTCTAGCTGCTCTTCCGATCGTTTATTTATTTTTTCTCATATACTCAAAATCTACAGTTGGCCAACTACAAAATCAAAATTTCATTTTCCAGCAGATTCACCGCTGCCATCGCATCTTCTGTATAATAATCTGCTCCGATATTGTGTGCGATATCTTCCGTCACAACAGCTCCCCCAACCCAGATTGGTTCACTGCATCCTGCTTCGTGAAGTGCTTTGATCGTTCTTTCCATTGATGCAACAGTTGTTGTCATTAATGCACTTAGCCCAATCGCTTTTGGCTTGTATTTCTTATAAGCTTCTACTACCTTTTCAACTTTAACGTCTTTTCCAAGGTCGATGATCTTATATCCATAACTTTCCAGTACAACTTTCACGATGTTCTTTCCAATATCATGAATATCACCTTCTACGGTTGCTATGATGATCGGTCCTTTTTCTTCTCCATCATTTGCTGAAAATGTTTCTTTAACAACTTCAAATGCTTTCTTCGTTGTCTCTGCTGACTGAATTAACTGTGGCAGGAAGATCTTTCCTGTCTCATAGTCTTTTCCTACGATATTTAACGCTGGTATGATCACTTCATTAATTACTGTCAGTGCTTCTTTATCTTTCAGTTCTTCTTTTGTGACTTTCTCTACTTCATCTTTTAATCCGTGAATGATCACATCTTTTAATGTGAAGTTTGTTGTTACCGCCGCTGCGGCTGGTTTTGTTTCTTTATCTTTGGACTGGTTTTTAATATAAGTCTGACTATCCACGTCTTTGTAGAACAGCACATGAAATGCATCTATGGTTCCCATCAATTCTGCATCTAACGGATTGATGATCGGTAAATCCAATCCTGCTTCCATTGCTAATGCTAAAAATGTTCTATTTAATAACGGACGGTTTGGCAATCCAAAGGATACATTCGATACCCCTAATACGGTATGGACACCTAATTCTTTTTTTACCATCTTGATCGCTCGGAGTGTTTCTTTTACTTCTTTTTGCTGTGCAGATGCTGTTAATGTCAGACAGTCGATGATGATATTCTCTTTACCGATTCCGTATTCAGCTGCTTTATTGACAATCTTCTTGGCGATTTCAAATCGTTCTTCTGCTTTCAGCGGAATTCCGTCTTCCAGAGTCAGTCCGATCACAACTCCTCCATATTTCTTAGCAATCGGGAAGATTTTTTCCATGACTTCGTCTTTACCATTTACAGAGTTGATCAATGGTTTTCCATTATAATAACGACAGGCATTCTCAATCGCATCTGCTTCGGAACTATCAATCTGTAATGGAAGTGTGACAACTTCCTGCAACAGACGTACAACCCGTTTCATTGTCTCTGGCTCGTCAATTCCAGGAAGTCCAACATTAACATCTAGTACTTCCGCTCCAGCTTCTACCTGTTTAACTGCTTCCACCACAAGTTCATCATAGCGCTCTTCTAACAACGCTTTTTTCATCTTTTTCTTACCCGTTGGGTTTAGACGTTCTCCGCAGACGATCACATGATCTCCAAACGTAACTGTCTGTGTCTGACTGGATACTCTTGTTTTCTTCTCAACTGTTCTCTCTGCCACTGCTTTAGGCGCAGCTTCTGCAAGTTTTCCTATAAATTCTGGTGTTGTTCCACAGCATCCACCAACGATTGCTGCACCTCTTGCCATATAATCTTTCATAGATTCCACATATTCTTCTGGTGTCACATGATAATGTGTCTCTCCATGTTCTAAACATGGAAGTCCGGCATTAGGCTGTAACATCACTGGAATACTTGCTTTTTCTAAGATTTCGTCAATGATCGGTTTTAATTCATCGGGTCCTAAAGAACAATTGACTCCCAATGCATCAACTCCTAATCCCTCTGCAACATTAATAAATGTTTCCGGATCATTTCCAGATAACGTTCTTCCATTTTGCTCGAAGGTCATTGTAACAAACACTGGAAGGTCTGTGTGTTCTTTGACCGCCAGAACTCCAGCTTTCACCTCATATAGATCACTCATTGTCTCAAACAGTACAAGATCTACTTGATCTTTTACTGTTTCTACCTGCTCGAGGATGATGTCATATGCTTCATCGAATGTCAATGTTCCCATTGGCTCTAACAACTGACCGATCGGTCCAATATCAAGAACAATATAAGAGTCATCTTCTCTTCCAGCTTCTGTTCTTGCAGCTCTTGCATTCTCTACTGCTGCTAACAGCATATCTTTCGCCTCGTATTTTGCTTCTTCCATCTTTAATCGGTTACACCCAAATGTATTTGTTGTAATAAAGTCTGCTCCCGCTTTCAGATAGTTTTTATGAATCGATCTTAATAAATCCGGGCGGTCAATATTTAATTCTTCTGGGATATCCCCTGCACTTAATCCTGCGTTCTGGAGCTGTGTTCCCATCGCTCCATCAAATATTAAAAGTTCTTTTCCTAATCGGTTCTGTAACATCTTTGTCCTCTCTTTCTAAACGGGCAATCTTCTTTCATCACACAATTTCCACATGATTTCTTTCGTTTATCACTTCCGATCCCGATCAATCCTAACATAGACTTCTGTGGGATCAAAAGATTATTTGGCGTGATTGTGACTCCGATCTTCCTTGGTATGTCTAGTAATATAGCAATTCTTTTGTTGAATTCAAGTGGAAAATCTCCATATCCGGGACATGCACGATATGTTCGGTTATCAAACCCAAGTGTTTCTTCATATCTGTCACAATATTCTTCCAGATAAGCACTTGCCGCAGCATCCATAACCGTAGATTTTGTCATATTAACCTTTGCATAAAACTTGATTTTACGCTCCATAACAATCCCAAGAGTACATCCGATCAATATACATTCTTCACAATCTTCCAGCATATCTTCCATCTGCTGCCCTAAAATCTCATCCCCCGATTCCTCTAATCTCAATGGATCTTTCGCCAGTTTAAATCTTTTCACTATCACTTTGGGCTGTGCTATCTGTTTGATCTCTTCTATACATTCACCCAAAAGACTTGAAATCCCTGGAGTCAAACCTTCAAACATTGGTGCCTGATATCCAAGATATTTCAAGGCATTTTCTCTTACAACCTGAAAATTCATCTTAGTTTAATTCTTTCAATACAGCTGGAATACTGTCAAATACACGCTGCGCTGTTTCTGCACGATTCATTGTGTAAATATGAATCCCATCAACTCCATTTGTGATCAGATCAATGATCTGTTGTGCTGCGTAGTTGATTCCGATTTCTTTCATAGCTTCTGGATTATCATAATGTGCCTCGATCATTGTAGATAACTGATATGGGATCGTACATCCACACATCTTTGTTGTACGGATCAGAGATTTCGCATTCGTAATTGGCATGATCCCTGCAAGAATTGGTACTGTGATACCGATCTTCCTTGCTTCTCTGACTAATCTGTAATAATAATCATTGTCAAAGAAAATCTGTGTTACTAAATATTCTGCTCCTGCATCTACTTTCTTCTTTAATGCTTCTAAATCTTTCTTAAACCCATCCGCTTCCTGATGTGTCTCTGGATAACATGCTCCTGATAAGCAAAATTGTCCTTTAAAATGTTCTCCGATAAATTCATTTAATTCACTTGCATAGTGAAATTCCAGATTCTCAGGATCAAAGTTTGTTGCATCTGCAGGATAATCTCCCCTTAATGCTAAGATATTATCGATTCCTGCTTCTTTCAGACGTTCACATTCGTATTTGATATCCTCTTTTGTAGATGAAATACAGCTTAAATGTGCTACAGATTCAATTCCATATTCATGCTTAATGACTGATGCGATTTCTACTGTCTTACCTTTTGTAGATCCACCTGCACCATATGTAACACTAATAAAATCCGGGGATAATTTTGCTAATCCCTCAATCGTACTATAAATAGAAGAAATATTTCCTTCTTTATTCTTTGGAGGAAATACCTCAAACGAAATTGTTGACTTATTTTTTAAAATTTCTGATATTTTCATAGAATTTGCTCCTTTTCATTATTTCTGACTAATTAACTATGATAAATTTTAACATGATATTTTATCACTGTAAAGGAACGAAATCATATCATTCTTCGTCTATAGATCGTAACTGATCTTACCATCAATTTCAGCGTAATAAGTTTCTTCTCCTTTTTTAAGAACTGCTTTCCCCATAGATGCTTCCATAAACTTTTTCTCAACACTTCCAACTTCTTCCACTGGTACGATCATTTCAAATGTTACATTATCCGTATACACTGTATCAAGCACTGGGATATGCTCTGTTGCTGTTAAATACTGAATCTTTCCAGATGTCGTGTAATCACAAGTGAGGCTGAGCATTACCCCAAGACATTTCTCGATCACCATACTTTCCTTGATCCCTTCTTGCGTACTTTTTGTGTACGCACGGATCAATCCTCCAGTTCCAAGAAGTGTTCCACCAAAATATCTTGTTACAACTGCTACCACATTATGTAGTTCCTGCCCTGTCAGCACCTCAAGCATTGGCTTCCCAGCAGTTCCACTTGGTTCCCCATCATCACTACAACGCAAGGCTGGTTGCTTTTCTCCGATACTGTATGCCCAGCAGTTATGCCTTGCATCCCAGTATTGTTTTTTTATCTTCTCTATGAATGCCTGTGCTTCTTCTTCTGTCTGCGCTGGAGCAATATGTGCAATAAATCTTGATTTCTTTTCTGAAATCTCTGCTTCTCCCTCTTTATATAAGATTTTATATTTTTGAACGTCCATCTTCTTCCTCCCTGGTCATGATCTCATCTAAGGACTCTGCCAGTGAGATCGGTGTTACTTTATATTTTATCAGGTTATGGATCACACGATCTACTAATTCCATAGATTCTGATATACTTGGAACTGCATCCCACTCGATCACATTCGTCTCTTCCTGATATTTTTCCAGTTCGACTCCATACATCGTGTGTTCCTGATCTTCCATCAAATAGTAGGATACTACATTTTCCCTTTGTTTGTCATCATAAAATGACTGCTTCCCCTTTAATTGTTTTTTCATATTCTTCTCCTTTATACTTTTGCCCCTTACATCATCATATTGTTGATTGTATCGTTTATAGTTACACGGTCGGTTTACTTGAACTTTTTTATTTGGTATAATACGTAACAGGAGGTTTTTTATGAAATATACCAAACAAAACATTCAGAAAAAGAGACAGATCTTATCTTCAGAAAAAATTCGTAGAAATTCTAAGATTTCTCTCTTTCTTTTTAAATATGCTTTTATCATCTCCATTGCCTTGATCGTTACTGGGCTCGGCCTCGGGGTTGGTTTCGTACGTGGGATTTTAAAAACAACCCCACAGATTACAAAAGATTCCGTCCATTCCAAAGGATATATCACAACTATTTACGATAACAAAGGATCAACGATCAAAACACTTTCAAACCATGATTCCAACAGGATCTACACTCCTCTTTCTTCCGTTCCAAAGAATCTTCAGCATGCTTTTATTGCGATTGAAGATGAACGTTATTACAGCCATAATGGAATTGATCTGTATGGAATTATTCGAGCAACCTTCCTTGGTATCAGAAACCAATCTCTAAGCCAAGGGGGAAGTACTATCACGCAACAGTTGATCAAGAACAATGTACTTGGAATTCAGCCGGAAAAAACCACAATGGAACGTCTGGAACGAAAGATCAAAGAACAATCTCTTGCTCTTGAACTAGAAAAGATTGCTTCTAAGCAATATATCTTAGAAGAATATCTAAATGCGATCAATCTTGGAGAAGGAACACTTGGTGTTCAGACAGCATCACAAAAATATTTTAATAAAGATGTTTCTGAACTCACATTGTCCGAATGTGCTGTACTTGCAAGTATTACTAAGAATCCGACACGTTTAAATCCTGTAACTCATCCGGAAAACAACGCTTCCAGAAGATCACTTGTTTTACAAAATATGTTAGAGCAACATTATATCACAAAAAAAGAATATCGAGAAGCACTTAGTGATGATGTATACACAAGAATTCAAAAAAATGCTGCTGCTGCACCTGCAAAAAAAACAACAAATTCTTATTTTGAGGACGCATTAATCCTTCAAGTTGTAAAAGATTTAAAAAAGCAACTGGGGTATGACGAAACAAAAGCTTATAATGCTATTTACAGTGGCGGATTGAAAATATACTCTACTCAGGATCAACAGATCCAGAAGATTGCAGATAGCGTCACAAACGATGCTTCAAACTATCCAAAAGCCACAAAAATCGCGCTTTCTTATTCTTTATCTGCAAAAACTGTTTCAGGAAAAGACGTTGTTTATTCTGATCACAATCTGCTTGATTATATGAGAAAAAATAACCTTGGAAATCAGTTGATTTTTACAGATGAAGCAAGTGCAAAGACAGTTGTTACAAAGTTTAAACAATATATTTTATCAAAAGGTGAAACCATTACAAATGAATCTTTCCAAACAACGATCCAGCCTCAGATATCCATGACGATCATGAATCAATCTAACGGAACTGTAGAAGCCTTAGTTGGTGGACGTGGAAATAAGACTTCCGATCTTTCCTTGAATCGTGCTACTGGTACTACAAGACAACCAGGTTCTACTTTTAAGATTCTTTCTGCATTTTTACCTGCACTTGACAAGAATCATATGACACTTGCAACCGTATATGAGGATGCTCCTTATAACTATATTGACACTAACAGACCAGTACGCAACTATTACAAAGGTTATAAAGGTTATTCAACGATCCGCGAAGCGATCACAAACTCCATGAACGTTGTTTCGGCCAAAACCATTGCTGACGTTACACCTAAGACTTCGTTTGAATATTTGATGAATCTTGGTTTTTCCACTTTGGTGTCTAATGAAACAACTTCAAATGGAAATGTATATACCGATATTACCCAGTCCTTATCTCTTGGTGGCCTGACTTATGGTGTTACAAATATGGAATTGACTTCTGCATATGCTTCCATTGCAAATGGCGGAACCTACCAGAAACCTGTTTTATACACAAAAGTCGTAGATCATAATGGTAATATTCTTCTTTCTAATACTCAGAAAGGTAAGCGTGTCATGAAAGAAAGTACTGCTTTCCTTTTAACCGACGCTATGAAAGACGTTATTACAAAAGGAACTGGAAAATCAGCAAAACTTTCTTCATCTATGGCTGTCGCAGGAAAGTCAGGAACTACTTCAAACAGTTACGATTACTGGTTCAGCGGTTATACTCCTTATCATACAGCTTCTGTCTGGATGGGCTATGACAAGAATACAAATTTTGCTTCTGATAACACTCATAAAAAAATATGGGCAAAGGTTATGAATGAAATCATAAAAACAAAACAAGAACAAACTACAGATTTTAAAAAACCAGCTGACATTGTAAAAGCAAAAGTCTGCAAAGAGTCTGGAAAACTTGCTATTAAAGAGGTTTGTGATCACGATCCAAGAGGCAGCCGTGTGATCACAGAATATTTTGAAAAAGGAACCGTTCCTACCCAGACCTGTGATATCCACGTTGCAGTTGAAGTATGTAAAACAAGCGATAAACTCGCCACAAAGAATTGTCCTGCAAACAAAAAACAAAGAAAAATTTACATTGTCCGCAAAAAGGGCAGTCATGGAAAAACAGCAGACACTCCTTATATGCTTCCAAAAAAATATCAATCTGTTTTCTGCAAGAAACATTAACCGTTAATCTTCTATATTTTTATATTAAAAAGGGATTCTCTCAAATCAGAATCCCTTTTTTCTCTTTATTTCATACTCCTGCCTTTATTTTTTGATCTTCGGCTGAAAGATCAAAGATGCCAGATAAGAAAAGATCAATGCTGCTGATGTTCCGACTGCTGCTGCCGTGAATCCTCCTTCGAATAACCCTAGAAACCCATGATTGTCAACTGCCTCTTTCATTCCTTTCCATAAACTAAATCCAAAACCAGACAACGGAACGGTCGCACCACATCCTCCAAACTCTTCGATTCTTTTATAAATCCCCAGTGCCCCAAGAATAACACCTGCAATAACTAAGAGTACCATGATCCTTCCCGGCTGTAATGTCGTATGATCCATCAATATTTGCACTAGGATACAAATAATGCCTCCTACTAAAAACGCCCTGATATATTCCATTATTATCTTACTCCTTCCAGAAAGATCGCATGTGCGATCCCTGCAACATTTTCACCTTCATTAAAACTTGTCTTTGACATTAATGCTCCTGTTGGCACAAACAATACTTTCTTCCACGTTCCATCAATAAGCTTCGGTATGATCATCGATGCAAGAACCACTGCACTACAGGCACAGCCAGAGCCCCCAGAATGAGTATCCTGCGTCTCATTCTCATAGATTTCAATTCCACAATCCCCATGAACTTTCGAAAGATCATATCCATTTTCACGAAGCAAATGCAACAAAATCTTCTTGCCAACTTCTCCAAGATCTCCTGTATATACTGCATCATAATCTTCAGGCTTCGACCCAAAATCCACAAAATGCTGATAGATTACTTCTGCCGCTGCTGGCGCCATGCAAGCCCCCATATTCATCGGATCTTCCATCCCATAATCAACGATCTTTCCTGTTGTGATCCCTTGAATCTTTACAGGACCAATTTCTTTTGACACAATAAAACCTCCAGATCCTGTCACAGTCCATGTCGCAGATAATGGTCTCTGATTTCCATATTCTAACGGAAAACGGAACTGTTTTTCAGCACTTCCGATATGACTGGAAGCAATTGCAAGTGAATGCTTTGCAAACCCTCCTGCAACGCTCATCGCTGCCAGAGACATCGCTTCTCCTACCGTTGAACATGCTCCAAAAAGTCCAAACAACGGTATCCCTAATTCTTTCATTCCAGAAAACGTTGCTGTATTCTGTTCCAAAAGATCACCCGCAAACGCGTAACGGATATCCTTCTTATGAAGATCAGCTTTACTGATCGCAAGCATTGCTGCCTGTTTCATAAAACGGCCTTCTGCCAATTCCCAGCTTTCTTGTCCAAAGTATGGATCTTCAATGATCTGATCGATCAGATTTCCCAGAGGACCTTCCCCTTCTTTCTTCCCTGCAACTGATGCCCAGCCTTTTAAGTACGGCGCATTCTCAAACTTTAGACTCTGCATACCACAAATCGATGTCATAGAAACCACCCCCATTGCTTTGTGAATAAATAAATCAATCCAGTAACAAATGATGAGAAGATTCCATATAAGATCACTGGTCCTGCAATCGTAAAAATCTTAACACCAATACCAAAAACCTGTCCTTCTTTCTGATATTCGATTGCAGCTGAAGCCACTGAATTTGCGAATCCCGTAATCGGCACAAGCCCGCCTGCACCACCAAATTTTGTAATTTTTCCATAGAAATTAAATCCTGTTAATAAGACACTTAGTAAGATCAATTCAATTGTCACATATAATAATGAATCTTTCTTGGAGAGATTCAAATATTTCATCATTAACTGCTTCATAACTTCACCAAGAACACAAAATGTCCCACCCGTTACAAACGCTTTTGTGCAATTTAACAGACTATTATGTTTTGGTGTAAGATTTTTCACGATCTGTTGATATTCTTCTTTGCTTGGTTCTTTTTTCACTTGTATCACCCTTTCTTCATTTTATGAAAATATATAAAAATAAAGCCAACATCCTAGCATTTTTCCAAATGCAATCCCATAGATTACATATGGAATCCCTGATCTCAAATTTAATCTTCTTGAAAAGATCGGAAGACTTTTGATCGTTTCTGCCAAAGCTCCGATCATACATCCCACAAAGATTCCTCCAAACAATCCATACAGTACAAGAAGCGGGTATCCAGCTTTGATCTGCCAGCGATAAAGAAAGACCAATGTCCCAAGAATCCCTCCAAGTGCCACAAAACTTTCATACATTCTGGCGTTTTTCATACTCTTCGTCAATCCTGCTAATCTCGGGATCACACCTAACATACTCAAAAATGCCAGAAAACTGGCTGCGATCAAGCCGCCTGCACACAATCCGTAAAAGATCAGAAAGAAACTACGAATCCACATCTGCTTCTTCCCCTTTCCGCCCTGCATTGATCATCAATGTATCATTCACATCTCTCTCATAAAGCCTCATCTGTACTTCAAATGGTGTTGGATCATCATTTAACTTGATCTTACCTGCATGATTAAAAAATAGAATGATCCCAATCGCCAATCCTGCCGCATAAGAAATATGAAGAATATTTGGACCATCTGGTGCCTGTCCCATGATCATTTCATAAACGTTATAAAACAATTCTTCGATTCCAACATCCGTGTTATATGTCATAATTGAAAAACTTGCACCAAAAAATGCGACTAAAATTACAAAGACTATCTTTCCATAATGAAAAATCTTTGATTCTTCTTGTTTTCTCTTGTAATATACAATAAAATCTTCGGCACCTAAATTGATCACATCTAATGTCTTATCCACCTGTTTTATCACTTCAACTAACATCAAAACAGAAAAACATTTTCTCTGATCATGATTTCCTATAAAATGATAAACACTTTGATTCTTTATTTTCTGTTCCAAATCCTTGTCGGTGCAGTACAGGGACATGATATCCTTTATTTTAATCTCTGGATGCACAAGACATACACTTTCTTGCGCTTTGATATAAACATTCACTTTGATATCCTCCTTCTCTTACAAATGCACCTTTCACTTCTTCCTTGTTATCTTTGGATACTAAGACACAAAACGCTGCGATCACAAAAATGATCAGTCCTGCACATAAGATCCACTGGTACTTTCTTTTCATTCTTATCACCTCAGCGTTATTATCTGTCATTTTTAACTTTTCATTCATAAGTTGCAAGAAAAATCATGTGGTGTTATAATTTTTCATAGTGACTTTTATCGATAAATCAAAGGAGATCAGCCATGGAACAAGAACAATTAACACTTTATAAGCTTATGATTTTATATTTAATTGAGAAGGTAGATTTCCCTTTGAGCAATTCACAGATTTCTGAATTTATCCTTGATAAGGGATATACCAATTATTTTACTGTTCAGAGAGCTTTTCATGAGTTAGAGGAAGAAAATATGCTCAGAGTCAAGCAGATTCGTAATATGAGCCACTACGCGCTCAGTGACGAGGGATCTGAAGCAATTGAGATGTTTGAATACCAGATTCCAAACTCTATCAAAGAAGATATCGCTCAGTTTTTAAAAGAAAAAGAATATGAGCTTCGTAAGGAAGCCAGTGTGACTGCTGATTTTTATCCATCCAAAGGAGACGAATATACCGTAAATCTTAAGATTAGAGAAAAAGAAAACCTGCTCCTTGAGATCAACTTAAATGTTGTCTCAAGAGACCAGGCAGTTTACATATGTGACCATTGGGAGAAAAAACACTCCAATATCTATTCTATGCTAATTGAAAAATTGTTATTTGACGAGCCGAATAAATAATTATTCGGCTTCTTCTTGTTGAAGCACCATTGACTCAATGAAATCCCAAATCTCATCTCTTCCCTGTTTCGATAATGCTGAGAATGGGAAAATTGGTGTTTCCTTATCCATCTGAAGCTCTGTGCGGATCTCTTTTAAATGTTTTGGCACCTGGCTTCTCTTCAGCTTGTCAAGCTTTGTTGCAATGATCACTGGACGATATCCATTGTGAAGAATCCAGTCATACATCATAACATCGTTCTTTGATGGCTTATGTCTGATATCGATCAGTAAAAAGACCATTTTTAGCTGTTTTGATGTCTGTAAGTAATTTTCGATCATGTGTCCCCATTTTTCCTTGACGGATTGTGTTACTTTCGCAAATCCATATCCTGGAAGGTCTACATAATAAAGTTCTTCGTTAATATTGTAATAATTGATCGTCTGTGTCTTTCCAGGCTGTGCTGAAATTCTCGCGTAAGATTTGCGGTTCATCAGTGCATTGATCAGTGATGATTTTCCTACATTTGATTTTCCAGCAAATGCCACTTCTGGCAATGTATTGTCTGGTAATTTACTTGTGATCCCACAGACGGTTTCTAAATTTACACTTTTTATGATCATGTCATTCTCCTCACGTAAAATAAATCCTTTACCGAACATATTCTACGTGAAAGCCCATTATTTGTCAATGGATACATGATGGAGCGGCTTAGTATTTTTAGTGATCGGAAGGATCTGATACCCTTCTTTTTTCAATGTTTTGATCAGCGGATCTAATGCTTTCACTGTATTTGTTGTCTCATGAAGGTCATGCATTAATACAATACTTGTTTTCTGTCTCCTGACATCCTTTAAAATCTTCTTGTTTAACTGCTGAGGACTTTGTTCAAAATTAACCGCATCTTCATTCAATGCATTCCAGTCAAAATAAAGTAATCCCTTTTTGTTCACATACCGGATATACGGTTTTATATTTTTTGCGCAATGATTACTGCTGCCACCCGGAAACCGGTAAATATATGGCTTTACATCTGTTAGATCATATAAATATTTCTGTAGTTTCATAAGGTCTTTCGAAAATGCACCTACATTCGCATAAATCTGATCATAATTATGACTGTAGGAATGCATTGCCAATGTATGACCTTCTAACACGATTCTTTGATACATTTTCTTGGCATGTTCCGTTTCTTTTCCTACGACAAAGAATGTCGCCTTCACCTTATGTTTCTTTAGAATATCAAGAATCTGTGCCGTATGATCGGATGGTCCATCATCAAAGGTTAAATAAACTTTCTTTTGACTCAAATTACTGTTAGTTAAAAAGCCACTTTCCCCTTCACCCTGACTTGCAATCTGAAACCAGTATGTCTTTGTTCCCTTCCCTTGTGCCAGAAATGTGAACAGAAGAATCCCTATGATCATATATGCAAAAAATTTCTTTTTCATATTCTTCCTCTTTTCTAATTTTGTAAGATATTCTTTTTCTTTAGAATATGAAATTTCAAAAAATATATTCTGGAATATTTTTCAAACAATGGTTGATACACAAAAAGAAAGCAACAGATTTCTCTGCTGCTTTCTCTTTGTGTATTAAGAAGTTTTACAAACTATGTAATTATTATACTTCGAAAATCAGATCTCCGTAACTTGGCATTGGCCAGTCTTCTTTTGCTACTAACATTTCCAGTTTGTCTGCTGGTTCACGTACGGCACTCATATCTGTGAAAATCGTATCATGATAGTAGCGAGCCTGAGCTTCACTTTCTAATGCCTGAGCTTCTGGAATATCAGCTTCTAACTTGTTGATCGCTGCAAACAGATCTTTTAAGTTTGCTGTGATATCTTCTAACAATTTTTCCTGTACAGAGCTGTCAACACCAACTGTCTTTAATTCAGCAACGCCATTTGCAAGTTTTCTCTGGTATTTCATAACTGCTGGAACAATCTGTTTCTTAGCGATATCTAATGTTGCAAGTCCTTCAATGTTAATTGTATTAGAATACTGTTCATATAATACTTCAACACGAGACTCTAATTCTTCTTTTGTGTATACTCCAAATTTCTCAAACATCTTAACTGCTTTATCTGTTGTTAATGTTGGGATTGCATCTACCATGCTGTGTAAGTTTGGAAGTCCTCTTCTCTCAGCTTCAGCTACCCATTCGTCAGAATATCCGTTACCATTAAAGATAACTCTCTGATGCTGTGTTAATAATTCTTTTGTGATCTCGTGAGCTTCCATAGCTACTGCTTCAACTCCGCCTTCTACTTTCTCTAATCTGTCACATACATCTGCAAAGACATCTGCTACGATTGTATTTAATACAACGTTTGGATCAGAGATAGACTGTGTAGAACCTACCATACGGAATTCGAATTTGTTTCCTGTAAATGCGAATGGTGATGTTCTGTTACGGTCTGTTGCATCTTTCTCAAATGCTGGTAATGAATGAACACCAGATGCTAATTTGTCTCCATGTTTGGATTCTGTCGCCTCACCTCTTGTTACAAGCTGTTTTACAACATCTTCTAACTGATCTCCAAGGAAGATAGAGATGATTGCTGGAGGTGCCTCGTTAGCTCCTAATCTGTGGTCATTTCCTGGTGTGGAAGCTGACATACGAAGTAAATCTGCATGTTTATCCACTGCTGCGATAATAGATGCTAAGATCAGTAAGAACTGCTGGTTTTCATGAGGAGTTTTTCCTGGATCTAACAGGTTCTTTCCTTCATTTGTTACCATAGACCAGTTGTTATGTTTTCCTGATCCATTGATTCCTGCAAATGGTTTCTCATGAAGTAAGCATTTTAATCCATGACGTCTTGCTACACGTCTCATTGTTTCCATTAATAACTGGTTGTGGTCTGTTGCCACGTTGTTTGAGTTATAGATTGGTGCTAATTCGTGCTGTGCTGGAGCTACTTCGTTATGTTCTGTCTTCGCACTGATTCCAAGTTTCCATGCTTCGATATTTAAATCTTTCATGAATCCTTCGATTCTTGGTTTGATGATTCCAAAATAATGGTCATCCATTTCCTGACCTTTTGGAGGCATTGCTCCGAATAATGTACGTCCAGTGAAGATCAAGTCTTTTCTCTGTTTATATTTTTCTTCATCAACTAAGAAATATTCCTGTTCTGGTCCAACGGATGTGCTAACACGTTTCACATTCTTATTTCCTAATACATTTAATAATCTTGTTGTCTGGATATCTAATGCCTGCATAGAACGAAGAAGTGGTGTCTTCTTGTCTAATGCTTCACCTTTGTATGAACAGAATGCTGTTGGAATACATAAGATACAAGCATTATCTGTTTCTTTGATGAATGCTGGTGATGTACAATCCCATGCTGTATATCCTCTTGCTTCAAATGTTGCTCTTAATCCACCAGATGGGAATGAAGATGCATCTGGTTCACCTTTGATCAGTTCTTTTCCTGAGAACTCAAGTAAAACTTTACCATCGTCTGTTGGGTTAATGAAAGCGTCATGTTTCTCTGCTGTCACACCTGTTAATGGCTGGAACCAGTGAGTATAATGTGTAGCACCCTTTTCAATAGCCCATTCTTTCATCTCATTCGCAACTACATCTGCAATTGCTGGATTTAATTCTGTTCCTTCTTCGATTGTCTTTTTCAGATCTTTGTAAACGGCCTTTGGAAGACGTGCTTTCATAACACTGTCGTTAAATACATGGGATCCGAAGATTTCTGATACATTGATTTTTTCCTTCATAGAGTTCTTCCTTTCTTCTCTTACATTTGAAGCATAATCTATATATTTTTCTTCTATTGTCTAACTGATAATAGAAAAAAAGGGGCGACAAACAATATGAAACTAATTGTTTGACGCCCTTGTCAGTAACTTCACTGGTTATAGGATACAATGATTCTTTTTGAAAATCAAGCCCTTTTTTGTATTTTATCCAATACTTCTATTTGATCACTACAGAAACAGTTTTTCCATTTACCTTATTGATTCCTTTTAAGCGGAATTTGTAAGTTGTTCCTACTTTGGCTTTTTTCTTTGTATATGTGATCGTTCCGCCTTTGGTTGTTGTTTTTACTGTTTTATATGCTGCTTTGCCTGCTTTCATTTCTACTTTGTAGCTTGCAGATCCTGTAACATTTTTAAATGTTACTTTGACTGTCTTGCTTCCGAATTTGGCTTTGGCTGCATAGGCTTTGAAATATTTCTTTTTGTTTTTCTTTGTCAGTTTGTATGGTTTTACTTTAAATTTGTAGGATGAGTCTTTGTTGACTTTGATCGTTTTGGATGTTTTCTTTCCTACGGTTGTTACTTTTTTGTATTTACCTTTTCCTGCTTTGGCGTAGATAACATAACCTTTGGCGGATTTGTTCTTTTTCCATGTCAGTTTTACGCTTCTTGTGCTTTTTACTGTTTTTGTGACTGGTTTTACTGTGATTATATCTGATTTTGTTGTATCTTCAACTTTTTTGCCTACTGACATGATATATTTAGAATCATTTGCAAAATAGATCGTACCATCTTCATCAACCACTACATTACTCATACATCCTGTATTCTTTATGTCACCAGTTGGTTCATAAACTGTTTCTAATGTTGCTGATGTTGCATCTTTTGAATCTTCAATTGCATAAATTCCACCTGGTTCATCATTAATTGTGAAATATACACGTACAGAATTTTCCCCTGTTTTTACAATTGTTGGTTCACACTGAGAATAATTAGATAATTCTACTGTATAATTTACTTTATACTTATCAGAACTTACATCTGCAACTGCCATATATCCTTTATCTTGAAATGCTTTTCCTTTTGATCCAGATACATAAACCTTTCCATTATATACTTCTGGTGTAGTTGCGGAATATCCTGTTTCATATAATCTGACTTTTTTCTCATCTTTTAATTTTCCATCAGCTGATACTTTGATACCGTACAGATCATTTGTTCCTGCTACAAAATAAATTGTTCCTGTCATTTCATCATAAGTGATATTACCTGAAAAAGCTTCTCCGATATCCTTTGTATCTGTAACTTTATCATTTGTTGTATCAATCATTGTCAAAGTTCCTGCTGTATCAGAAATAACAATGTATTTTCCAAGAACTACACCTTTTTTCAAATAAAATTTTCCTGTTTTAGATTCTACTACTTTTTTCATTGTTTTTTCTTCATCAGGTTTTGTTTTATCATCATCTGATGTCGTTACAACATAATAAGAAAATGGTGCACCATTATCATACCAATCTGTTGTCTTGGCTGTTGTCCCAAAATATAATTTTCCATTTGTAAATACGAAATCAGAGTTAATTGCATTCTTATTTTCATCTGTAATCCATAAAGATTCTAATGTGTTCTCATCAAATGCCTGTACACGACCATTGTCGTATCCTACATAAACCTTACCATCTCCATATCCAATACTGCTGACATATCCCTGAATATAAGATTCATCACAATATTTCTGTTCTTTTAAAATTGTTCCATCTTTCTTATCAATTTTCATGATACGATGTTTTGCATCATCTGCTACATAAAGGTAGTTTCCAACCAACTTGATCTTAGATACTGTGTTATTTGCATATGTTTTCTCATCAAATGGTTCTCCAACTTTCTTTGCCCACTTAAGCACCGCCTCACTACTACTCTTCGCTGGCTGTACATCCGTCACTGCTGCTTTTGCACTAACCCCTGATGTCATCAGCACGACAACAGACAATGCCACTGCAGCTACACGTTTCATCGTTCTCATAAATTCCTCCTTGTTGTGTCTCATTGATTGATTAGTTTCCTGACTTCTTCATCTTTAAAGAAACCATATTTATATTTAACCCTGTTTAGTTTCTTTACAAAAACAGGTGTTAAAATCCATAAAAATATCACATTCGATACGCAGTATTCAATCGTCACTGGAACCGAAGTTCCTAATACTGCCACATACCGCATCCACTGAAATCCATCTCCTGCTGCCAGAAGTGTCCAGATATCCATCACAAAAGAATATGAAATTCCTGAAAGAATCCCAAAAATCGTTAACAGTATCTTACTGTTTTCCAACCATTTTCTCTGATTTAAAATTCCTGCGATCCATCCGATCATTCCCCATGCAAGCATCTGAAATGGAGTCCATGGTCCTTGTCCAAAAAAGAAGTTTGATACCACGGCACTTAAAGATCCACATAAAAAGCCAGATTCTCTTCCAAATGCCATACCACAGATGATCACCATTGCACTAACTGGTTTAAATCCTGGTGAAAATGCAAATAACATTCTGGATGCAACCGTCAATGCGATCATTACCGCAAGCACGACACTTTCTCTTGTCTGTGGTTTCTTCTTTTCATATTTAAAATAATATGGAATACATGATATACACACCATAAAAATGATCACCGCATTTAACATACGTTTACCACCTCCTGTGGCAGGACGATCACTTTCTCAAAATCTCTCGTAATTTTTGCACACTCTGTCGTATAGAAATAATTTTGTGTAAAAAACTTGGATGGCTCATCAATGCCTTCGATTTTTCCATCAAACATCATTCCAACGCGATCAGCATACTCAGCACAAAATTCCAGATCATGCGATACGATAAATATCGTTTTTCCCTGATCTGAAAGTTTGCGTAAAAGTTCCCCAAACTTCCTACTGTGTTCCCGATCCATTCCTTTGGTCGGCTCATCTAGCAGCAGGATTTCTGGATCTGCAAGTAATACTTTGATCAACGCTGCCATCTGCTGCTGTCCTCCACTTAGATCATATGGATGTGACTTCTTTTCTCTCATTAGATCCGACATTTCCAATAATTTATCGATTTTTACTTCTTTTTCTTTTCCCATCTCCAAAAGGTCTTCAAACAACTGATCTTTTACAAACAATAGTGTTGGATCTTGTGGCATATAGACGATTTTTTTCTTGCATTTTAATTTTCCATCAAATTTCATCTGCTTTACCATACAAGAAAGAAGCGTTGATTTTCCACTTCCATTTGCTCCGACAGCTGCAAAGATTTCACCTTCTTTAACTTCGACTGACAGATTCGAAAGAACATCTTTTCCTTTCTCATATCCTGCATATAAATGTGAAATTGCAAGAACTGTTTTTCTTTCAAAATGTGTTTTCTTTATTAACTGATATTCTTTTTTTCTGATCTGTTCTCTTGCTTCTTCCATCGAAAAGTTCAGTTCTATCTGAAATTTCTCTTCTAGCCGAAGAATCTGTGGCAGAGACTGTTCCAATGGATGATGTATTTTTTGAAGATGTCTTGCAACCTCTTTCGGATTTCCCTGTTCGATAACTTTTCCATCATCTAAGATCACACATTCATCTGACATTTCCATCACATCTTCCAAGTTATGCGATGTTAAAATAATCGTTAAACCAAATTCTTTATGTAATTTCTGAAGCATCACAAGAAAATCTTTTCTTGCCGCTGGATCTAACTGTGCTGTTGGCTCATCTAAGATCAATACCTTCGGATGCATTGCCATCACTGCCGCCAGATTTACAAGCTGTTTTTGCCCGCCGGATAATTCTTCCGTATTTTTATGATAAATCTTTTGCAGATCAAAATAATTGACGATCTCTGCCACTGTACGTTTCATTTGTTCATAAGGCATTCCAAGATTTTCAAGTCCAAATGCGATCTCATGCCATACCGTATCCATTACCATCTGTGCCGATGGATCCTGAAATAAATATCCAATCTCTTTTACAGACCGTAGATTTTCCAATTGCTCTAATTCCTGTCCATCGTATAGAATCTGTCCGGATCTTTCACCTTTTGGCATCAGCTCTTTTTTTAGATGTCTTAAAAGCGTTGTCTTTCCGCTGCCACTTAGTCCTGCGATCAGCGTGATCTTTCCTTTTTTTATCTTTAACGATATCTGTTTTAGAGAATTTCTGTCTGACAACATATATCGAAATGTTAAATTGTTAATTTCGTACATTAAAATTCTCCTTCCATACGCATGGTAATAAAAACTGGAGTGCCATCATAAGCATCCATAACAGATCTCTCATCTGAAATACTGGCCAGATGATCATCGGATAAAAGAAAAATCTGGAATAATACTGGGTGTATGCCCAGAGATTTAATATCATCAAAATCACGATCTCCACGATGTGAATCCAGTCCTTTCTCTCCCAGCTAAATAAATGAAAATGAGTTCGTTTTCCAATTCCATAACCTCTTGCATTCATCGAATCCAATTGATCCATGGAAGATTCAAACGCCCAGGTTGTCTCCATGGAAACTGTATTCATCACACGATGCACTGGCTGTTCTTTCTTTAAAGATTTTCGTGTATTTAAAATCTTCTTTGCATGTTTTTGGTATCTAGGGATCAAGCCAAATGCCATAGATGTTATGACACCTAGTTTTGGAAAGAATCTTCCTGATACATAGATCCACTGTTCTTTCTTTATATATTGGTTAAATATCGAGAATACCAATAAGAGATTCACTAACACACATCCATAATGAATGCCATAAAATAGTGCTTCTTTTGTGATCCTTATATGTGTATCTGCATATAAGATTGTTCTTCCCCTTTGCACAAATAAAGGATTAGTTACTGCCACAATGACAATTAAACCTATGAATGGTAAAAACTTTTTAAGACTCCGGTTATGATAAAAATACAACAGGCATAAACATATCATCTGCACTCCCGTCATCCAAGGATGCCGGCTGAATGGAGCTAGTAAAAGCAGTCCCAGAAAATAGGTAAATACAACCAACGGATGGGCTCTTTTTAATGCTTTGATCATTTACAGATCCCCTCTGACACAGGTATAAAGCCATTCAACTTTATCCCCATCATGAAGTTTGCATTTTCCTGCCATATAGTTTGGAAATTTTCCATTCACACGATACATCCATCCACTGCTTTTTCCACAGTCAAATTCATATAAGCCGTCAATTCCTGCAACATATCCTTTCGAAACGTCAATATCTACCCCTGTCCTTTTGAGAACATCCATCACAGTATCGCCTTCTTCAAATTTCATCGTCTTTTCATAAATTTTTCCACCAGATGGAATCTGATAGTTCGACTGTAATGCACTTTTGTGTGAAAGTACCGTCTTACAGCTGATCAAAAATTCACAGGATTGTTCCTTCTTTGCTTCCGTTGTTTCATGTTTTTGTGCCTGCGTTGTTGCTTCATTTTTGCTGGCTGCTGTTGTCGTCTTTGTTGTTTCGTTTGTATTCTTTGTATTTGTTGTCTTTTCTTTTGTAGTTTTCGTCTTGGTTGTTTTCTTTTTGGCTGTTGTTTTTGCGCTTGTCTTTTTCTTTTTCGCTGTACTGCTTTTTGTCTTTTTGCTGTTTTTCTTCTTTTGTGATTTCTTTTTTGAAGTTTTCTTTTTATCTTTTTTCTTTTCGTTCTTCTTTTCTTTTTTGCTTGTTGTTTTTGCTGCTTTGGTCTGTGTCTCATTTTCTTTTGCTGCTGTTGTTACCTGCGCCTGATCTTTTGTATCTTTCTTCTGCGGATTTGAACAGGCTGTCATGGAAACTGCCATGATGACAGAAATCAGCCATATCATATATTTTTTCATAAAAAATAGACCCTCCCATGTATACGGCATAAAAGGATCTACTCTGGCATATTTACATAACAAAAAGACATGCATTCTTAATTTATTTCTAAAAAAGACTGCATTGTTTTTTCTTTTGTCATTCTGGCACCATGAGGACGACTTCGTCTCTCGCAAAGTATATCCTTAGATCATGGCAAGTATTCCGGCTTAAGATCATTGTCTTGGCACCTTCCCAGTTTCCCAGTGGTATGTTGCTTTGACTCCTTATCACGGCGGCGGGACCGCTCAGGTTTTGCACCTGATTCCAATTTAAGATCTGCATGGCAGATCACCATGAAATTATGCGTTTCGTTTTTCTTATTTTCAGCAAGAAGTACCTTATAAAATAGAAAATAAATCACATCCATTCCTCACTTGATATTCTGCTTTAATCATAGTATAATACTTTTAGTAATATATTAAATAAATCTTAAAATATATCAGCTTTGGTTATAATACAATCCAGCCTTCTTGCTATATTATCATACTATCATCTTGTGCCTATGGTCAAGTACTGAAGACAGGTTTTCACTGATTACGATCTTTCCAACAAAAGATGGAAGTGAGCTTGGAGTATATTGCTCCAAACAAAGTAACAAAAATATATATAAGAAGCTGAGAAAAAAGGAAGTGAAAGAGTGGCACACAAAGCATATAAATTCAGAATATATCCCAATGATACTCAGGAAATCTTGTTTGCTAGAACTTTCGGCTGTGTCAGAATGGTATACAATCATTGGCTTAATCAAAAAATTAAGCAGTATAAGGAGAACAAGACCAATTTAACATACACTGTTTGTGCAAAAGAAATGGCTGTAATGAAGAAAACAAAAGAATACGCATTTTTGCGAGAAGTAGACAGCATATCATTACAACAATCACTCCGACACCTTGATACTGCATTTCAGAACTTTTTCAAACAGCCAAAAAAAGGGTTCCCAAAGTTTAAATCAAAAAAGCATAACACAAAGAGCTATTCTACGATATGCATCAATAATAATATAACTCTATCTAATAGATACTTGAAATTGCCTAAAATTGGACAAGTCAAATTAAAACTGCACAAACCCGTTCCAAAGGAATACAAGCTGAAGTCTGTAACAATCAGTCAGACACCAAGTGGAAAATACTATGCAAGTATTCTTTTTGAGTATGAGAATCAAGTACAGCAAAAGGAAATGCAGCTTTTTTTAGGTTTAGATTTTTCCATGCACGAATTATATTGTGACAGTAATGGTAATAAGCCTGCATATCCGAGGTATTACATGATGACAGAGAAAAAATTAGCGCAAGAACAACGTCGACTCTCCAAAATGCAAAAAGATTCCAATAATCGCAATAAACAAAGAATCAAGGTAGCAAGACTTCACGAAAAAATTTCCAATCAACGAAAAGACTTTCTGCATAAGCAGTCACGACAGATAGCCAATGCTTATGATTGTGTATGTATAGAAGATTTGAATATGAAAGCAATGTCACAATCGTTGAATTTTGGAAAATCCATTTCAGATAACGGATGGGGAATGTTTACAACCTTCTTGAAATACAAACTTGAGGAGCAGGGAAAAAAGCTCATAAAAGTGGACAAATTTTTTGCAAGCAGTCAAATCTGTTCTGTATGTGGTTACAAGAATACAAAAACAAAAGATCTTGCTCTCAGAGATTGGGATTGTCCGAAGTGTGGAGCCCATCACGACAGAGATATGAATGCAGCTATAAATATCAGAAATGAGGGAATACGACTAGTAATTGCATAACAGCAACTTAACATAATACAACCGTGGGGCACACGGGGTTAGCTCGCTTATGCTTAGCACATTGGTGCTATCGAACGAGAACCAAACTCGCAGAGGTTAGGGAAGCTCCCACCTCTGATGGTGAGAGCGGATGTCACTATGTAATATTTGTTATTTAGTTGTCAAGATTTTCGAGTGTTTTTATAGAATCTCTCCATTAGTTTCAATGACTTTTTTGTACCAGTAGAAAGATTTCTTCTTAAGTCTTGCAAAATCTCCTGTTCCATCATCATATCTTCTTACATAGATCATTCCATAACGCTTCTCATATTCCCCTGTGGATGCTGATACAAGATCAATGCATCCCCATGGAGTATATCCCATTAAATCTACACCATCTTCTACAGCAAGTTCCATTTGTTCAATATGCTGTCTTAAATAATCAATTCTGTAATCATCATTGATACTTCCGTCTTCTTCGATCACATCTTTGGCTCCTAATCCATTTTCCACAACCATTAATGGAAGCTGATATCTGTCGCTTAAGTCATTCAATGCATAGCGAAGTCCTTTCGGATCGATCTGCCATCCCCAGTCAGATGTTTCAAGATATGGATTTGGTACACCGCCAAGGATATTTCCTTCTCCACTTTCTTTACTCTTATCTGCAGTCTGGCAAGAAGACATATAATAGGAAAATGTAATAAAATCAACGGTACCATTTTTTAAGATTTCATCATCTTCTGGCTGTTTTTCTAATACAACTCCCATATCCTTTAATAATTTATCTGCATATGCCGGATACGCACCTTTTGCCTGCACATCTGTACAATAATAATTATATAAACGATTGTATTTCTGAGCTTCTAACACGTCATCTGGATTACATGTTAATGGATAACTTGCTGCATAGATCATCATATTTCCAACTTTATACTCTGGATCGATCTCATGTGCCATTTTTACCGCCTGCGCAGAAGCTAAAAACATATGATGTAATCCCTGGAATCTCTGCTGTGTAAGATCTGGCTGTTTCATAAATTCTGTTGGATTCTCAAGATCATTTAAGATTCCCTGATTTAATAACGCTCCCATTGGTGCCACACTGCTGTTGATCTCGTTAAATGTCAGCCAGTATTTTACCTTTCCTTTATAGCGTTCAAAGATTGCTTTACAGTAATTTAAGTAATATCCGATCATCTCACGGCTTGTCCACGCATTGCATTTCTTTGTTAATCCAAATGGTACTTCGTAATGTGAGATTGTGATGACTGGTTCCATTCCATATTTTAAGCACTCATCGATCACTTCATCGTAGTGTTTTAATCCTGCTTCATTTGGTTCCTGCTCATCTCCATTTGGAAAGATTCTTGTCCAGTTGATGGAAAAACGATAGCATTTAAATCCCATTTCAGCAAAAAGTGCGATATCTTCCCTGAACATTTCATAATGTCTGATTGCTTCATGGCTTGGATAAAATGTTCCTTCCTCTAATACTGGTGTGATTCTTTTGCTCTGTCCAAATTTACCTCCCGTACAGATATCAGATACAGAAACTCCTTTCCCATCAACATTCCAAGCACCTTCGCACTGATTTGCAGCAGTTGCACCGCCCCATAAAAAGTCTTTTCTAAATCCCATGCTATTAACCTCCAATTACTAATGTATCATTTTCTACTTTTGCTCCACCAAATTCTTCTGCATTGGATACGATTACTGGTGTCTGTGTCTCACATCCTGCTTTTTTAATCTCATCGATATCAAATTCTAATAAAAGATCTCCTTTTTTGATCTGCTGTCCTGCTTTTACATGTGCTGTAAATGGCTTTCCTCCGAGTGTGACTGTCTCAAGTCCTACATGAATGAGTAATTCTACTCCTTCTTTTGATTTTAATCCTAATGCATGTAATGTATCAAATATATTTTCACAAACTCCATCAAATGGTGCATAAACTTTTCCTTCGGATGGAACGATTGCAAACCCATCCCCTAATAAACCAGATGCAAATGTCTGGTCTTTTACTTCTGCCAAAGAGATTACTTCTCCTTTAATCGGTGCTTCAATCACTACCTGACCTACTTCATTCATTTCTGGTTCATCTTCGAATTCATCTAATTCAATGTCTCCGAATTCATTTTCTTCTTCTGTTTTTTCATCTTTTGTTAAGATAAATGATAATACAAATGATCCAATAAAGCTGACTGCTGCTACGATTCCTGCCACAATGATATTTTTATTTCCATCTGGTGCGATAAACTGTACGATTGCTGTTAAACATGGTGTTGCATACGCATATGCTTTTAATTTAAATAATCCCATGATAAATCCACCAACTCCAGCAGAAATACATGCTGCGATCATTGGTTTTTTTAATTTTAATGTAATTCCGTACATTGCTGGTTCTGTAACTCCTGCAAGTAATGCAGAAATACCTGCTGGAATTGCCATCTGACGTGTCTGGCTGTCTTTGCTTTTTGCTGCAGCTCCAAATGTTGCCCCTGCCTGTGCGATATTACTTGCAAGCATTGCTGGTAATAACATGATATCAAATCCGACATTTGCTAATCCCATCAGTGCTGTAGGAAGGAACGCCCAATGCATCCCTGTCATAACGATAAATGGCATAAACCCTGCAAAAACTGCCATTGCAAGCCATGGTGCGAATCCATAAGCAGTATTGATCACAAACTGAAGTCCATTTCCAATCTGTCCTCCAAGTGGTGCTAATACACATAAAGTAATTGGTGCACTGATCACAACACTTAAAAATGGATTTAAGATATTTTTTGACCACTCTGGTGTAAACTTATCAATTCCAATTTCAACATATTTAAATAAAATCACTGCTAACATTGCTGGAATAATAGATGATACATAATTTCCATGAATCACTGGGATCACACCAAACAAATGTGTTGCTTTATCTGTTCCTAATAAGCTGATCACATCTGGATAGATCAATACAGATGCAACCATCACTGCTAACGATGTATTACAATTTAATTTTTTAGATGCATTGAATGCTACTAAAATTGGCAGAAAGTAAAATGGTACATCAGCTAACGCACTCATCAACACGTAAGTATCACTTGTTGTAGCTAAAACTCCTGTCAATGTTGGTCCCAAAATAACTGCCAATACTTTTAAGAGTCCTCCTGCAACAAGTGCTGGGAATAAAGGACTCATACATCCAGAGATAAAATCAAGTGCGATGGATACCGGATTTTGTTTTTCTTTCTTTGTTACCTCCTGATTGGATGTATCCAGATCAGAAATTCCTTCCAAAGTCATTAACTGTTTATAAACATTTCCAACGTTATTTCCAATGATCACCTGATACTGTCCACCGGCTACGTTTGTTCCAACAACTCCTGAGATTTTCTCAATCTCTTTACTCTTTGGAATGCTTTGATCTTTTAATACAAAACGTAATCTTGTCATGCAATGTGCCACAGATGAAACATTGGCTGCCCCTCCAACTGCTTCTAACACATTCATTGCAATTTCTCTATTTTTATCTGCCATAATCTTTCCTCCTGATCTTGTTTATTATCTCATATTTCATCTGCTCTTGCGCGCCATTTTGCGGATAAAATATGAAAATAAAGTAATAAAAAAACCTCCCACAGCAAAAATACAAACTTGTTGTATCTTTGTGTGGAAGGTTATGCCTACTTAGTTACAGTCCTTCTCTCACACATATACGATTAATATGTAAAATCAGATATAGTTTTTCCTCATCCGAAAGCTTAATCTTACACTTTCTTCTGAAATATTGATCAAACAGATCAACACACGCCGCAATCTCAGGGAACTCTTCCCTCATCGACTGATACATGATCCCATTATCGGAATCCAGCGTCTGATGATTTGCGATTCTCTTTAGTAAATACATCAAATGTGATGTGTATCTGGCAAAATTAAAAGAATCTCTCTCAATTAATATGCCAATCTCATTCTCTACGATACTGATCGTATCTTCAAGAATATCATCATATTCCATCTCCAATTTATCAACTTCGTCTTTCTGACTCTTTGTATTATATCTTGCATTCACAAGATTCATCGCAATCCCTGAAGCTTCATTCTGGTTTAATCTCACTGCAAAACGTCTTTCCATCTGTTTTACTGCGTATTTTCCTAACTTTGCTTCCTTTGGAAATGTATTCTCAATCTCATAGATTAATGGCATCTGTACATAGATATTCTTCTTTGCTCGTTGTATACAAAAATTGATATGATCCGCCATCGTCAGTACCAGATTAGGATTCAGCTCATAATCGAGTTCATTCTTTGCAATGTCAATAAATTTCACTGTGAAATGAAATACTTTCTCTGGAAGTTCATTCAATAACTCCAGATATTTCTGATCGATATCGTAAAATGTACGATTGATCACGCTTAAATCCTCAATCTCATATGGAACTTTCGGAAATCCGATACCTTTTCCAAAGGCAATCAGCTCATTTCCTTCGCCGTCCACACAGATTGCAAAGTTGTTATTTATTTTTTTAATTACTTGCATGTTCTTCACCAACTAAAAAAACTCCCCAAGACAAAAAACACCTGTTGCATTGAATCGGTGTTATTAGTAATGCCTCAAAGAGTAACAACCTAATTAACATAATTTATGTTACCACTCATTTTTGACATTGTCTATTGATTTTTTACACAAAAACATTTTTATTTTTTGTGCATGTTTCACAATTTTATCTGTTTCCCTGTTGGATCAATGCGGTAATTGCTTCGATAGATCAATCTGGAGGCTGGTACGAACTGATATCCTTTTGCTTTGATATTTCTAATAATCTGCTTTAATGCCTGTTTGGTACATTTTGTTCCGGTGTGCATCAGGATGATACTTCCTGGAGATAAGTTTTTGTGTTCACATACTTTCTTTATTAATTGTTCTTTCGTTGGTTCCTGCCAGTCTAAGCTGTCTACGTTCCACTGAATAATATAATAATTCATTCTTCTTGCATTTTTTACGACGGATTCATTGTAATCTCCATATGGCGCCCGGAAGAGATCGATTTTGATACCTAATAATCCCTGAATTTTTTCTGTGACGCCTCTAATTTCTTCCTGCTGCTGTTTGTCTGTTAATTTTGTCATATATTTATGGCGGTCTCCGTGACTTGCGATGTCGTGTCCTTCTTCATAGATTGTTTTAATGTCAGCTGGATATTTGCTGATCCAGTCGCCGCAGAAGAAAAAGGTTGCTTTTACATTTTCCTGCTTTAGTATCTTTAAAATCTGTGGAATATCTTCATTGCCCCATGCAGTGTCAAAGGTCAGTGCTATCTGCTTTTTATCTGTATCTACACAGTAGATTGGAAGTTTTTCTTCCTGTGTTTCACTCCAGACATAAATGTTGTTTTGTATAAATTCTCTGGCGGATTGAATGCTGTCACTGTTTGTAAACCAGACGGCTGTTAAGATCAGAATGATAATGACTAACATTTTTCGAAGCATCATTTTATGTGTCCCTCTTTGTTTTTATTATTTTATGAATTCTGGTATCAAAAAAGAATCCTGCTTTCACAGAATTCTTTTTCTTATCTTTACTGACATTCTTTACATTATAATATTGTCTATTTTACCTGACCCTTCTGGATGATGGATACAATATTTAAATCTTTATCTAAAACGACTGCATTCGCATATTTTCCTTCTTCCAAACTTCCATATTTATCATCAATTCCAATAGATTTTGCTGGATTTAAAGTTGCACATCGGACTGCACTTTCCAATGGAATATGCATTTCTTTGACTGCGGTTCTCATGCAATCCATTAAGTTTGTTGCGGAACCTGCGATGGCTCCTCCTTCTGTCAGGGTTGCAAGGTTGCCTACAACGGTTACTGGCTGTCCGCCTAATTCGTACTGTCCATCATCCATACCTGTTGCCATCATACTGTCACTGATCAGTACGATTCTCTTGTCTGTGAACATCTCGAAAGTTGCTCTGACACAAGATGGGTGAATATGAACTCCGTCACAGATCAATTCCACAAAACATTCGCTGTCTCTGGCTGCTCCGATCACGCCTGGTGCTCTGTGGCTGAATGGCGGCATAGCATTGTATAAGTGTGTGATATGATCGACACCTCTGCTGATCGCTTCGGTTGCTGTATCATAATCTGCCATTGTATGTGCGATTGATACATGGACTTCATCTTTGACCTGATCAATAAATTCCATAGCTCCTTCTGTCTCTGGTGCAAGATCAACTAATTTGATCAGACCACCTGCTGCCTCCTGCAGTTTATGGAAAAGTTCTACATCTGCTGTTTTGATATCTTCTTCTTTCTGTGCTCCTTTTTTCTCCTTATTTACAAAAGGTCCTTCCATATTGATTCCGACAAGATCCGCACCTTTTCCATTCTTATGTTCTCTTGCTGCATTCATTGCCTGAAACAATTCTTCTTCTGGAATTGTCATGGTTGCTGGACAGATGGCAAGTACTCCATTCTCTGCTTCATAATCAGCCAATGCCTGAATGGATTCTTCGGTTCCATCACACATATCATGTCTGACGCATCCATGAAAATGGATGTCTACAAGACCTGGGATCACGTAGCATCCTTCCGCTTTTATTTCTTTGTTATCTGTTGTTTCTTTTGCTACATATTCTCCTTCTATATAGAGATCTTTTTCCTCAAATTTTCCTTCTGATGTGAATACCAGTCCATTTTTTATGATCATTCTATTACCTCGATTTCTATTTCCATTGGTATGATTCTTCTGTTTCTATTGTAGCAGTCTGATGTTTTGGAATCAAATAAAACAGGGCTTTTTTGCCCTGTTTTACTGAAACTGATTCTTCCTTCATGGTGTATTTTGGTTTGATCTTATTTTTGAATGTACTTTCAATTTATCTAGTGTTCTTTGCAAGACCATTCGGTTACGGTCAATTTCCATACATTTACACTGTTAACCATCTGTTCTGCAAAAGTCCAGTCAGCTTTGTCAGAGTAATGACTCATGATCTTTGTTAAACCTTGAATTTTGTCTTCTTTGGTATCTAGGATTTCTAATTTTCCTTTTCCGATGATACTTTGATATAGATAGGAAAATCCACAGGCTGTTTGGTGTTGTACTAGTTCATGTTTTGTATCTAATTCGAATCCTACGATATTTTGTTCTTTTGTCAGTTCTACTTTTTTGCCCTCTTTGGCTCCGTGGAAATAAAAGGTTAATTGGTCTTCTTGTGATTCATAGCCGAAATTTAATGGGAGGATGTAGGTTCCTTGTGGCTCTTGGAAGCCTATACGGATGCAGTCACATTGGTCAATGATTTTCAGCATTTTATTGTAATCTTTAATTTCTCGGTCTTTTCTTCTCATGTCTTTCACCATTAATTTCCTTTCCTAAATATACAAAAATCCTGTTTTATCCTTCCAATTAGAATAAAACAGGATAAATTATTCTTATTATACAGAAAGTTTTCGAACTTATCAATCGTATTACCGCACACTTATCCACCAATCTTAATATGTAATCCCATATCTTCGCCCATCTTTTTATGATCATTCAGATCATCCTTTGTAAGACTCTCTGTGGCTTTCATTGGGTATGGAATTCCCATCTGATGGTATTTATTGATTCCAAAGGTGTGATATGGCAGCAGGTGAACTTCCTTGATTCCCTGTTCTTTTGCAAAACTTAAGATTCCATGGATTGTTTCATCATCGTAATTAAAGTCTGGAATGACTGGCACTCGGATTATAATCTTATCTGGATCTTCGCTTGCAATATATTTGATATTGTTTAGAATATCTGCAAGATTTCCTTTGGTTACTTCATGAAATTTCTCTGGATCAATATGTTTTAGATCAAACAGAAACAAATCAATGTACGGAAATGCTTCTTTGATATACTCTAATTTTGTCTGTCCGCATGTTTCCACTGCAGTATGAAGCTTTTCTTCTTTGAACGCTTTTAACAACTTCATCAATCCTTCAAACTGGACAAAACATTCTCCACCGGAAATGGTAACTCCACCGCCAGATTCCTCATAATAATCTCTGTCTCTTAAAACTGCCTGTTTTACTTCTTCCACACTCATCTCAATTCCTGAAAATGATACTGCATCATTTAGGCATGCCTTCTGGCAGTTTCCGCACTGTGTACAAAGTTTCTTATCACAGACAAGTTTTCCATCCTGCACACTTAATGCATGGTTTTGGCAGTTACTTAGACATCTTCCACATCCCGTACATTTCTTCTCGTAGTACATTCGTTTCTTACCGATCGTCTGGGATTCTGGATTGGCACACCATGGGCAGCGGAGCGGACAGCCTTGTAAGAATACGGTGGATCTGATTCCCGGTCCGTCGTGAATTGCAAACCGCTCAACCTCCATCATTGCTAATTTCTTTTCCATGAAAATCCCTCTCTTTCTTTCAGAAACTTAAAATAATATGTGTGATTTAAGAAACTCTGCATCGTTCCTCATCATATGTTGCTCTGCTTAATAATTCCTGCTGCACTTCTGGTGTCAGATTGACAAAGACTGCGGAGAATCCACTGACGCGTACGATCAGATTTGGATATTTTTCTGGATGATCGACTGCATCTTCCAATGTCTTCTTATCTACAACCGTTACCATTAAGTGGCATCCTCCTTTGCGGAAGAAGTATGTCTTCATTAAGGCTTTGATAAATTCTCTGTTCTGGTTAAACATACTTGGGGAAAACTTCATATTCTGAACAGAACCGGCATGGTATTTTGCATCAAATTTTGCAAGAGAGTTAAGCATTGCTGTCGGTCCGCTCTTATCTGCACCACCCTGTGGATTATTAGCAGGATTCATGTACATCTCGGATAATCTTCCATCTGGAGATGCTGCGGTCTGATTTCCCCATTCTGTATTTAACTGGTTGTTACTTAATACGATCAGGAAGTACTGCATTCCTGCTTCGATACCACGGTTTCTGACTCCTTTTGCCACATATTCGTAAAGCTCATTTGCCATGCTATCTGCGGTATCTAAGTCATTTCCGTATTTGTCACAATCTAAGCAGTCTTTTCTTACTTCTTCATAGCCTTCAAAATTGGCAAGAACTGCTTTGTTTAATTCATCTAATGTGTATTTTTTCTGGTCAAATACAAGGTCCTTGATTGCCCATAAAGAGTCAGATGCATTAATGCTTCCGTATACTTCATTTGTACCACCAAGATATTTTACTCCGCCATCTAATAAGGCTTTTCCTCGTCCGATACAATCATCCATTAAGATACTTGTAAATAAGAATCCTACATGTTCATTCATGATCTCATAGGATCTGTACTGTCTGTCTATGGATAAATCCATGTAATAATCAAGAAATTTCTTATATCCATCGAAGAACTGGTCAAATGTCTGATATGTTGCCAGTGGTAGAATCGTACATCCACCGGATTTATCCAGTCCATCCATTGGATCGATTCCTTCATTCATAAAGATATTTAAGATCTTTAACAGGTTCATACAGATATTTGGGGTTCCCGTACTCTTTCCCTGAATGACAAACTCTGTACATCCAAATGGTACATACTGTTTGGCATCTTCTTCATCGATTCGCATTCCATAGGCAACCGCTGGAATATTTACCTCATCGTTATACAGCGTTGGGTAAGTTGCACCTGCCCCCAGGGCATCAAGTGCTTCATCCCAGATTTCATCAGAGGTATCTTTATCAAATCTCAAAGTAAACTGTGGTTCTACATATCTTGTGTTCTTGGCAACTTTCATTGCGATATGTAAAAATACATCGGCTTCTTTTGGATGTTTTCTTCCTTTTCCACCAACAATGATACGGCCGTTTACTGTTGTTCTGCGGTTTTCGATCATTGTCCAGAGAGAGTGTACATAGTCATATGCTTCTTCTTCACTAAGTCTTCCTTCTTCTAAATCTTTCACTAAATATGGTCCGAGATAATCATCTAATCTTCCATAATTGATCACACCGGATAATAATGCATACAGCCAGATTAACTGCAGCGCTTCCTGAAATGTCTCTGGTTTCTGTGTTTTGATCTTTTCTAATACTCTTGCCATCTGAAGAAGCTCTTTTTTTCGTTCTCCATTCTCTTCGTGACTCTGTTCTAATGCTTTCTGTTTTAAAGCTTCTGCACTGTCAACAAAGATATCTAAGCATCCAAGTGCTGCCTTGTAGAATTCATTGTCCTGATCTTTTTTGAATTTTTCAAAGATTTCCTGTCTTAAGCCTCCGATTCCTTTTTCTAAAAGTTTCGGATAGTCTAACATCATTCCAGATAATCTTGCAGTTGCGATCAGAGGATATTTCGGATCGATAAAACGACCAACGGTTGTCTCTGTTAACATTTCTTTGCAGTAAATAGTCTTTAAATCGTGATCTAACCAGTAATCATAAAGTGCATCGACTCTTTTCTTATCTTCTTCGTTCTCTAATTTTGCCTGAAATGCTCTTAACTTGTTAAATACACAGTAATGTCCCACTCCACCAAGAGATGTCACACAGCCAAATCCAACCGGAAGGAAATCAAGTCTTCCAGCGATCTTATCCTGTGGTTCGATCTTGCGAAACATTCTTGGATACAGTACATTTAAGCAGTTTAATTCTCTGCTTTCTTTGGAAAGCTCTGCACCTTCCTTATGTACCCTTGTATATTCTTCCATGATCTCTAACTGCTCTTTTAATGATTTCTCACATGGAATCTTAACACTGACTTCTACGTTCTGAGCTCCATCCACATCAAACTTAACCATAATATTCTCCAATCTCTCCTGCTATTTCTTCTTAGTGTTTGCTTCTTTCAGCATCACGCCAGTTGTTCTGATACCCTGTTAAAAGGTCTGTAAAACGTTTTGTTGTTAAATGCGGTCTTGTGATCGCACTTCCTACAACGACTGCATCTGCTCCTAGGAACATGCATTTCATTGCATCTTCTGGTGTGTAGATGTGACCTTCCATCATGATGCTTACCTTATCTCCTAATTCTCTGCACATCTGTGCAAATGCTCTCATATCTGGTTCTTCAATATGTTTTGTCTCTTCTGTGTATCCATATAATGTTGGTGCTACGATATCTGCTCCCATCTCGGATGCACGTTTTGCTTCCTCAAAGTTTGATACATCTGCAAAGATTGGTGCTTCTGGAATTTCTTTCTTTACGATCTCAAGAAGTTCATAGGCTGGTCTTCCTTCTGCTGTGATCTGTGATGTACAGTCAAGTGCAATGATATCAGCTCCTGCTTCCCATACTGCCTTGCATGCTTCTAAAGTTGGTGTGATAAATACATCTGTATTGTCATGCCAGATCTTCCAAAGTCCGATGATCGGAAGATCGACTTTTGCTTTGATCGCTGCGATCTGTTCTGGTGAGTTTGCTCTGATACCTACGGCTCCTCCCCACTGTGCTGCTTCTGCCATCTTAACAACCATATCATCTGTGTGAATTGGGTCATCTGGCTGTGTCTGGCATGATACGATCAGTCCTTTTAATGATTCGATCAGTTCTTTTTTATCCATTCTCTTACTCATAGTTTTAACTCCTTTTTTGATGCTTTGTTTTTCTTTCTGGTATTAATCTATCACAATTTTTTCAGCTTCTCATTATAAAATCTTGTTATAAAATTTATTCATCTTGCTTTTTTATGTTTGAAAATTTATAATAAAACCAACTTTTATTTCAGCAAACAGGAGGTATTTTTATGATCTGTGGTGAACGAGGGGTCCTTCCAAAATCCCAGTATTTTTTCTTTTCTCCATCGGAACAGTTTTTAAAATATAACTATGGAGTTGTAAACTGTGGGCATTTTTATTGTCATTTTGGATATCGAAGAGAACGTGAAGGAAATGCATATCCTCTTTTTATTTATGTTGTAGATGGAAATCTGCATCTTGAACATGATGCCAAGCACGAAGTTGCAGGGAAAGGCGATATCTTTTTGATCGACTGTTCCAAACCACATGCTTATTATGTCGATCAAGAATGCGAATTTTATTATTTTCATTTTGCAGGGCGTGCGGCTTATGAGATCACAAAGGATCTGATTTCTAATAATGGATGTTGTTTGTTTCATATCGTAAACGCTGATATGATCCGAACACAAATGAAACAGACAATCTCTCCTTTATTTTATGAACAACCTGTCTCTGACGTATCGCTTTCCTGTATGGCTTATCAGTGTCTTTGTATGTTACAGGCAGCCAATGATGTCTTTACAACCGAAGAATCTGAAGAAAATAGTATGCTTGCCTCTACTATGACTTATATCAGAGAACATCTTGATCATAAACTTACTTTAGAAGAACTATCAAGACAGGCCAGTTTAAGTCCTTATTATTTTGCACATTTATTTAAAGAAGAGACTGGCATCTCACCGATTGAATATGTTGCAATGACCAAGATCAATTATGCCAAAAATATTTTAAAGACGACTGAAAATTCGATTACGGAGATTGCGGATTTATTAGGTTACAGTTCTGATGCCAGCTTTATCAATGCATTCAAAAAACGAGCCGGCATATCGCCGGCCCGTTTCCGTAGAGAATTATGAGTATAGCAACAAAGACTTATTTACATAATTTTTCCATCTCATCTGCAACAAACTGAACTTTTGGTCCAATGATAACCTGAATGTTACCTTTTCCTGGACGAATGATTCCTGCTGCTCCTGAGGATTTGATCTTCGCTTCATCTATTTTGTTATCATCATTGATTTCCAGACGAAGTCTTGTGATGCAATTATCAACACTCTTAACATTGGCACTTCCGCCTAATCCTTCAAGGATGACTGCTGCCATTGCTGTAAAATCATCATTGGCTAATGTAATATTTTCCTCATCAAGATCGTCATCTTCACGACCTGGTGTTTTCAGATCAAATTTCGTGATCGCGATACGGAATACTACATAGAATACGATAAATGCTGCGATTCCTAAAGGAATGATCATCCATGTCTTCTGTGCTGCTGGTAAGGAAGATGAGAATACAAGGTCAGTTGCTCCTGCTGAGAAACTAAATCCTGCTCTGAATCCTACCAGTGTTGTGATCGTTGTAAAGATTCCGTAAAGGATTGCGTAGATAACATATAAACCTGGTGCTAAGAACATAAATCCGAATTCAAATGGTTCTGTTACACCACAGACAAATGCACAAAGAGCTGCGGATCCTACTAAACCGATGGCAATCTTTTTCTTGTTACTCTTTGCTGTCTGGATCATTGCTAATGCTGCTCCTGGAATACCGAACATCATACATGGGAAGAATCCTGACATGTACATTCCAAGGCTCCATGATACATTCTTAGATGTTTCTCCTGCCCAGAAATGAGTTAAATCTCCGAGTCCAATCGTGTCAAACCAGAATACATTGTTCAATGCATGATGTAATCCTGTTGGAATCAACAGACGGTTTAAGAATGCATAAATACCAGCTCCAACAGCTCCCATCTTGGCAATAGACTGACCAACTGTGATCAATGCTGTAAATACAACTGGCCATACAAACAGTAATACAACTGATACAATGATAGATACAACACCAGCGATAATTGCTACGCAACGTTTACCACTAAAGAATGATAACCAATCTGGTAATTTAGTATCTTTGAATTTGTTATAACACATAGATCCGATCACACCGGCTAAGATACCAATAAATGGATTGGAAATCTTATCAAATGCAAGTGTTGCATCTGCATTCTTTGCAATAGATGGCATGATTGTTGTTACTACTGCTGTAGATAACAAATTTGTGATCATCAGCCATGATGCTAAAGCTGCCAGGCCACCCGTTCCATCATGTTTTTCTGCCATACCAACACCGACACCGATAACAAACAGTAATGCCATGTTGTCGATCAATGCTCCCCCTGCCTTTACAAGGAAGAATCCGATCTGGTTTCCAATACCTGTGATATCACCACCCTGCATGGTTGCAGGACACAGTGCATATCCGATTCCCATTAAAATACCACAGATTGGCAAGCATGCTACTGGAAGCATTAACGCTTTTCCTAATTTTTGTAAAAATTTCATATAGATTGTCCCCTTTCATTTTTACTTTAAGTTTTTCATGTTCTTTTCCTTCTCTTTTAGTTACTCATCTTTGTTATTGTTTTGTTAATTGTATCACCTCTTCCCCTGCTTTTACTTGTTGTCCTGTCAAACACTTCGTGATCTTATAATCACCTAAGTTCGTTATTACGATCGGCGTTGTGACGTCATATCCCGCCTTTGTAATCTCTTCAAGATCAAATTCCAACAAAACGTCTCCTGCCTTTACCTGATCTCCAATTTCTTTATATGTCTGATAGTACTTTCCATTTAATTCCACGGTATCAAGTCCTGCATGAACGATCAGCTCTAATCCGTCTTCTCCCTGAATACAGACTGCATGTTTTGTATCCATTACCGTGGCGATCGTTCCATTGATCGGAGAAACGACTGTTCCATTGGATGGAACAATTGCGATTCCTGGTCCTAATAATTCCTGAGCGAATGTCTGATCATTGACTTCGTCCATTGGGATTGTTCTCCCATCTTCTACTGCTTTTAATGAAATTGTCTTTGCGTTCTTCTCAAACATCTTCTTTAATGAATCAAACATCTTCTTCTCCTTTTTCTATACTGCTTTTTCTGATCCTCTCGATATGCATCGTTAAATATGCAACTTCTGCTGATGTCATATCTTTTTTGTATCTTTCTTTAATAAAAGTCTTAATATATCCTGCACACTGATATTCTTCCGGACAGATCTTCTGGATCATCTCCTGTACATCATCGTTCATATCATCCATTCGTTCTGACGCAAATAACTTTCTGGATAAAAACTTCAAATGTGTGATAAACCGTTCATAACTCAATGACTGGGTATCGATTTCCAAATGGAAGTAGTTCTTTATCTGTTCCATAACATCTTCTAAAAATTCAGTGATCTTTAAAGTATCTTTGACTCTTGTATCAAATTCTGCACTCACGATGTGTAAAGCAATGGATGCCGCATCATCTAATGGGAGCGATATATTCAATCGCTGTTTGATCATTCCTAACGCGTATTCTCCAAGTGCAAATTCTTTCTCATAAAATAATCTTACTTCCCTAAGCATCGGGTTTGGAAAATTCATATGATCTTCATATCGCTGAATCGCAAAATGAATATGATCTGTTAATGTCACATAAATATTCTCGTTTAATTCTGTTCCTAAACTTTGCTTTGCATGTTCTATGATCGCTGTTGAAATCTCAAATTGTTCCATCGGAAGATCTTGTAAGATCTCTTTTAATTTCCGGATCATCTTCGGATCTTCTAATCGAAAGATCTTCTGAATCTTCTTCTCATCAACTACTTTTCCTTCCTTCCCCTGAAATCCAATTCCTGTTCCAACAACAATGATTTCCTGTCCATCTTCATCGATGCTGCTTACTACGTTGTTGTTCATTACCTTATCTATTTTCATAATCTTCTCTCCATGATCATTGGAAGCTTTTCTTCTAGTATATATATTATATGTTCTATTTTAAAATAAAAAGAAAACCACATTTTATAAATATGAAAGTCAACACTTTCACACTTATAAAATCCGGTTTTGCCTGCATTACCAGTGACAATCCTCAATATTCATATCATTTAAGTCACTTTATTTTCTTAAGTTGCTTTTATCTTATCAGCATTTTATACAAAAGTCAAGCCTTTTTTAGCTTTTTCTTTTTATATTTTTTACAATGGATATTGTGATACTTTTTTACTGCCGGTGCGTGCCATCTTTTACAATCTCTATTGGCTGCGCACCTTGCAGTATGTGTGTTTTTCTTAAATTAAGATCATTCCTTGATAACAAGTGTATCATAGCCTTTTTTCTTCAATTCATTTTCCAATCTTACTGCTTCATCAAGCGTATTATATTCCCCAATCTGAACTGCATAATAAGGATCCTTATAAACGATATTCCCCTCGTATCCATCTGCAACCGCACGATTCAGAACATACTGTGCATTAGAAAAATTACGGTATAAACCAATCTGGACACGATAGATTCTCTTCAGAGCTTCATTTTCATCTCCGATCGTTTCCATAATTCCATCTGCGATCGCTTGTGCGATCTCTTGAAATTTCTCATCAAATCTTTCGTTGTCCTGATCTGAATTTAAAAAACCTGCCTCGATCAAGATCGCAGGAATCTTTGTTCTTCTTAATACAGTAAGATTCGGGCGCTCTTTAACTCCAATATTACGAAATCCTACTTGTTCTAAGTTCGCATTTACATTTCTTGCCATCTCTGCTTTGATCCCCTGATCATCAAATACCAGTGTTTCAACGCCTTGATATTCATTCGCATTTGGACTTGCATTTCTATGAAATGAGATAAAATAATCAGCTCCACTTTCATTTCCAAGCCTTGCTTTTTCAGATGGTGACTGGTAGATATCACTTTGTCTTGTGTAGGATACTGGAACGCCATTTTGCTCTAAAATCTGACCGACTGCGAGTGTTAGTCATAGATTGTCGTCTTTTTCCTTTCTTCCATCATACTGGGCTCCATTATCATAACCGCCGTGGCCAGCATCTAAAATTACTCCTGCCATATTATTTTCCCTGTATTTCTTTCTTCTATCAGACTATTCATTTCTCCGTGTTTTGTGTTATATTGGTAGTAGATAACCTGATGATAGAGAGTTTTATTGAAAATATGACCTATTACTTGACAAAAAATTTAGGGGTATTATTACAAATTTAATAATACCCCACCTACCATGTATCAATATTTATTATCTTCGTTTTCTATTCTACTATATTATGATTCTTTTTTCAACAACTATTTTAATTTAAAACATTTATTTTTTTAAATTAAAATAGTTGTTGAAAATATAAATATATTGCTATAAAATAAACTCAAGGAGTTAATGATTTATGAAATACAAAAAACTAACACCATCACAATTAAATATCATGAAAACATTATGGGACAAAAAAGAGCCTATGATCGCTTCTGATTTTGTTCAACTTGATCCTTCACTGAATCTGAATTCCGTTCAATCTGCATTGCGTTCTCTACTTAAGAAAAACTATATTGAAGTTTCCGACATTGTATATAGTGGTAAAGTTTTAACCAGACGTTATATTCCTGTTGTTTCCTCTGAAGATTATGCTTCTGAGAATATCAACGGAGTGCTGAAAGATCTTTTATCTTCTAATATACTTCTTCAATATGTGGAGTCTGAAAATGATATTAAAGTGATCGAACGTTTACAGGAGAAATTAGAGGAACGTAAGAAAATTCTAGAAAGGAAGTCTTGATATGACACCTGCGAATTATGGTTCCGTATTTAGCTGCTGTCTTTTTAGCAGTCTGATGATGCTTTATCTTTATGTATTTTGTAGAAGCAAACGATTTATCTTAAGAAACGGAACCTTTGTGATTTATCTTGCTGTCGGAGTTGTCATGATCCGTATGCTTTTACCTTGGAATTTTCATTTTGCAGCAAATGTTGAATCCCATAAAATTCTTCCTTTTCTTTTTGATCTTTTAAGGGTGAAGATTTTATCTGTGGAATTTCTGACAATCCTTGTGATCATTTTTTGCTTTGGAAGTTGTTTAAGACTTGCTTTATATTTCTATAAACTTGTTCGCTATCGTCATTTACTTCATCAGTTAGACCCTCTCGATGACATAAGAATATTAAGAATCTTTTCTGATATTTTGGAAGAATATCATTGTACGAAGCAGATTTTAATCTATCAGGTGCCTGGCCTTTCTAGTCCTGCAATTTCTGGTCTGATCCATCCAGTGATCCTTCTTCCTGACAGAGAATACAGTGATCAGGATCTGCGTTTTATTTTTATGCATGAACTCAATCATTATCTACACAATGACTTATGGAAGATTTTTTTCTGGGAACTCGTTGTATGTATCTACTGGTGGAATCCTCTTTCTTATATGATTCGCCGTCTGATCAAAGATACTGCGGAATATGCAAATGATATCCGACTTACCAAAGACAGAGATAAACTTACAAGAACAAATTATATGTTAAGTCTTCTCAATACTTCCAAACAGACTCATACGTTCCACACCCTTCCAACACTGCATTTTCAGGAAGGTACGATTTTAAACATTGAGAAAAGATGCGATCTTATCAGTGATAGTCCAAAGATTCGCAGAAATTTATTTTCACAATTTATACATATTGGATCTATTTCTTTATTGTTCACCCTTTCGCTGTGCTTTATCTTTCAGCCAAGTTCGCCAGCTCCAAACTATGACAATGATGGCACTGTTATTTTTGATAAACCTGACAGCAGTAATTCTTTTTATATAAAGCGAAAAGATGGAAAGGGCTATGATTTATATGTCAAACATGAAGATGCTTTTATAAATTCAGGAATCATTGAAAACCCTGAAGATTATAAAAGTCCTAAAATATATTCTAGCAAAAAGGAGGCTACGAAATTTTATGAAAACATTAAATAAATTTATTTTTCTATTTTTACTTAGTTTTATCTCTATTGGTGTATTTTCTGGTTCAATCGTCTCAGCCCAAAATACCGCAAGCGAACCTTCCATTGCTGTTTCAGAAGAAGATTCCTCTGTATACAGCGGCGATGTCATCGTTTGGAAATATAAGACTATGAACGGGAAATTATACAAAAGAAAATATAACAAAACAACAAAAAAATGGATCGGGAATTGGATTCCAGCTTAGTGAGCATGAAAAAGAAAGGAAATCAGACATCTTAAATCTGATTTCCTTTCTTTTTCTCTATGAATTTCTGCGTGATCAAAGATACCATAATTCCACAAAACGCCCCACAGCTATCGATCATCACATCAAATACTTTTCCTTCTCTTCCTGGAACAAACATCTGATGAATCTCATCGGTTGATGCATATCCTGTAGAAATCAGCTGCGCCATTAACACTGCTTTCTTTCGATCTTTCACATCACAAGACACTGCCTTATACGTAAAGAATCCAAGTACTGCATATTCCGTAAAATGTGCTGTTTTTCTAACAAACGTATGCACCGCTTCTGCATGCATCATAAGATCAGCATTAGAATGAATCTGGAAAAATCCAAGAAAGCTTAGGATCCTTGCAAGTTCTTTCGCATATCCGATACTCATCCCTGCTGAGGATGTGCCGTTCTTTGCAGAAAATGAAAAAATCAAAATCATCAAAACGAGTGTTATCCCCCAGTATAACACTCGTTTTGTCTGTTTCTGTACTCTCATACAGACTCCTATAAGCGGTTTCCGTACATCTTATCGAAATAGTTTGCATACTCTCCAGATAAAATGTTCTGCCACCATTCTTTGTTATTTAAGTACCATTCGATTGTCTGTGCAATTCCTGTGTCAAAGTTATATTTTGGTTCCCATCCAAGTTCTGTCTCTAGTTTTGTTGGGTCGATCGCATAACGCATGTCATGTCCTGGACGGTCTGTTACGAATTTGATCAGGCTTTCTGGTTTGTCTAACGCTTTTAAGATTGTCTTTACAACTTCTAAGTTAGTACGTTCGTTATGTCCACCTACGTTGTAAACTTCCCCGACTTTTCCTTTGTGGATGATCAGGTCAATAGCTTCGCAGTGGTCAGATACGTGTAACCAGTCACGGACATTTTCACCTTTTCCATAGACTGGAAGTTCTTCGTCTGCTAAGGCACGGCTGATCATTAGTGGAATCAGCTTCTCTGGGAAATGATATGGTCCGTAGTTGTTTGAGCATCTTGAGATCGTCACTGGAAGTCCAAATGTTCTGTGGTAAGCTAATACAAATAAGTCTGCACTTGCTTTGGAACTGCTGTATGGGCTTGATGTGTGCAGTGGTGTTGTCTCTGTGAAGAATAAATCTGGGCGATCTAATGGAAGATCTCCGTATACTTCATCTGTAGATACCTGATGGTAACGTTTTACACCGTATTTCTTTGCTGCATCTAACAGTACGACTGTCCCTTCTACGTTTGTTTTTACAAAAATAGATGGATCTTCAATAGAACGGTCTACATGGCTTTCTGCTGCGAAGTTTACAACGATATCGAATTTTTCTTTTTCAAATAAATCCATGATAAATTCACGGTCTGCGATATCACCTTTGACAAATTTGTAATTTGGTTTGTCTTCCACTGGTTTTAATGTTTCAAGGTTTCCTGCATATGTTAATAAATCCAAGTTTACGATCTCGTAATCAGGATATTTGTTTACCATATGATGAACAAAGTTTCCACCGATAAATCCGGCTCCACCGGTTACTAATATTTTCATGCTATTCTCCTTATTTATCTAAAAATTTTCCTGCCATAACGTCCATTAAATACTGTCCATACTGGTTTTTCTTTAATGGTTCGATATCTGTTAATAACTGGTCCTTTGTGATCCAGTGATTTAAATATGCGATCTCTTCTAAGCAGGCGATTTTTCTGTGCTGATGTGTTTCGACTGTTTTTACAAAGTTTGTTGCTTCCACTAAGGATTCATGGGTTCCTGTATCTAACCATGTAAATCCCTGTCCAAGTAATTCAACATCTAACTCACCTTTTTCCAGATAGATCTTATTTAAATCTGTGATCTCTAATTCTCCTCTGGCAGATGGTTTTAATTCTTTTGCATATTTTACGACATTGTTATCGTAGAAGTATAATCCTGTGACACAGTAGTTTGATTTTGGCTTTTCTGGTTTTTCTTCAATGGAAATGGCTTTTCCATCAGAATCAAATTCAACGATTCCGAAGCGTTCTGGATCATCTACATAATATCCGAAAACAGTTGCTCCTTCTTTTTTATTTGCGGCACGTAACAGGCGTTTCTTCAATCCATGTCCGTGGAAAATGTTATCTCCAAGGACCATAGCTACACTGTCATCTCCGATAAAATCTTCTCCAATGATAAATGCCTGTGCTAGTCCGTCTGGTGATTGCTGCACTGCATAAGATAAGTTCACTCCAAACTGATGTCCGTCTCCTAACAAAGACTCAAATCTTGGCGTATCACTTGGTGTGGAAATGATCAGAATATCACGGATTCCTGCATTCATTAATACAGATAATGGATAATAGATCATTGGTTTATCATAAATTGGCAGTAACTGTTTGGATGTTACCATGGTTAATGGGTACAGTCTGGTACCGGAACCTCCGGCAAGAATAATTCCCTTCATTTGTGTTCCCTTTCTCCCTCTGGGTAATAATTAAAACTTAAATGTGTCTTTTAAACCTTTCCATTTCTGGTCTTTTTCAGAAATGATCAAGTCAACGCCTTCTTCTAATGGCCATCCAACTCCGATTTCTGGATCATTCCATGCAAGACCGCCTTCGTCTCCTGGATGATAGAAATCTGTACATTTGTAGCAGAATTCTGCTTCATCAGATAATACTAAGAAACCATGTGCAAATCCTTCCGGAATATAGAACTGTTTCATATTTTCTGCTGATAATTCTACACCGAACCATTTTCCATAAGTTTTGGAATCAGATCTTAAGTCTACAGCTACGTCAAATACTTTTCCTCGCACAACTCGTACTAATTTTCCCTGTGGAAACTGTTTCTGGAAATGTAATCCGCGAAGTACGCCTCTTGTAGACATAGACTGGTTATCCTGTACGAATACCATATCAAGTCCTGCTTCTTTCATGTCGTTCTGGTTATATGTTTCTACGAAATATCCTCTTTCATCTTTAAATACTGTTGGTTCAATAACATAAAGTCCTTCAATATCGCAAGGTGTTACTGTAATTTTTCCCATGATCGTTCTCCTTTTTATTTTAATATTCAATCTCTTTTAAATATCTGCTTAATGCATCCTGCCATGTTGGTAATGGTGTAAATCCATTGGCTGTCAGCTTGCTCTTATCCATTCTGCTGTTAGATGGACGTTTTGCCTTCGCAGGATATTCGTCACTGCTGACTGGTGCAACGGATACGTTCATCCCTGCCTGTTTGAAGATTTCACAGGCAAATTCATACCATGTGCAAATTCCTTCATTTGTTGCATGATATCTTCCATATTTGTCTGTCTGGATCATATCCACTAACAATCTTGCAAGATCATATGTGTATGTTGGTGACCCTGTCTGGTCATTGACAACGGTTAAATGATCGTGTGTCTTTCCTAAGTTTAACATTGTTTTGATAAAGTTCTTTCCATTCACTCCAAATACCCAGGCGATACGGACTGTGAAAAATTTCTTTACATGTTCTTCGATAGCAAGTTCCCCTTCATATTTTGTCTGTCCATAGACATTAAGAGGTTCTCTCTTATCATCTGGTTCCCAAGGTCGCTCACCCTGCCCGTTAAATACATAGTCTGTGCTGATATACATCATTTTAATATCTAATTCTTCACAGACTTTTGCGATATTTTCTGTTCCCTGTGCATTAACTTTTCTGCAGATTTCTTCGTTATCTTCTGCAGCATCAACGGCTGTGTATGCTGCACAGTGGATCACTGCATCTGGTGCTGCTTCTTTGATCACTTTATTTACCTGATCGGCATCTGTGATATCCATTTCATCAATATCCACACCAATTCCTTCAAGCCCCTGTTTTTCTAGTTCGTTCATTACGTCATAACCAAGCTGTCCTTTGACTCCTGTGACAAAAACTCTCATAACTCCTCCTTTATGGTTTACATATAAAAATCCCGGCAGATTTTGTGATCTTGATCACTCCTTTGGCTGCCATCTTCTTTCTTACAAAGTCTTTAAATTCTAAATAACGATGATTTAAATATTCATGCTGATTTCCGTGACAGGATAAAATATAGGAGATCAGTGGTTCTGGCTGATCGACTAACAATTCATCTTCATAGTCAATTTCTTTTACTTGTGAAAATACTTTTTTTAATTGTTCTTCTCCATTTTCCAGACCAAAGACATTATATAATTTGTGATCAGAAAGCGTGATCCTTTCATCAAAATCTTTGATCAGCTGGGTAATTTCCTGCATATGACTGCTTCCATAGGTACTGCAGATAAATGTTCCATTTTGTTTTAGAACTCTTTTGATTTCGTTAAATACTTGTTGTCGGTCATCCAGATAAAATAATACATGGTTTGCGATCACTTTATCGAAACTGTGATCTTCTTTTGGAATCTGTCTACAGTCGATCATCTGATAAGAAATCTGTCCTTTTCCCTCTCCGACATAGTTCCTGGCATCTTTTACCATACCTTGTGACTGGTCGGATAAAGTAACATGGACATTTTTGGGAAGATTTTTATTCTTCCACAGTTCCCCTGTTCCACATCCTAGTTCTAATACTTTGTCTTTTTCTTTTAAGTTTAACTGCTCATAGATCCATTCAAACCATGGTTGTGGATTTTGTGAATATTTTTGATGAAGTCCGATACGGATATCAAGATTTGATGCATTCTTATATTGTTCTACCAATCCTTTTTCCAGATTGGTTACATGAAGAAGATTCATCATCTGTGTCCAGTCGATTTCTTCTTCATTATCCATCTTTTGTTCCATCTCTTCTAAGGATTGCTCTACCAGTTTTAAGTGTTCCATCTTTTTTTGTACAAGGTATAACTGTAAGCCGATAGATTCTTTAATGAAATCCTGATCTTCATCGTTGATCGTCATCGTCATGATCTCTTCCAAAGAAAATCCGAGGTATTTTAATGACAAGATTTTTTGTAATTTGGCAAAATCGGCATCTGTATAAAGACGATATCCATTGTCTGCAACTTTACTTGGCTTTAAGATGCCTTGACGGTCATAGTAACGGATCGTTCTTAGTGTTACATTGGCTTTTTTTGCAAATTCACCGGATGTATAATATCCATCTTTTGTCATTTAGATTCCTCCTTGGTTTTCTCTCTATACGTTATCATAAAGGGTGACGTAAGGGAAGTGTCAAGAAAAATTTTTTATTGTATAACGGAAGGGTGTGTATGTTAGACGTTATTGGTTTTCAATTTTTGTAGTGATTCGTAGAAAGTACTTTCTATTTAATTTATACTCCGTGACTTTTCATTCAATAGTTTGTATACTCTAATTAATCAATTTATTGTTATTTTTAATTTTATGGGGGTTTTTGTTTATGCTTGATAAGTCTCTTGTTTATAAAGATATTGTGATGTGTCTGCCTTTTGAGGATTTAGAGGATCTTAAGGTTCCTGTTTTGCCTGATGGATATTCTTATAAGATGTTTGAATCTGGGGATGAGATTGCTTGGGCGAAGCTTGAAGTGTTGGTTGGAGAGTTTGATTGTTTTAAGGATGCTTCTGCTTATTTTGCTAAAACTTTTTTAACTCATGAAGAACTTTTAGCTGACCGGGTTTGTTTTATTGTGAATCCTGAGGGAGAGATTGTTGCTACGACGAGTGCTTGGTTTAAGACAAATGGCGATATTCGGTTTCCTTTGATTCATTGGGTGTCTACTTCTCCTAAAGAACAGGGGAAGGGGCTTGGGAAGGCAATTGTTTTGTTTGCTTTGTCTCGTTTTCTTGTTGTAGAACCGGATGCTGATTTTATTTTTCTTCATACACATACTTGGGCTTATAAGGCTGTTGGTATGTATCAGAAAATGGGATTTCGAATTACAAAAAAAGCCCTGCCAAATAGCAGGACTGATTTTTCTTGTCTGGATGTTTTGAAGGATGTACTTCCTAATTCGATTATTGCTCAGCTTTTAGAGAAAGATTAAGATGCTGTCCAGTCACATTGATCTTATATATACTAACACACACTTATATTTTTAATCATCTTAATTGACATAAAAATATATAAATGTTACTATAATAATAGAAAAGGTGCTACCGATGACGGTTTGCCTGATATAAACGATTGAATAACCGCTCACATAACTTGTCAGGTCAATGGGCGGTTATTTTTCTATCTTGGCATCATGCTTTCCACGCACATAACCAAGACTATAAAAAGCCACACACAGCGAAATCACTGCAATTAGTTCTGTAATGGTTAGCATAACTTCAAGCCCCCTTTTCGTAAGATTTCTCAATAATAGAGATTGATCTATGTAATCGGGGCTAGAACTCCCCGTAAGAAGCAAACCGCCATTCACGTCAATGTGAAGTAACACCTGTTTTTATTTTATCAAATCAACGAATACAAAAATTATCAACCAATTCCATTTAACATACACACTGCGTAGTGGTTTGAATAGACTTCAGATGTATTTGACAGAAATAAAAGAAAAACAAATATTTGGAAGAATCAAGATGGCAAACATGAGCACTTTTTGAGTGCGTTTTTTACAAATTCGCAGTGCCTGTGG